>JAANMY010001074.1_pt1 | contig 33329 bp, 24 predicted proteins | sample 7279691 | NCBI WGS metagenome assembly JAANMY01 (sample SAMN14094543, study PRJNA606508) | bioreactor metagenome | isolation source: A lab-scale SPAN reactor treating ammonium-rich wastewater day 388 | place: Ireland: Galway | collected 2018-02-07
TGTCCTGTTATAGCCACGACAGGGATAGAATCCATGTAAGCCGTGGCAATAGCGGTAGCCAGATTTGTAGCGCCAGGCCCTGATGTGGCAAGACAAACACCTACTTTACCGGTAGCTCTGGCATATCCGTCTGCTGCATGACCAGCGCCCTGTTCATGTCTGGTTAAAATAAATTTTATGGGAGATTCAAATAATACATCAAATAATGGCAAAACGGCGCCACCGGGGATTCCAAAGACATACTCAACCCCTTCCCGTATTAAAGCATCTACTAAAATTTGTGAACCTGTCTTAATCATTACTTTTCTATATTATGAAAGATTATGGAAATATTCATTAAAATATAAAACATAATAAACATTAACTCTATTACAAGAAAAAGCGATTGCAGCATCCACCGCTTTCAGGATATGTTTCAACAGGAGTGCGTAAATTTAGTTAAACAAGTAGAAACCTATTTACAAATTTATAATCTGGCATGAATTTTGGCTGTTGACAGGGTCAATTCAGCATAAAACCGATACGCCTTTACTTATCAGTTTTTTCCTGTTCCATGTCCTCATCCAAATCTACATAATCTAAGTCTTCCATATCCTCGTACTTTGGTGGCTTATATCCGGGTTTTTTAGACTTTTCAACCTCCTCGTTATAAGCTTTAAGGACTTTTTCCTGAATCTCTTCCCTGCATTTTGAATTTATTGGGTGTGCCGTATCCGCATGCAACTTTAATCTGCCCGCGCCTTTAGATGCGCGTTTTTCATCAAGTTTTGAACCACAATCGTTACAATGTTGTGCCATTAAATGGTTTTTTCCACCACATTTAGGACATCTATCCGTAAGCTTTCTGCTCGGCATAGCCACAAACGCCCCTTTGTGTCCTTCGATAACCTTTAGATCCCTTACGACAAAATCATTATCTATCGTAATGCTACAAAATGCCTGTAATCTATTTCTCTTCGCTTCTGTTAACTTTACTCTGACTTCAGTAATATTCACAATCTTCCCCCTTCCCGCTCCTTAACAGTGTCATCGAAATCGCTGGTTACCACAAACACATCACCGATATTAAGCATCTTTATTGTCTGTTCAATCTCCTTTTGGTCACATCCTCCTTTACATAAACCATATAAGGCCGAGCCGCTTCCTGATAAGAGTGTACCACAAAAATCAATCTCTGCTAAAGTCTTTTTTATCTTCTCAAGCCCCGGATAAAGTCTAAAAACTACTTCTTCTAAACGATTATGTAAATAAGCACCTAATTTTTCCGGATTCCCTAATAGTAGTGTCTGCAAGAAAAAATTAACATCTTTTAAATTTTTTGTCAAGTTAATTTTAAAATTTTCATAAACCGTTGTGGTACTTATCTCAAACTTTGGATAAATTATTACATAATTGTATTTTACATGCAATGGATAAGGGATAATTATCTCTCCTCTCCCTTTACATATCGCTGTATTTCCAATAACAAAAAAGGGAGTATCAGACCCTAATTTTCCGGCTAGCGATATAAGTTTTTTTTCATCATATCCAAGCTGCCATAAGTTGTTTAGCCCAACCAAAGTAGCTACAGCATCACTGCTTCCACCGCCAAGACCTGCACCGATCGGTATTTTTTTATCTAAATATATTTTTACACCTCTGGAAATTCCAGATTCTTTTTGAAGTAAACGCACCGCTTTTAAAACAAGATTATCTTCACCGGTAGTGAGCCTGGGATTTGAACAAGAGAATTCTATACCTTTTTCATGATTCTCCAGAAAAATGTAATCAAATAAACTAACTTCTTGCATAACCGTTTCGATTTCATGATAACCGTCTGGCCGTTTACCCAATATTTCAAGAAACAGATTAATCTTTGCAGGTGCAGCAACCTTTATCTTCCCTTGTTCTTTCCATATTCTCATATATTACCTTTTCTCTTTGTATCTTAGCGTCTGACTGGTTAACAGTACTATGCTTTAAAAAATGAAAGCTGCGTATCACCATAAACCCGGGTATCGAATAGTTCTAAACAAGAAGCTTCTGGCGGTATGGTAAATTCCATGGTTCTATGCTGTAATATTATGAGACCATCAGGTTGTATGATACGTTTATTACATAAGGATGAAAACACGATGAAGAGTTTATTCATATAGGGGATTTTTTCGATACATGGATATGGCGGACTGGCAAGGACGAGGTCAACTTCTCTCTTATTTTCCTCAAGATATCGAACAATTTCAAACACATCGTATTGTAAGACCTGTGCCTTATCTTGAAGCTTAGTTGTCTCAAGATTTTTCTTAATAACCTGGATTGCTGATTTCTCTCTTTCTACAAAAATACAAAACTTTGCTCCACGGCTCAATGCCTCTATTCCGATTGCTCCTGTGCCCGCATACAGATCAATAATTCTGCTGCCTGGAATAACATGTGAAAGTATACTAAAAAGAGAGCCTTTCACCCTATCCAGTATAGGTCTCGTCTTATCCCCCTTTACAGAACAAAGGGGCATACCCTTCGCGCTGCCCGCAATTACCCGCACAATATACTAACTATAATAAGTAATGAAACAAATAACCTTTTCTCGTGAATATTATATTACCTGGTCTCATAAAAACATGATAAGTATATTTTTCAATTAAGTCAATTCTAAATTCTATATTGACATATACAAGATATAATTTATAATTTTATGTCTTACATTAAATCCTGAAGCTATTCCGAATAATAGCAATTTTAAACAAGGTGCTCTATAATTATGGTTGGCAATTTAGAAAAAGAATTAGTTCCTCTTCGGGAACGTTTACTCCATCTCGGAGATTCTCTTTGACTTAGAGAATAAAAAAAAAGAACTGTCCACCTTAGAAGAACAACTCTCTTCTCCCCACTTTTGGGAAAACAAAGATAAGGCTCAACAAACTATCCGGAGGTTAAAATCTCTTAAGGGAATTCTTTTACCTCTTCACGAATTGCAAAAGACATTCGATGACATAGAATGCTTATCCATTCTCGCAGAGGAAGAACAAGACGAGCAGGTAGAAGCTGAAGTTGTTGGTGATATTAAGTCATTTACCCAAAAGCTTGAAAAGTTCGAATTGCGTACTATGCTTGGCGAGCCCCGCGACCATTGCAATGCGTATTTAAGCATTTATGCAGGAGCCGGAGGAACAGAGGCTTGTGATTGGGTGTCCATGTTATTTCGGATGTATAGCCGCTGGATTGAAAAAAGCGGATATACATTCTCTCTTATCGATGTATTACCAGGTGAAGAAGCTGGGATCAAAAGAATCACCGTCCTTATAAAAGGTGATTATGTTTATGGATATTTAAAGTCTGAAATTGGGGTGCATCGTTTAGTACGAATTTCCCCCTTTGATGCAAATGCCAGAAGGCATACATCTTTTGCCGCAGTCGATGTACTACCGGAAATTGAAGAAGAGGAAGAGATTGAGATTAATGAAAATGACTTACGGATAGATACCTATCGGGCATCCGGAGCGGGCGGTCAACATGTCAATAAAACATCATCTGCTGTCCGTCTTACGCATATATCTACTGGTATTATCGTACAATGCCAGAGTGAACGCTCGCAGCATCAGAACCGAAGGATGGCTTTAAATATGTTGAAAGCAAAATTGTATCAAATAAAAGAAAAAGAAAAAGAGAAAGAACTTTCTATGGCTTATGATGAGAAAGGAGAAATTGCATGGGGCCATCAAATCCGCTCATATGTATTGCAACCTTATTCTCTTGTTAAAGATTTGCGTACCAATAAGGAAACAGGAAATACCCAGGCCGTATTGGATGGAGAAATCGATGAATTTATGGAAGCATATTTAAAGTGGAAAATGCTAAAAATCAGTTAAATATATTTTAAGGAAAATTAGAGAACATTATGATTACATTAAAAAACGATGATCCGGAAGTTTGGCGCGCCATACAAGATGAAATAGAAAGACAAAAAAATACCATTGATTTAATTGCATCAGAAAACACCTGCAGTATCGCGGTACAAGAAGCACAGGGGTCATCGATGACCAATAAATACGCCGAAGGGTATGCGGGAAGACGATGGTATGCCGGATGTGGAAATGTGGATACCGTAGAACGTTTAGCAGTTGAAAGAGCAAAACAAATTTTTGGAGCTGAACATGCTAACGTACAACCTCATGCAGGTTCACAAGCTAACATGGCTGTTTGTTTCTCGGTACTAAAGCCAGGCGACCGTATGTTGGGAATGGATTTATCTCATGGCGGACATCTCACCCACGGATTTAAAAAGAATTTCTCAGGGATGATGTATGAGATAACCCATTACGGCGTAAAAAAGGACACGGGCTACATCGACTATGATGAGTTACGAAACATTGCCCTTAAAACGAAGCCTCACATAATCATTGCCGGCGCAAGCGCATATCCAAGAATACTCGACTTCCCAAGATTCAGAAAAATTGCGGATGAGGTTGGAGCTTACTTTATGGCCGATATTGCCCATATTGCCGGGCTTATCGCCGGAGGCGCTCATCCCAGTCCGGTTCCCTATGCAGATTTTGTTACCACAACAACCCATAAAACACTTCGGGGACCACGAGGCGGTTTGATCTTATGTAAATCAAAATATGCGAAAAAGATCGATTCTGTAGTTTTCCCTGGAATTCAAGGTGGACCATTCATGCACGTTATTGCAGCAAAAGCGGTTGCATTTAAAGAGGCCATGACCGAGGAGTTTAAACAATGCCAACACCAAACGGTAAAGAATGCAAGGGCAATGGCACAGGAATTTGTAAAAAGAGGATACAACATTGTATCGGGCGGAACGGATAATCATCTCTTTCTGATCGACCTCCGAAACAAGGGTATTACGGGGAAAGAAGCTCAGTTATCATTAGAAGCAGCCGATATTATCCTGAATAGAAATACGATTCCCTTTGATGAAATGGGCGCAAGTGCAAATGAACCGAACGGTATCCGTATTGGAACGCCTACGATAACCTCAAGAGGCATGAAAGAAGCTGATGCCGTGAAAATAGCGGACTGTATTGATAAAATCCTCTCACAACCCCACGATATGCAAACAAAGGAAGCTGTTCGAAAAACCATCAGAGATCTTTGTTCGCAGTATCCATTATACAAGGAAAATGCCTGCCAGACTTCGAAATAGCAATTCTTTAGTAACATTGAGTGCTTTAAAAGGGCTGGAGTAATCCAGCCCAATTTTTTATCGTTATCAAAATGACCTCGAGATCGTCACGAAAAATAACTGTTATTGGCAACGGTGGATGGGGAACTACTCTTTCAATCCTGCTCCATAAAAAGGGTTATGAGGTTACCCTTTGGGGCGCTGATGCATCGTATGTAAATTATCTGAAAGAGAAAAGAGAAAATGTTAAATTTTTAAAAGGCATTCCCATCCCTTCCGGAATCTGTATTACTTCTGATATCTCAAAAAAGTTACTCGATGCAGAACTCATCATATCTGCAACACCAACTCCCTACCTGCGTTCTGTACTTATGAAATTTAAAGATCTACTTGTTTATCGTGTACCTATTGTTAGCGTTACAAAAGGAATTGAAAATAACACCCTTCTGAGACCCAGCCAGATCATCGCTGATGTTGTTGGAAAACAATCTGTTTCCTTACTTCTCGGCCCAAGCCATGCAGAAGAAGTAGCGCGTGAATTGCCCACAACGACTGTCGCATCTTCGCAGGATGCGGGTTTAGCACAATTCGTTCAAGAGGTTTTCACCACAGATAGGTTTAGAGTGTATACAAATCCCGATATGATCGGTGTCGAGTTAGGCGCAGCGATGAAAAACGTAATTGCTATCGCATCTGGTATTTGCGATGGCTTGAGATTTGGCGATAATTCTAAGGCAGCCCTTATTACCCGCGGATTAGCAGAGATTAGCCGTCTGGGTATCATTATGGGAGCACAGAGAAGCACCTTCGCAGGACTTACCGGATTAGGCGACTTAATAACGACCTGTATTAGCCCGTACGGACGAAACCGCTGGGTCGGAGAACAAATTGGAAAAGGAAGAAAATTGTCTGAAATCCTAAAGAGTATGGAACAAATTGCAGAAGGTGTTTGGACGACAAAATCTGTTACAGCGCTTTCAAACAGATGGAACGTAGAAATGCCAATCACAAAAGAGATCTACAATGTACTTTTCACCGATAAAAGTCCGCTCGATGCGGTAAGCAATCTCATGATGCGCACTCCAAAATCTGAAGTGGAAGAGTTAATCTGAATATAGTCCTTGATCTTCCGTTTTCTCAGTTACCATTTTTTCCATCTCTTCAATCATTAACCCCTATTATTAAGCTTTCATTCCTTTGATAATGTATGCAATCATATACAGGGAGTATTTTTTTATAACGATTATGAGATATTATGTAAATATTTATGATATATCTACTTAAAAATAAATATATAAGATCTATGTATGTATATACCTACATAAAACCTAGAGTGTTTCCTTCAAACATAAAATAAATACCATTAGAATACCTCTTATGATTATCATAAGTATGTGTTGTTAAGTTATTTATAGAAAAAACTTATATATTTTCTTAAATTTTTCTGTAAAAGAACATTTTGGCAAATGTATTGCGCTATCAGGGCAGAGAAGCATTATTCCACTCCAGACATCACCGGAATTAATAAGTCCTGCAGAGATAATTCAAAAAATAAAACGAGAAAAATTCTCATCAAGATCTTATTTTTCGGAACACTTAGTATGTTAGAATAACAAAAGCATGAGGTAACATTATTATGATGATAAGCAGAATAAATAAATTACTACAAACTGCCCGGAGGCTTAAGAAGCTATTTGACCGAAAGATACTTATTTTGCATTATCATCGTATAACTGAAGAGCATTCAGATCCCAATTCTTTATGTATAACCCCACAAAATTTCTCTGATCACCTGGAGATTTTGCAAAAGTACGCCCGGCCAATACAACTACAGCAATTGATTAAAGCGTTCCATAATAAAAATCTCCCGCATAAATCGGTAGCAATTACCTTTGATGATGATTATGCGGATAACCTCCATAATGCCAAACTATTGCTGGAATGCCACGATATCCCGGCAACGATGTTCCTTACTACCGGATATATTGGAAAGATGTGTGATTTCTGGTGGGAGGAACTGGATAATCTATTGCTACAGCCAGATATGTTATCAAAGACGCTTCGCTTAAGTATGAATAAAAATATTAACCAATGGGAATCGAGTAAAGCAGTTCAGAGCTATCATGAGGACTATTGGAACTATCGCCGTTGGATGAATTGGGAAAAAGACGATCCTTGTGCCCGCCACGTCATTTATCTCTCCCTTTATGAACTGTTACACCATTTGTCAGAAGAAGAACAACAAGAGGTAATTGACAAACTGTTACTGTGGGTTAATATCAGGTCAACCGATACTGATCAACAAACTCCTGACTCTCTCTCATTTGAGGATGTATACGCCCTGGCACAAGGAAAACTTATTGAGATTGGGGCGCATACCGTAACACATCCAATACTTTCCACACTCCCACTGGCTACGCAACGAAAAGAGATACTTCAAAGTAAAGCGTATCTTGAAGAGATACTGAGCCGTCCAATAACAAGTTTTGCATATCCTTATGGCAGAGAGTGCGATTATACGGAAGAAACAGTCACCCTTGTGCAAGAAGCCGGATTTCATTGTGCTTGTACGAATGCTTCTGGTATTATTGGAAGAGATACAAACTGTTTTCAGTTACCTCGCATCCAGATATATAATTGGAATGGGGAAGAGTTTTCTCAGCAATTATCGAGATGGCTTAATTTCCAATAATACTATATTTTATTTGACATAAAATGCTATACTTGAATATAATTAATAAATAAGTATGTATAATCTGTTATTCCACACAAACAAGTTGCACTTAAAGTTTTGCGAGAAGACGTGGGATAAGATATACATAGTCAAAATCAAAACGACAAAGGCAAACCCTGAGTGATCAGGGGACGCAAAGTAAAGGATCTTTAATCATACTGGTAGAGGCGTATCATGATACGCCTCTACCAGTATGATTAAAGATAGCCCTACCACCGAACATGATAAATATATTTGAAATAAATCAGAGAACCTTACTCTGAGAATATTTGACTTAATATTCTCAGAGTAAGGTTTTTGTGTTTTAAGAGTGCGTGTAGGAACAACATCAAAACAAATCTTAGTTGAATGGAATATAATAGATGTCACAAGTTAGCATAATTATTCCTACGTATAATCGTGTTAAGCTTCTCCACTCGGCAATTACCAGTGTATTAAATCAGACATTTCAGGATTTTGAGATAGTTGTAATAGATGATGGTTCACAAGATAATACGCAGGAAATTGTAAAGAATTTTCATGATGAGAGAATACGGTATATACGCCATAAGGAAAATAAAGGAGAAGCCGGTGCCAGAAACACGGGAATAATAAATTCACATGCTGAATACATAGCATTCTTAGATGACGATGACGAATGGTTACCGGAAAAACTCCAGCTACAAGTTGATTTATTAAAAGATAGCGAATCCAAAGTTGGATGTATATATACGGGTTATTTAGTAGTAGATACAACGAAGGGAAAAATATTACGCCGAAGGATTCCCATAAAACGAGGAGACATTTATCACGATATATTTGTAAGAAATTATATTGGAGTTCCCTCTACTGTTATTCTCAGAAGAGAATGCTTTTACAAGGTAAATTTATTCGATGAGAACATAATCTTTGGAACCGATTATGATATGTGGATCCGGATTGCAAAAGAATTTCATTTTGATTATATAGAAAAACCTCTCGTTAAGTATTACATTCACAAAAATAGACTTTCTGCTAATTTGGATATACAAATTAAAGGATTTGAAACAATTCTGAAAAAATACAATCAATTTTTCACCTTAAATAATAAAATTTACTGTCATCAGTATATATATCTTGGCTTACTGTATTGTTGCACCGGAAATTTCAAAAAAGGAAGAGAAATATTTTTTAAAACAATACGGCTACGTCCATTTGGAATAAGAAGTTATCTGGGCCTTGCGCTCTCCCTTTTCAGTACAGATAATTTCAGGAGAATAAGAAATTTAATAGAAAAATTTCTCTTGTACCGCAAAAATCAGACCCCATTTTAAGACTAAAACATTAAGAGCCTAAATTTTGTAATGGAACACAAATTTATCATTTACCATTTTCTCCCAAATAATTTATAACAATAATTATCTTGATAACAAGATATATCTTTGATATACATTAAGTTAGGGTATTTCTTAGAATATCGTATTTTTACATAAAGATGTCTCCAACCGATTTAAATCTTGCTTATCCTTCTGAAAGAAGTATTTCTACCTTACATAAGAAGTCACACCATAGGAGTTCATTGGTCTACCACGTGGACTTACTATACCACCTCGTGCGTCGCGATTTTACTTTACGTTATAAACAATCGGTACTTGGCGTCCTTTGGTCACTTGTGATCCCCTTAGCTCAACTCATCGTACTAGTATTCCTCTTCGATATCGTTGTCCCACTGAAGATTGAAGCCTATCCGGTTTTTGTCTTCTGTGCTTTACTGCCATGGACGTGGTTCAGCACATGTTTGGGTTCAGCAGGTAATCTCTTTATTCATAATCGGGATTTAGTTCGACGGCCCAATTTTGCACCCGCTATTCTTATTATTGTGAATACCCTATCAAACTTACTGAATTATGTAGTAGCCATGCCGATACTTTTTGGCATGTTAATCTTTTACGGCAAAACTCTGACATGGGCTTTATTAACCCTTCCCCTGCTTATCCTCATCCAGGGCATTTTGATTGTTAGTCTTGGTTTAACGATTGCAACCCTGAACGTCTTTTATCGTGATATACAGCATATGATGAGCATGATGCTTATGCTACTGTTCTATCTGACTCCTGTTTTTTATCGTTCCCAGTCGGCTGTTGAAAATTATCGTATCTTGTACACGTACAGCCCGCTTGCAATATTAATCCAGAACTATCGGGCAATCTTTCTCTACGGCACATTCCCCGAATGGAATTCATTACTCATTGCCGGCATTATAAGCGTTGTTCTCTGCTGCTTCAGTTACCTTATGTATTGTCGTTACCTTCACGATGTCATCGATACCATTTAGTTAAGCGATTATTCGAGGAGTATGGGGTGTCTGCCGTTCTCACTGTAGAATCTGTCTCAAAGCAATTTAAAATCCAGCGCAATCGTCCTGTTTCCCTCAAAGAATCTATAATCTGGTGGTTCCATAACCGTTATAATACCAGCAATAACAGATTTTGGGCGCTCCGCGATATTAGTTTTTCAGTAGAGCAAGGTCAGGTATTGGGTATTATTGGCCATAACGGTGCAGGAAAAAGTACTCTGCTGCGTTTATTATGTGGCCTGGGAAGGCCTACCTGTGGACGTATCCAACGTACAGGACACGTAAGCGGCTTACTTGAATTGGGAAGCGGATTCCATCCTGACATGACCGGCCGTGAGAATCTCATGACGGGAGGAATCCTGAGCGGCCTGACCAGAGGCGAGGTACAGGCAAGGCAGCAGGAGATCATAGCCTTTGCCGAATTGGAAGAATTCATCGATCAGCCAGTAAGAACCTACTCCAACGGTATGTATTTACGGCTTGCATTCGCAGCAGCTATCCATTTTGACCCCGATGTACTCATTATCGATGAAGTGTTAGCAGTTGGCGACTCACGCTTTCAGAAAAGGTGTCTTGAACGGTTGAATGCCTTTCGTATATCAGGTAAAGCCTTAATCCTGACATCACACGACACTGAGCAGATCAAAAGCTTGTGTGATGAAGTCCTGGTATTAGAGGAAGGCCGTGTCGTGATGCAGGGTGACCCGGCAAGCGCCATAAGTTGCTATAATGATCTGATGCGCCAGAGGACAGAAAAACGGGCTGCACAGCTTTTCAATGGAGCAGTTCAACCAAGTCTGACAGTTGAACATGGCAATCGTATGGGGACACAGGAAGTATCGATCTGTGCTGTCCATCTGTATGATAAACAAGGAAATATGAATGATACCCTGCATAGCGGAGATGGATTGACAATCGAACTTAAATACAATCTTACTGCGTCTCTGTCCGACATGGCTCTTCTCCTGGGTATCTATAGCGAGACTAATGTTAAGTGTTTTGAGACCTATATCCTATCGGTAAGTGCAACCTTTGGTCCCCTAACCAAACAAGGCAGTTTCAGTTGTCACTTCCGGGAATTACCCTTGCTCCCTGGATTATATTATATTACCGTAGGTCTCTATCCTGTTGATTGGAGCTATGTTTACGATTATCATTGGCAGATGCATCCCTTACACGTTCTAAAAAACGGAATACACTCTGGGGTTTCCGGTATAATTTCTCTTTATCCGGTCTGGTCTGTTCCACCAGAAAATTCAGGACAAGCTGAGACGAAGATACGAACCTAATTAAACACAGTCACATATTACATGCAAAACCAACAGAAATCATCGCCGTTGATTTTTCGCTCGATTGAGTCCGTTAAAGACCGTAAAAGCAAAGAGGTTTATCGTAAACCGGTTCTAAACTTGCTGTAAAACGCTATACGATGGGGAAATCAAAAAGGAGCAATATATATGGAATCGAAAAAATATGTGATTCAAACTGATCAAATCAAAAGTCCTTTGATAAGTATTATTGTCACGAATTTCAACTATGCAAGATATATTGAGACTTGCCTGCAATCGATAGCTGATCAAACGTATACAAAATTTGAGTGCGTTATTGTGGATGACGTCTCTCAAGATAATTCCGTAGAGATTATTGAACGCTTCATCGATAACAACCAGGTATCGGACCGATTTCGTTTAGTACAGCATGGGGAAAACCAGGGTCAAATGGCGGCGTTCCAGACAGGCCTTGAACACACAAGCGGCCGATTTGTGGTATTTGTTGATGCTGACGATCTTTTGCTGCCGGATTTCATTGAAACCCATCTCAAGGCACATTTGAATTCGTCCTACGAGGCAGCTTTAAGCAACTCGGATCAGTTCCAGATCGGGTCCGATGGACAGATTCTCAGCGCCACCCACATTGTCATGTACAAAAACCGTGGCAATACGAGATCGATCGCGAGGGAACCAAAGAATGGTCAGTGTGAGTGGGACTTCCCGCATGAGGGGCCAATAACCTTTCGGCAACCGGATTTACCCATAGAATACTATCACGCATGGGAGGTTCCGCAATGGGGCTGGATGTGGAGCACGACCAGCGCAGCGATGTTTCGACGCGATGTTTTGAATATGATTATGTCTGAGGAATGCCGTTGTCTCAGGGTGTGTGCGGATAGCTATTTATTTCATTTCTCCCACGCGCTTGGTGGCACCCTGATAATCCCTGCCGTCCATGGGTGCTATCGCCGCCACGGCAGTAACGCCTTCTCCAATAACCCCATTATTGGCGGCTTTAACAGTCCCGGTGACGTTCGGAGAGACCCTAAAGCACTTTCCAGGGAGCTTAGTTTTCGGCTTGCTATCAAACGCTTCGACTATTTTCATGCTGTAATCGGCAGAGATCGTATAATTTGGCTCTTAAAGTATTTTGGTTCCGGCAGGAAATTTATAAAACTCACACTATCACCCAAAACCTTCCCCGAAAACATGTTCATACCAAGCGTGCGCATAACCCCGGAAAACATATTTTACCCGAAGATTTTTAGGTCTCCGGTTGCGCCACAGAAAATAATTATCCGCGTAATCGGGAGGTTCTATTTGAGGTTTGTTCGATACATGTATCAAGTAATTAGATTCTTTAGAAATCCCAGAGTAGACCGGATCAAGTTTTCTCTGGAATCTTGCTCCAAAGAGACCGATAGCGTGTGAGCAGTAAAATTCATCAAACCAGCAAGCTGAATAATCATTTATTAAAGTGAGAATTATAGCAATGAAAATGGAAAAATCTCTTAAAGAATACTTGATAGACTTCTATCTTCACAAATCTGATGTTTTTTGCATCATGCCATGGGTGCATATGCATAGCTGGCCTGATGGCAGAGTACTACCATGCTGTTATGCGAAATGCGATCAACCCATCGGATATTTGAATAACGGTTTAAAAGTCGTTTGGAATAACGATGCTTACAAGGCCTTTCGGCAAAAAATGCTTAAAAATATTCCAATCCCAGAGTACTGCTATAAATGCTATGAATACGACAAGTCTGGAAACTTTTCTTATCGAAGATATGCAAATAAAAAATTCGGGAAACACTTCTATGAGGCTTTAGACGAAACGGACGCAGACGGAACCTATAACGAGTTTACGCTTCGCTATTTAGATTTCCGGTTCTCAAACCTATGCAACCATCGCTGTAGATCATGCGGTCATGGACTTTCAAGTAACTGGTATGACGAGCATGTGAAGATACATGGCGATCCCGGCCTTCCAAAGGTAATCAAATCAAACAATCAAGCGTATCTTAAAGAGGTATTGGAAATACTTCCGTCTGTAGAAGCTGTATATTTCGCAGGCGGTGAACCATTGATACAAGAGGAGCATTATCTCATACTCAACAAGCTTAGGGAAATAGGAAAAACCGATGTTGATCTTTCGTATAACACGAATTTATCTATTCTCGGTATAAAGAATTATGATGTTTTTGATTTATGGCGTGGATTCAAGAGTCTCAGAATTGGCGCTAGTTTAGATGGTTCCGGAAGTCGTGGTGAGCTGCTAAGAAAAGGACAAAGTTGGGAAGTTATTGTGAGGAACAGGAAAAAATTAATGGAGAGCCCACCAGAGGTAGGATATTTTGAATTTGGAGTTTCAGCTACAGTTGGAGCCATGAATGTTCTTCACATTCCGGATTTCCACCGTGAATGGATTGATGCGGGTCTTATTCCTCCAAATGCTTTCCTAATCAACCCTATTATGGATCCAAATTTTTTACGGGTGAATATATTACCGAGGGAATATAAAGATCAAGTAGAGAAAAAATATAAAACATTTATGAGAGAATGTCTATCGGGATATGCGGAAACATACCAAGAATACGAAGCCTTTCTTAGGTTAATGTGGGAACATGATTTACAGGAGTATCTGCCTACTTATTTCTGGTGGATAAAGACACTGGACGAAAGTCGCGGTGAAAACTTTGTGCAAGTTTTCCCGGAATGGAAAGAGCTTTTTCTAAAGTACGCTAAATGAGTAAAAGTAAGATATAGGTAAAATTTTATTCTATACGCTTCCCTGCAGCATTATCTTGCTGAATGGTAGTTCTCGGTACAATAAAATATAACTTTTATCCATTTCGGATGCGTACAAAAACAGCTACAAGATGTAATCGTCAGCTTATGGAAGGAAAAATGATCATGGAACCAGATCAATTTGCTTCAGGCCAGCCTTTGGTGTCGGTCATTATCCCTGCATACAATGCGGAAGCTTTTATTCTGCATACATTAAATTCAGTGATCTCTCAAACTTACAAAAATATTGAGGTTATTGTAGTTGATGACGGCTCACATGATAAAACTGCACAAATTGTAGAATCAATTATGCAGCGTGATGATCGCGTGACACTTCTGCAACAGCCGAATTCCGGGGTCTCAGCGGCACGTAACAAGGCAATTGAAAAATCCCGGGGTGAGTATATAGCACCTATTGATGCTGATGACATTTGGTACCCTCAAAGCATCGAGAAACAAGTACAGTGTATGTTACACGCAGGACCAAGCACGGGAGTCGTCTATGCCTGGTCAGCGCATATTGATGAAAAAGGCTTACTAACAGGCGGGCACAATGCTTTCGATTTAGCGGGTGATGTTTTTGAGGCATTAATGTTTAGTAACTTTATTGGCAATGGGAGCGCATCTCTGATTCGTCGCATATGTTTTAATCGAATTGGAGGGTATAACGCACAAGTTGAGCCTTGTGAGGATCTTGATTTATATCTCCGGATTGCAGAACTTTATAAGTTTCACGTAGTAAAAGAGTTTCTGGTCGGGTACCGTAAAACTACTGGCAGTAGGTCTTTTAATTGCAGAGGCATGGAAACGTCCCTACGTATAATACTAAGGAATAGAAAACAGCAATATCCTGATATTCCATTGTTCTTTTATCGCTGGTCATGGGGCCATTATTATTTATACCTCAGCAACCAAAGCAGATTATCCGGCCGCTACTGGATAAGCATTCACTACCTGTATAAGGCAGCACGGGCAGATCTTGTTTTGCTCTTATATCCGGAATTTTACCGGCATCTGTGCAGATGCGGTTTGCGATTGGTAGAAAAAGCGGTTATTTTTACTGCCCGGATACTGCATTGTCCTTCAGCAACTAATTTTAGAAAGGCAGGTACTACTCATAAAAAATTTACGATTTCTGACATCGAAATACGGAGTAGTCGCCGATTACCGTGCAGTTTGAATAAATTGCATCGGGCTCGACTGCAGCGTATTCATCGTTTATTTGCAAAGTGAAAGCTGTTATGTTCAATACTCCATCAGGCTCTCTTTCGCTATCCCTCTTTGCATGTCTTGCCATAATACTATATCTTCCCTTGTTCTTACTCGTTTTAACAGTTGTATATAGTCTACAGCAAATCTCTTATTTATCTATTTATTTACAGAATAATCTACTAGAATCATGTGAGACATAGTAGGTATAAGGAGAGAATTTTTCATACACTGTAAGCCGGTTCCCGGGGTGGCACGGACAAACTTTGTTTGTCCGTGTTTTGTAATCCATATCCATGTACGTAGATAAATATGCAATAAGCACGGACAAACAAAGTTTGTCCGTGCCACCCGGCCTGGAGTTATCTAAAAATCTACTGGTAGTACCCAGAATCATTTGAAGATTTTGAAAGCCCTTTATCGGTTTTGAGTCTATGTAGTTATTCTTTTGCTTGATTAATTAGAAATATTTCGAACAAGGAATGATCCTAAAGCTCATCAAGATTAAGTTTTGAAATTTTCCCTTCAGATGCTTCTTTTAAACCTCTTTGTACACTCTCAAATGCTTCCTTGTTTTCATAGAGCCAAGATTCCGATGATGGAATTGTTTTTAGTAGTTTTCAATTCTTTATAATATGAAAATATTATAACAATGTACTCTTTTTGACAAAGAGAAATTTTCTTATATAGTGAAATAAATCAGGTTTTCGAGATTTGAGTACCAATAATTTGAAAATTTTCTGCTAGAAGAGTGCGTAATTTTTCTCGATAAGATTTAAATTGAGAGAATACGGAGGCAAGAAGAGAAGCCGTATCGGGAATCCTTCAAATACTTTAACAAGTTACATAATACTCTTTTATTTATCTATATTTTTAATCTTATTCATCGTACAATACGTATCATGCAGCTTAAGTTTATATTACCTACATTTACCTTGAAGCGGTTCTTTTTATTCCTGCGGCCTGTTCTCTGTACTTTTTTATGGCTTACAAGTTGTCACAAATCACCGGTTAAAACCCTTGTCATTATCTCTCCTCATTGGGATGGTATAAAACGGGAGTTCTCCAGGGCATTCAGCAGTTGGCATGAGAGAAATTACCATGAGAGAATCGAAATTGACTGGCGCGATGTGGGCGGTGCCAGCGATAGTCTGAAGTATGTTATCTCACGTTTTGGCACAGAAGCAAAAGGTATTGGCATAGATATTTTTTTTGGCGGCGGTATTGATCCCTTCCTTGAACTTACAAGAGAAGGTCTGACTGAAGTCTATCATCCACCGAAATCGGTTATGACAGGCATTCCTGCCGAAGTTGCAGGGTTACCGGTTTACGATCCGGAATACCACTGGTTCGGCGCCGCCCTTTCCAGTTTTGGCATTGTAGCAAATGATCGTGTACTGAGAGCCGTACATCTGCCCGAGGTAAAGAAATGGGCAGACCTGACAAACCCTCTCCTGCAAACCTGGATTGGAGTCGGAGACCCGAGGAATAGTGGAGCAGTTCATTTGATGTATGAGATTATTTTACAAGGATATGGCTGGATGAAAGGATGGGAAATTCTGTATCAAATAGCCGGAAATGTACGGTCTTTTGAGAAAAATTCTTCCCTTGTTGCTAAAGAAGCAACGTATGGAAATATTGCCTATGCAATGACGATTGATTTTTATGGTTTAACTCAGGTCAGTTCAGCCGGAACACAGAATATGCATTTCATTCTCCCGGAAGATTACACGATTGTTAGTCCAGACGGAATTTGCATGTTAAAAGGAGCTCCTAATCAAACGTACGCTAAACGTTTTATAGATTTTGTACTTTCAGAAAACGGGCAAAAACTCTGGATACTACCTGTCGGACATCCGGAAGGGCCGGCGTATTTTCCGATTGAACGGCTTTGCGTACGGCCTGATTTGTATGATCAGGCCTGCGATATCTGGACGATTACCATGAATCCGTTCAAGATTCAAACCACACTCAAATACGATGCAAATATTGCAAGCAGAAGGTGGAAACTCCTGAATAGTTTCATTGGCGCAACTATGATTGATGTACACCCAGAACTTGTTGCTGCATGGAAAAATTCGAAAGATAATCCCGGACGCCGTGCAGAATTTAGTAAAATTTTCTTAACTGAAAACGAAGCACTTGAAATACTCGACACATTTAACAACAAAGATGCTGTCCAGTTTCGCAATGCAAAAAATATCGAGTGGCAGCAAATGGCTCAGACCAAATTCCGAAGATTGGCACAATGAGAGTATCACTCAACAACGTAACGAAACTATTCGGCACAACTACCGCTGTTGATAGGGTAACGATAGAAATTGCAGACGGTGAACTTTTCTTTTTGCTCGGACCCTCCGGTTGCGGTAAAACTACTATTCTGCGTATTATCGCCGGATTCCATCAACCGGATATCGGTGAGCTGAGATTCGATGGAAAAATAGTCAATAACCTCCCTCCCAATCAGCGAAATACCGGTATGGTATTTCAAAACTATGCGCTATGGCCTCACCTCACGGTAGCAGAAAATGTTGCGTACGGGCTTGATATACGCCGGGTATCAACCCAGGAAAAGAAACAGCGTGTACGGGAAATGCTGGAAGCTGTCCAAATGGATGATTATGCAGGACGGATGGCAAATCAGCTATCAGGCGGCCAACAACAACGGATAGCTCTTGCACGCGCTTTAGTTATTCAACCCGATATTATCCTCCTCGATGAACCTCTATCGAACCTCGATGCCAAACTCCGGCTGGAACTCCGGGATGAGATTAAACGTATACATCGCGAATTTAACGTTACGATGCTTTATGTAACCCATGACCAAAAGGAGGCTCTTTCACTCGCCGACCGCCTTGCAATTATGGACAAAGGGAAGATCATACAGGTCGGTAGTCCTGTAGCTATCTACCGCAGGCCGATAAATTCATTTGTTGGCGCCTTTATCGGAGACATGAATTTTATCGGGGGCAAAATTATATCGAAACACACAGAAATTACCGAAATTGAAACTCCTATCGGTGTTCTCCGCAGTTCAATGAAAAATGTATTAAGATTGGGTGAATCAGTCCTCTGCGGCATCCGGCCTGAGGGCATACAACTATCCGAACCCGACAGCCAATACCGGGTGAAAATCGAATCAGTTACCTACCTCGGTGAAATGGAACAATACCGCATTACTCTGCATGATAAACTTACCTGGAAAGCGGTTGAAATAAATCCAAAACAGATACGGGAAGAAGGACAGATGTGTGGAATGAATATATCGCCTGAGGATGTGATAGTATTCAAAAATTAATCCGGTGAATTTGTATATCTAATGGGTAATCCCCCTTGATCCCCCTTTAGAAAAGGGGGAGATAGTGAAATTCCCCTTTTCTCAAACATTCACCATTTCCCCCCTTCTTAAGGGGGATCAAGGGGGATTAAAGGGTGTGTTAAAGATCATGAAAAGTTAGTGATATTGGGCATCCTGCCTGTGCGTACAGATATAATGTCTGTACCACCAGTGAGCCTTATTATAATAAACCAATCTTAACAGTGTACCAGTACAGGGTAACATACACCGTGGGTAAAGATGAATCAACAAACCGTTCTACAGGAAGCTTCCTTATGAAAGGTACACATGTATAAACCAAAAAGAGTATCAATCCGCATCGTTTTGGTATTCATGCTTATTTTATTATTTTTTGGCATATTCCTCATTTACCCCCTTATTCACTTGTTAAAAACAACTTTTGGCGGAACGAGTGAAGGAATGCTTACGTATTTCATGCTTATCGTGTCCAGTCCACTACAGGTCAGATGTCTATTCAATAGCTTTTTCATTGCGATACTGATTACCCTCTTGACGACGGTTGTTGCATTACCAATAGCCCATTGGTTTACCCGGTATGATTTCCCCGCAAAAGGGTGGATACAGCCGTTCCTGCTTGTCCCTATGATCATACCCCCCTTTGTTGGTGCAATTGGAATAAAACAGCTCTTTTCAAGATTCGGCTCCCTGAATTTATTCCTCGACAAAATCGGCCTGGTCCCGTTGCAACATCCCATTGACTGGCTTGGCGGAAGTGGATTTTGGGGAATCATTGTGTTAGGTACGCTGCACCTGTATCCGATCATGTTCCTGAACCTGCAGGCAGCAATGGCTCATATTGATGTATCATTGCTTGAAGCCGCTGAAGGTCTGGGAGCCAGACCATTCCATATCCTTCGGACAATAACATTACCACTCATCATGCCCGGATACTTTGCTGGCGCAATTATCGTTTTCATCTGGGCGTTTACCGATTTAGGAACCCCGTTGATTTTTGGTTTTGATCGTGTTATACCGATGCAGATTTTTAATAACCTTACAGAAATTCATACAAATCCTATGGGGTATGCCCTGGTAGTATTTACCCTATTTCTTACCTTAAGCTTATTTCTCATATCAAAAGCGTTTATGGGCCGCAAGCGTTATGAAATGGTCTCCGGTAGACATGGAATGAGTTCTCAAAAACAGGCTTCAGGAATACAATCGTGCTTAATTCTGGCAATTATTTGTGGAATTAGTCTGTTAGCGTTATTACCTCATATCAGTGTAATTCTCCAATCATTATCCGGCCGTTGGTTTTTTACGATACTGCCAGAGGAGTGGACACTGGACAACTATCAATCCGTATTTGCCCACTCACTCACAGTAACCAGTATAAAAAATAGCCTGTTTCTTTCCTCAATGTGTGCATTGCTTGACCTTATATTCGGAATACTTATTGCATATCTGATCGTCCGCAAACAAATCCCCGGAGGAAACGTACTGGATATACTGGCAATGCTGCCTCTCGCATTACCCGGTCTGGTAATAGCATTTAGCTATGTCGCTTGTTTTCATTTTCCCATGCAGCCTTCCCAGCACTATCCTTTCTGGTATCGCTGGCTTAATCAATTGATGGATCCTACCGTAAATCCAACGCTATTACTTATCATGAGTTACTCAATACGGCGGTTACCCTATATAGTCCGGATAGCGTATGCAGGTTTTCAGCAAACCAGTATTACCCTGGAAGAAGCCTCCTTCAATCTTGGGGCTACACCATGGCATACCATACGAAGAATAACGTTACCGCTCATGTTAGCCAACGTAATAGCAGGCGCTATTATGACCTTTTCCCTTGCAATGCTGGAAGTAAGCGATAGTCTTATCCTGGCGCAAAAGGAGAGATATTTCCCCATTACGAAAGCCATATATACACTTATTGCACTTATCAATCCAAATGCACCATCAATGGCTTGTGCTTTGGGTGTTTTAGGGATGGTATTGCTGGCTGCTGCCCTCTTTATCACCAGTAAAATACTCGGGAAACGAATCGGGTCTCTGTTCAGAATTTAAAGCATCAGTATAGAGAGAAATTATTTCAATTTAGCAACACCTATATTGCTATCACTAAGGGAGTTATCACCCCATGCCCCGATAAACCCATTATTCGTTTTTGAAGCATCCTGGGCAATAGTGATATACTCACCGATACTAAAATCAAAACTAGAGACAAATTCATCTTTGAGACCTGAATCAAAACTCCTCTCTGTTACCTTCCTGTTCATCCATGTTGCCCCGGCATTTCCGGAAGTAGCTACAGTAACATCTATTAAAAAATTGCGTAAATTATATTTACGATCGTAAAAGAGAACACCTATTTTGCCTGTTTTGTCTACAGCGATGGCGGGTATAAATTGATCGGCCTTCTTTGTAATGGGGTCATTATTTACCCTGACAGGGGCTGACCATGAGCTGCCACCGTCTGTGGATTTGCTAAAAAGAATATCCGCATAACGATACCGAGAGTCGAAACTCAGGGGCTCATGTCGCGAAAGATTTCGGCCATCATGCCAGATAACGTATACATTGCCGTTGGTAGCTGTGCCAGAGGTATCGACAGCCAGACCATGGAGATTAAAAGGAACCTCGATATTTCCCTGAAGTATTGAGAAGGGAGAACTTCCCGCATGGGTAACAGGAGAAACTTTAACTTCGGCCCCAAAGGTATTTCCTCCATCAATGGACTTACGGAGTTTAATACTACGGGGATTAAGACTTTGATCTCCAAACCTGTCAAATTCTTCCCATGCCACATAAATTTCCCCGTTCGGACCCACAGCTACTTGTGAGTTAGTTACCCATCCGGTATTCTCTTCTGTCACTGGTTCCTCCGCAATTTTTACCGGTTGTGACCAGGAGGCTCCCCCATTGGTTGATTTTACCAATTCTATTCTTATTATATTTGATGCACCACTAAAGTCAAACCTGGTATAGGCAACATAAATACGAGCGGGCGATCCCGGTTTAACAGCCATCGATGGGTAATCGAAAACAGACGTCTCGCTTTCCCCGGCTCCTTCGGTTGCTGAAACAGGAAATCCCCACGAGAATCCTGCACTCGTGGATTTAAAGACAGTAATACCGTTAAAGATTGCAAGACTACTGTCTACTTTGAAGTATCTATCAGCGATGCATGCATAATAAAATGTAGAACTGCTTGCAGCCCTTACCACGGGGTCTCCAAAGAGGTCATAGAACGCCATATCATTCGGAAGCGGATCAGCCAGAAGTATCCCCTTATCCGTAAAGGCCGCTCCTGCATTGCTGGATCTCGACCAGCCAAGACGACTAAAACTACCACTTGGACTTGGGCTTGGAGGGAGAGACTCATCAAAATTTGGAAGGAATGTAGCCGCGTAGGATCCTGAGTCGCTAAAGCCGCATACAGCATTATTTCCCCACCACCCTATACTAGGGTTATATTGTGTAAATCCTCCAAAAAGTGATAAGGAGTCACTTTTCGCAAATGGATTGTTTCCGGTAAAAGGGGCTGGAGGAGTCAGGGCTTTCTCAATTTCTTTAACCTCATCCCCTTCCTGCGAAAATCCACCTTGCTCCGCAGCTCTCTCCAGGATGGATTTGATACTGTCCCACTGTTCTTCAAAACCGATAATCATTTGATATCCACTCGAAAGACGATTGACATTTTTCCCCAAACGCTGCTTCAAAAATTTTCCACGTTCAGACAACATCTCAAGCCGTGCGAGAGTATTTTTGGGAGCAGGTTGTGCTTCCACAGATATAACCCCCAAAAGTCCCACAATGCATACCACACCCACTATGAGTATCAGCTTTCTCTTTCTTAACATATTATCCTTCCCTTCTCTGAAATATTTACATGAGATCTCTCGTTCACAGAGAACGACATTTTGCTATTCCTATGCTTACTCTAAAGGAGTAGAGCAATTTAAGGAATCCCTGTATTGAAAAATTTCTGTGGAAAATAGATATATCATTTTTGGATACTCTTAGAGACTATCTGAAAAGATACTTTGGTGGATTCGCTTCGCTTAATCCACCCTACCGATAATTCTATAATGAGTAGGGTGGATTAAGGCGCTGTCTTTTGCGCTGAATCAACCACTTGGGTACTAAACATGCCGCATTCAACCCCGAAGGGGTGAAATGATTATAGAGAAAGAAAAACTTATTTTACGTTGGTCTCAAAAAGCATACCAAAAGAGCGTATCCTATACATCTACAATTGCAACCTATGGATTTCATCCAGTTTGATGGAGAGAAGAATTATCATAATAGAGTAATTCGATTAGCCTTATAGTCTATAAGGGAAGAGAACGATAAGATTGTTCTTTTGAAGAAAAAAATCATCCTGGCAGGAAAAGGCATGAATACATTTCTCATGAAGGAGATGGCAGTGTAACATGTCACACAAGTGTGCCGGTACAAAAGTGAGACATACTACATTTCCCTATTAGTTCATTCAAAGACTAATAGCAGCATTGTACAGAAAAGATTTTTCGTCCCTTAAATTCTGCTTGCATAATTTTCTCGTTATATGGTATGGTTGAATATAGATGTACGCTTTTATCCTTCTCTAACAAATCAGGTGCTGGCTTTGACAGAGCAGATAAACCGCCAGGATTCAAAATCACACCTACCTCAAGTCCGGAGATTTCATATATGCAAAAGAAGCTCGATAGTTTAAAAACCCGATTGGCAGAAATAGACGATCTCAACCATGCTGCTGCCATACTCGGCTGGGACCAGCAAACGTATATGCCTCCGGGTGGTGCGGAGGCACGGGCTCAGCAGCTTGCAACCCTGAGCCATATCTCTCATGAAAAGTTCATTGATAACGCGATTGGAGATATCCTCAACGAACTGCAAGAATATGCTGAAGGTCTACCTGAAGACTCAGATGATGCAAGTCTCATCCGGGTAACAAAACGCGATTACGACAAGGCGCGCCGGGTACCATCGGCACTGATATCGGAAATCGCACAGGCCGGCGCACAGGCCTTTGAGGCCTGGAAAGAGGCAAAAGACGGATTTAACTTTACCATCTTTGCGCCGTTTCTTAAGCGAAATCTCGAATTGAAAAAACGCTATGCCGAATGTTTAGGTTACACCGGCCGCATCTACGATCCGCTCCTCGATCAATTCGAGCCTGGTATGACAACTGCTCAAGTAGAAACTATCTTTGCAAACATCAGACAAGAGCTCGTACCACTGGTGCATGCCATAACATCAAAATCCACAGTAGTGGACAATTCCTTCCTGCACCAGGAATTCGATGAACAAAAACAATGGGATATCTGCGTTAAAGCTGCCCGATTGATTGGTTATGTATTTGAGCGTGGACGTCTGGACCGTTCACCACATCCATTCACAACAAGCTTTTCTATCGATGACGTAAGAATTACAACCCGTTTTTTACGCGATTATTTTTCCGCTGCATTTTTTGCAACGTTGCATGAGGCAGGCCATGCACTTTACAATCAGGGCATATCCCGCAAACTTGAACATACCCCCTTAGCAGACGGGGCATCGCTCGGCGTTCATGAATCACAATCACGGATGTGGGAAAACCTTGTTGGCCGCAGCCGTGCGTTTTGGAAATTTTTCATGCCACATGTAAAAGATATCTTTCCTGAAGAGTTCCATAACATACATGCCGAAAATATGTACCGGGCAGTAAACCGCGTCCAGCCTTCGTTCATTCGTGTCGAGGCGGATGAAGTTACCTATAATTTACATATCATGATCCGTTTCGAACTGGAAAATGACCTGCTCGAAGATCGCATATCAATACATGACTTACCGAATGCGTGGAATATAAAGATGCAGGAGTATCTTGGTATAACGCCACCGGATGATGCACGTGGTGTGCTCCAGGATGTTCACTGGTCATCAGGCAGCTTTGGCTATTTTCCCACATATTCGCTCGGCAATATCTTTGCAGCACAACTGTTTGATCAGGTCAAAAGGGATCTTCCCGACATCGAAACATCCTTTGAAAAGGGCGCCTTTCAGAAATTACTCGATTGGTTACGCCAAAATTTACACGCTCATGGCAGAAAGTTTACCCTCGATGAACTTGCAAGGAGGATTACCGGTGAACCATTACAAACACGCTCCTTTATTACCTATTTGAAAAACAAATTCGGTGAGATTTATGGACTGTAATAAACCTTTCGTCTCCAAGAAAATACATCAAGTTAATTTACCATAAGAGGCTCTAGAGTATTTGTCATTGCGAGGGGGTTTTTCCCGAAGCAATCTTTTCTACACTATTCAAGAGATTGCTTCGGACAATACCCTCGCAATAACACGTTAAACACAACACGGACAAACCATGTCCCTGTAAGGGTCGTTTGTCCGTGCCACCCTGAAAACCGCTTACATAAAATATGAATAAAAACTTAAAGAAAGCCAACAGTATGTATCCTGTTATGTATAGGTTTCCTTTGTTCCCTAAGTCAATACTGATCGTAGCGTTGTTATTCATAGCCAGCTGTGCGCCGGTTATATCTCAGCGGGTAAGGGAGCAAGCAAGGCCCGATATCACCTTCAAAGAATTGCAGAACACCCCCGAACGCTATAAGGGCCGAGTAATTATCTTAAGTGGCTTTATTATAGAGACAAAAAACACAAAAGAAGGAACCTTACTGGAAATATTACAGGCTCCTGCGGGCTTCCGGGGAGAACCGAAAGACGCTGATAGATCTGAGGGAAGATTTCTGGCGATCAGCGATCATTATCTGGATACAAATATCTATAAGAAAGACCGAAAGGTTACCGTAGCAGGCGAGGTTCAGGGAAAGAGGGTTCAGCCTTTAGAAAAAACGGAATACGTCTATCCACTACTCCATGTTAAGGAAATACATCTCTGGCCGGTTGAAGAGGTACGCCCATATCCATATCCGTATAGTTACTATCCTTTTGATAGATATTACTGGCGAAGAGATCTTTGGCGTCACCGAATACCAAAGCATCGCAAAGATTGCAAAGACCATAAAGGCGGTAGAGGTCATAAACAGCGTAAACGTTGATTTCCCTTTTAGGGGATAAGAGAACCAATACACCAGGATACATTTATAGTATAGCTTTCTTTAACTTTTTTATTAACAACAAGGTAAAATACAGTATGGGAAAATATCTTATCGCTATTTTTATTCTCTATCTTCTCGTGGTCATTTCAGACCACTGGCTCGAATATCTCAATCTCTCTCATCTCAAAAAACATGGCGCCTCAATCCCTCCGGAATTCGAAGGGTATATAGACCAGGCATTACTGAAAAAGACACAAGACTATGTTGTTGAGAATACAAAATTTGAGGTTGTTTCATCTATTTTCCATACCATAATCTTCATATTTTTTCTCTTCGGAAATCTGCTGAATATCTACAATTCGTGGATTGCCTCTCTGAGATTACCCTTTATCTTATCAGGTTTGATCTTCTTTTTGCTCCTGTTTTATGCTGATACACTCCTAAAAATTCCCTTCGATCTTTATCATACATTTCAAATAGAAAATACCTATGGGTTTACAACTACCACCCGGAGATTATGGGTAACCGATCTCATAAAGTCGCTGGCAATATCCACTATTCTGATGGCCATCATACTATCAGGAGGCCTTCTGATTATTCAGGTAAGCCCCAATTTCTGGTGGTTATGGGTATGGTGTCTCTTTCTGGCCTTCAGTATCATAATTATGTACATCTTCCCCTACGTAATAGAACCGCTCTTTAATAAGTTTACCCCTATTGAAGATGAGAAACTTCAGGAGGGTATACGCTCTATTATGCAAAGGGTTGGTATAAAGGTAAAAAAGGTCTTAACCATGGATGCATCAAAGAGAACAAAGCACACCAACGCCTATTTTACCGGTATGGGAAAGGTAAAAAGGATTATTCTCTACGATACACTCCTGGAGAAGATGGATAATGATGAGACTCTGTCAGTCCTTGCGCATGAGGCGGGACACTGGAAAAGGCGGCATCTTATAAAACATCTTATTGCATCAGAATGTATAGCATTAATCGCTCTGTATATATCCTATAAGCTCGTGCAAAGTGATTTCCTTATTCATCTCTTTCATATCAAAGATGCTACATTTTTTGCAAAGGTTGTTATCCTGGGTTTTTTAGGTTCCCTGGTAGCATTTCCCTTTACGCCGGTATTTCATTTCTTTTCAAGAAGGCACGAAATTGAAGCCGACCGGTTCTCCTGTGAGTTGACGGGAAACAGCAAGAGTATGATAAGTACCCTCATAAAGCTTTCAAAGGATAACCTTTCAAATCTCCACCCCCATCCCCTGTACGCCGCCTTTCACTATTCACATCCACCGGTACTGGAAAGAATAAAACGTATTAAGCAGGGGCAGGTTTCAAGCCTGCCCCTACAACAACATTGAAATTTCTATACATTAAGTAAGGCAATTTGGAATATGCCATGTGACATGTCACACTTCTGTAGCGATACACTTGTGTTGCCTGTCACATTGTACTCATGCCATCTTTATAATTCCTTTTTTTACCATTGCTGCGAAAATACTATGAAATTTACTCCGGCTCTTTTCTTGGTATAATTTTTGATGTTTAATTCTTAGCGAGTACACTATCAAGGCGATTCGTAATACCAGAGGTAAATCTGGCTTGTGTTACCAATACATCTCCTTCACCTTATAACCGTAGAATTAAATTTGGCCGTGTAACCTGTATGAAGCGGAAGAAATAGAGCGCTATACTCCGGAGTATCATTGATATCCGGAATACTATGCATGATACGGCTTTGCACAACTATCCATGTACCGTTTGCTCGTAATGAGACCTTCGGCAACTTTAGCAACGCGTAGTGGCAAGGAGCGCCTTGCCACTACGTAGTTTGTTTGAATTACCTAAGCATTAAATCAAAAAGGAGGAAGGAATGAAAAAGATTTATTCGCCCATCATATTATTCCCACTGGTAATAAGCATTCTCTCAGCGGGATGCGGACTGATGGAAAGAGAAACCGGTACTGGAGAGGAGCCATCTAAAATAACCAGAGAGGAGCGCAAAGCCGACAAAATAGCTGATAAACTCTGGGAAAAGATACAGAAGGAAAGCTACCGGCAGAACTGGAAGATGTGGCCAGGCAAGGAGGCTTTCTATCCAGGAAAGGAACCCCATGGAACTTTATTAATTACCTATGTAAATAACGTCGCTTATGATGCAATACTCAATAAAAAGGAACGTATGCCTCCGGAAGCAATAATAATTAAAGAAAACTATACGCAAAACAAAGACCTTGCTTCTATCACTGCAATACAAAAGATAGAAGGTTTTAATCCTGATGCCAATGACTGGTATTGGGTCCAATTTGGACCAGGCGGTAAAGTTATGACCATTGAAGAGTATGGCCAAACCACGAGGTTAGCAGGCAAAATTGATGAATGTATCAATTGCCATAGTGAACAGAGCGGTAACGACTACCTTTTTACAGGTTCTTCAGGAGGAACCATGTTTGAGACTAAAAAAACTAAAGCTGAGGAAACTGAAGAAGATGAGGAAGATAAGGAAGCCGAAGAAGCTCATGAAGAAGCAGCAAACGAAAAAGAAATTGCCGAAGGAATTTGGAGTAAGATACAGATTGAAAATTATCGGGAAAACTGGAAGATGTGGCCAGGCAAAGAGGCTTTCTCACCAGGAAAAGAGTCACATGGGGCGCATGGGGCTTTATCAACCACTTACCTGAACGACACTGCTTATGATGCATTGGAAAATAAAGAGAAACAATTGCCTCACGGGTCGATACTGGTTAAAGAAGACTACACGCCAGCTAAAAAACTTACCGCTATCACGGTAATGAAAAAAATAGAAGAGTATAACCCCGAAGCAAATGATTGGTATTGGGTTCAATACAGAATGGACGGAAAAGTTGCAACAAAGAAGAAGAATGGCAAAATTATGGCGCTGGCTGGTAAGGTTAGCGACTGCTCCGAATGTCACGCCAGGCGTAACAATAATGATTACATTTTTACCAGTACATTAGGTGAAGAAATACCCGAAGCTGACATTAAGGAAATAAAGGGAGAAATGCCTACTGATGAGGAAATTGCAGATAAGATCTGGGATACCATGGAGAGTGAAGATTATCAAAAAGGCTGGAAGATGTGGCCAAAGAAAGAAGCTTTTTATAAAGGGAGGGAACCCCATGGGGCTTTATTAACTACCTATGTAAACGGCCCTGCCTATAAGGCAATTGTGAATAAAGAGAAACAGATGCCTGACGGCGCAATAATTATCAAGGAAAACTATACACCGAATAAAGAGCTTACCTCCATAATGGTAATGAATAAAAGGGAAAATTATGGCAGCGAGGTTAACGATTGGTATTGGGTACAGTACGAGCCTGATGGAGAAGTTATGACTATGGAAAAGGAAGATGAAACGATAACACTCGCAGGTAAGGTAGAGGATTGTATTGACTGTCATGGTAAGAAGATTAACAATGATTACCTCTATACAAGCTCCCTCAGAGAGTTTCAAAGATAAAGAGAATAACCAAGACATTCGGCTACCCGGTATAAACTAGGCCTTTCGGCGACTTAAAATATCTATTTTCCCGGCACTGATCCATCCCCTTTACCCCATATGCATCAAGTTGTCGTTTAGTCAAGGGTGGCACTGACAAACCCTGTTTGTCAGTGTGGTATATTCCCTATCCACGTTGGCATTTGAAGCAAGCACGGACAAACTTCGTTTGTCCGTGCCACCCTGAAAACCGCTTACATAAAATGAAAATTCCTATACAATTAAATGTAGAGCAAGGCTTTACTTGTCTTCCCGCCTGAATACCTGCACCGGGATAGCCTTTTCCAGTATCAGATGGATACAAAAACCTGTAGAGACGCAAAATCTTGCGTCTCCCCGTGTCCCCTTTTCACGCCCCCCATCCAAAATGGCTTACAATAACACTCGTAATCCATGAAAAAACCATATAGGTTATCACACCAATAGCAACTGATTTCACAAATCCTAACCGGGGCAATAAAAAGATAATGCACAGCACATAGATAATCCATGATGGCGTCATCAAAAGGAGACCCTTTGCATAATGTATTGTAGCAACCTGCCCACCTCTGTTATAAATCAGGACAGAGGTCAGCAAGGTAATGGCAGGAAAAATCGCCATAAAAGAAGCGAGCAGGCCCCTTCCCTGCGAGCCAATAAATGTCGCTATGCTCACAATAGTGCCCCCAAGGATAAAATAGAGTATAAAAATTTTTAGCTGCATTATTTTTGCCAGTGTAACGTAAAATCATCAATTAATTCCAGACGTTCCTTCACAAATTGCCTTTCAAAGGCGCTGTCATCCGGTAATCCCTTCGCTAAATCATACCGCAGACCAAATACTTTACCCTGCAAAATTACCTTATTGTTATTATTGGTGCGTACTATAATGTCTACGAAGTGATAAGCCGTTATAAATTCTACACACTGAAAACCATCGAAAGGAATTTGAGAAGTATTACATTCACCCATACCTGCCAGAGGAGCGCCTCCGCCGCCTGAAATAATATATACAGGTAATTGCACGTTACCTGTTGTATGTGTCCTGCAGATTCGCTGGTAATTGTGCTCATGGCCATTGATAATCAGGAGTACGTTATTTGCGCTGTCATTAAAAAACCTCACATACCGGTCCCGAAATCTTGACGCTCTGGATTCCTTGTCCATCAGGTCTGCACAACCATGAATCCCAAGAGAATATGGCGGATAGTGTTCGAGAATAATTTTGGGACCGCTAAATTGCTGTAATTCATTCAGAAACCATTGGAATTGTTCTTCATCATCAGGTAATGAGGAGTTTAAGATAAGAAATTTTATCTCCAATCCATTGGCCTTCCTGATGAAAGAATACCATGACTGATCCTCCGCCGTACCCTTCAACACCTCTTTTAAGTAAGAGCTGGAGGAAGGAGGTAATTTATCTCTGATTTCTTCACATAAGACCTCACGGCTCCTCGTCTTTATCCTTGATTCTACAAGAGAATTGATCTCTTCGAGTAATTTCTTCCATACCTTTTCCAGAGTACTGTCATCCGAAGGACCCGACGGCAGTGAATCTGATTCCTCCTCTGGTTTGTCTGCTATGCCCATTTTTCTTAGCACTTCCTTCACCAGCTCATCTACCTTCTCACTGAACATGAGCTCATGATTACCAATAGCAGGATACAACGGGATCGTGGTATCTCCTGTATAATTATTGGTAATTACTTCTAAAAATTTTTCAAACTCATTGTAATAAACCATATCTCCGGAGAACAAAATAAAATCAGGGTCCATGCTGCGTATCGCCATTGCTATCGTATTATGTTTTACTTGAGGTTTTCCGATTACCTTAATATCTCCACGGGTGTCTCCATATGCAATGAAATGCAGTGTTTTAGCATAAAGATCCTGGGAAAAAATGCAAAAAAGAAGGAGAAAATTACTAATGAGGAATGTTACGTGAGTTTGTTTACGCATAGGCATTAATCATAATCAGATGCCGGGGTTTCTTTTATCAGGTCATCCCTGCTTTCATTCGCCTCTTTTGTTTTCCGTTTGGTCTGGTGAATTACACCTAAAGCAAAATGGGCGTTGTAGTTATTAGGATTAAGTTCAAGTGCTTTTTGTAAGGACTGAATAGCGTCATCATAGTGATCCTTTTTTGCATAGGTAACGCCAAGGTTATAATAAGCATTCGAGTATTTAGGGTTAATCTCTGTTGCCTTCTTAAAGGCATCAATAGCTTCGTCCAAATTATCCATAGATGAATAGACAATACCCAGGTTATAATACCCCTTATCAAATGCCGGATTAAATTCCACGGCTTTTTCAAAAGCCCCGGCAGCGTCGTTGTATTGCTTCTTTTTATAATAGGCAATACCCAAATTATAGTATGCTTCGACATACTGAGGTGACAGTTCTACAGCCTTTTTCAAAGATCCGACAGCTTCATCTAATCGGCCTGCGTTATGATAAACAACGCCCAAATTGTTGTATGCCTTTACGAAATTGGGGTCGATTTCCAAAGTCTTTTTGTATTCATTGATAGCTTCTTCCATCATCCCTTTTTCATGGTACACAATTCCGAGATTATAATGGGCCTCTGCAGAGTTAGGATTTATCTCTATAGCCTGCTGAAAGGACCTCATAGCGGCATCTAACGATGCATCTTCACCCTGATCCTGGCTATAACCTGCATTTGTTAATACGAGCAGTATACCTATTACTACCACCATACCAATTCTCATAGAGCACTCCCCCTAAAATACTGTAATTTTAATCGATCCGCAGATAACCTTCTTGTAAAGGTTCACTCAATGTTATGAGAGAAATTGATGATATCGTTTCGAATACAGGAGACTGGACCGCAGGCGCTTCTAATGTCACATGCAATGGCTCTTGAATAAATTTCAGACCGGAAATCTTCGCAGATAAGCTTGTAACGGGCAACCCGATTTCATAGTGCTCAATGACTGATCTGATCTCTCCTGTAATCATAGGCATTTGCGTTACCACAGGCAATAATGATACGTCTTCTTCACCTGTGATTCCCCGGATCATAGAATCATATCCCGCAGTCATAAACTTCAAATGAGAAATGTTCTCTTTTCTGTCCATATCAACGGGTTGTTCGAGCTGATACTTCTGAGGAAGAGACACAATTCCCTCTTGAACCATAGGTCTGACTCTTGTAACAGACAGTGATTCCTGAAAATCTGCCATAAGGGGGTCAGCCACTAATTTTTTTAACTGATCCAGAGATGTCTCCAGCAAAAGCTTTTGATATCGGAAAGCTTCCTTTTCGGTTATCGTGGTAGTTGGTTCTCTCTTAACGGTATTCATAATCTTATGAACCAACAGATCTCCTACTAACAGTTGTTCCAGGGAAGCATCCTTTTTTACTGCCTTCAGGAAATGATAATTTACAAAGATGAGTGCAATCCCAAATCCTATCACAAGCACATAGGTAAGTATCTTTGTAATGGCGGGAAAGAATTTTATAACCAGGTGGAATAAGAGAATGAAGATCAGGGTCGATACTCCAACCTCTAAAAGACCCGCCTGGGGTGAACCGGTTATTGTAAAATAAATCAGGACAAGGGCTACAATCAGAAACCATATACAGAGAAAGACGATCATGTGTTTCCATGTATTTGTAGGCACATGAGGGCCGGGCATTCCTGACGGTTCAGGTAACTGGCTATTTTTGTTCGGCATAGTCATATGGAAATGAGATTGAGATTGTTTATACTATCAATAGAGTTTCCCTTTTGAAATTCCTATACATTTAAGTTAAGTCTTAAACAGTTTGACTGACTCAATCAACCATCTTCAGTTGAATCAAAACATTCTATAGTAATGTTAAAAGAAAATGTCGCTTTATTTTTGAGATCATGATAGTACAAAAATACCCTATAATTCAGAAGTGATAGCAGATACAATGAAGATGATCTCTATTTCAAGCCCGAAGGGCTGTCATGATTATAGATAATGAATAACCCCAAAATCAACAACCCTGAAGAAATAATTAT
>JAANMY010001076.1_pt1 | contig 33288 bp, 23 predicted proteins | sample 7279691 | NCBI WGS metagenome assembly JAANMY01 (sample SAMN14094543, study PRJNA606508) | bioreactor metagenome | isolation source: A lab-scale SPAN reactor treating ammonium-rich wastewater day 388 | place: Ireland: Galway | collected 2018-02-07
GCCACCGGCTCGGCTGGCGCGGTTACAAAGCCATTCGCTGGACCCTCGCCGGCTTCTGTCTGCTGATGCTGGCGTATTTCGGCAGCAAGCTGGTCCGCGAATTCATCCTGCACATCTGAAGGCAGCCTTGTGGAAAGTTTACACCCCGGCTTTTTGCTCGGTTTACTGGTTTTCCTGCTGCTGTGCTCCGCATTCTTTTCCAGCTCGGAAACCGGAATGCTCAGCCTCAACCGCTATCGCCTCCGGCATCAGGCCAGAGAGGGTCACCGCGGAGCCAGGCGCGCCATCGAACTGCTGTCCAGACCCGACCGCATGCTCGGCACCATCCTGGTGGGCAACAACTTCGTCAACATCCTCGCGTCCTCGATTGCCACGGTGCTGGCAATGCAGTTCTGGGGCGAAGCCGGGATCGCCATTGCCACTATCGGCCTGACCATCGCCCTGCTGATCTTCGGCGAAATAACGCCCAAGACGCTGGCCGCACTGCGTCCCGAGCTGATCGCCTACCCAGTCAGCCTGCCGCTGCTGATGCTGCAGAAAGTGCTGTATCCGCTGGTCGCACTGCTTGGCTGGATCAGCAACGGACTGCTCAGATTGCTCGGTGTGGACCCGTCCAAGAAAGGCACCGACAGCCTGTCTACTGAAGAGCTGCGCAGCGTGGTGCGCGAATCCGGCAGCGATCTGCCGATGAATCGCCAGAGCATGCTGCTCGGCATTCTCGATCTGGAACGCGTCACCGTCGATGACATCATGATTCCGCGCAACGAAGTCACCGGCATCGATCTCGAAGACAACCTTGAAACCATCATCAGCCTACTGCGCACCACGCCACACACTCGCCTGCCGGTGTTCGAGAAAGACATCAATTTCTTTTTCCCATATTACGAAATCTTTTGTGTATTCTCTATTCGACCTGTCGCCACGAGTGAACAATCCTTCGTTTATCGCATCTCTGACTCCATTTAATACTGGGATGGCCGATGTATTTATTTCAAGTCCTGTTTTGCTTGCCTTTGATAGTTGCATCGCGTGTCCGGCGAAACCAAATCCGGTAATATCCGTGCAGGCACTTGCATTATATTTTAACATTAGTTCAGAAGCAGATTTATTTAATGTTGTCATTGAGTTGATTAACCCTTCGTAAATTTCACCTGAATCCAATCCTTTAAACTTAATACAATTGTTGAGCAATCCTGTCCCGAGCGCTTTTGTTAAGATAACGCAATCGCCTGGTTTTGCACCGGAATTTGTTACGAATGATTTAATATTAGCTTTACCGGTTACTGACATACCGTAAAGAATTTCGGGGATATCAACCGAATGCCCCCCAATGACAGCACAATTGGCCTCCTTCGCCTTTTGCATCCCACCTTTCAATATGTCCCTTAAAATCCCTAAATCTTGTGTTTGCGGAAATGCGATAATATTGAGAGCGCTTAGCGGTGTTCCACCCATGGCGTAAATATCGCTTAACGCATTTGCCGCTGCTATTTGACCGAAAATAAACGGATCGTCAACGACCGGAGTAAAGAAATCGGTAGTGTGAATAAGTGCAATTTGATCGTCGAGCCTGTAAACACCTGCATCGTCTTTAACGTCAAAATTCACAAGAATATTTTCGTTGGAATACCAATTAATACCGGAGAGCGCCTCAGAGAGAATATCAGGGAAAATTTTCGCAGCGCACCCTGCAGATTTTACAAGTTGTGTTAATCGTACCTTTTCCAAATTTCGCTTCAATTTATTGTATCAAAATTGAAGTATTAGAAATCTAATTCAAGATAAAACCTTCTCTGAATTGAATTGAATAAACTATGTATCAGTTGTAAAATTGTTGAAAATAATTTTAAGAATGGAAAATGTTTTAAATCATAAGTCATATAAAAAGAATTTTGTTGTTGTATTGGTGATTGTTGTAACTCTCATTGTGTCAATGATTGCCGGCGGTTTTTTAATTGGTAAGTATTTCAGCAATGAAAAGAATGTTCCGGTGTTATCAAAAGAACAATTAAATGAAAATGTAAGCGAAGACAGGAAGAATGCGATTACGAGTGTGGTAAGTAAAGTATCAGATGCAATAGTTGGAATTAACGTCGAGGAAGTTCGTGAAGTAAGAAATCCATTTTATGATGATCCTTTTTTCAGGCAGTTCTTTGGTGATATTGGTCCGCAAAAGCAAGTAGTTCGTGGACTGGGATCGGGTTTTATTATTTCACCTGATGGTTATATTCTGACTAACGATCACGTTGCAGGAAACGCAACTAAAATATCCGTAACTTTAACTACGGGCGAAACTGTTCAGGCAGAATTGATTGGTTCTGATCAGGTAAGCGATGTGGCACTGCTGAAAATCGATAAAAAGAATCTCCCTTTTCTTGAGTTTGCAAACTCTGATAATGTATTGATAGGTGAGTGGGCAATCGCGTTCGGAAATCCGTTTGGGTTGTTTGAGATTAATGACAAACCAACGGTAACAGTGGGAGTTGTGAGTGCAACTAATATGTCTGTTACTGCGGAGGGAAGGCGCGTTTACAAGGATATGATTCAAACCGATGCATCTATAAACTCTGGTAACTCAGGCGGTCCGTTGGTTGATATTGAGGGTAAGGTTATTGGGATGAACACTATAATATATACTGGTGGGTCATTCAGCTCCGGAAGTATTGGAGTTGGATTTGCTATCTCAATAAATAGGGTAGTAAATATTATGAACGAACTTAAAGCGAAAGGTTCGATTGACAGGAATTTTAATGTTGGGTTTAACATTCAACCGGTAGATGAACGGATTGCACAATATTACGAACTTGAAAAAGCGGAGGGTGTGATAGTTACTCAGATTTTGCGTGGAGGACTCGCTGATAGGGCTGGCTTGAAACCGGAGGATATAATTATTGGCGTTAATGGGAAACCTGTCAGAAATCAACAAGACTTAGTTTATGTAATCAACGATTCGCGTGTTGGTGATGTGCTTATATTGAAAATTCTAAGAGATGGTGATGAACGGGAAATTGAAATGACACTTGAAGGACAATGAATATCCCCAATAAAAAAAAGTTCAAAGTAATATAATTAAAATTTCGCAGGTTAGTTTTGACTTCGTTGGGACATAATTACATTCACATATACTCAGACGGTGCTTGTTCAGGTAATCAACTGAAGGAAAATAAGGGAGGTTGGGCAGCCGTGATGATTTCCAATAATAAAAAAAAAGAAATAAGTGGTTGCGAATGCAACACTACCAATCAACGTATGGAGTTGACGGCTGCAATTAAAGCTCTCGAAACGTTGAAATCAAACAACTTTGAGGTCAGACTATATACTGATAGTGCGTACATTACGAATTGTTTCAATGAAAAATGGTATATGAAATGGAAGAAGAATGGTTGGTTAAACTCTAACCGCCAACCTGTTAAGAATCGTGATTTATGGGAAAGGTTAATTGAGTTAGTTGATAAATTCAATGTGAAAATATTAAAGGTCAAGGGACATTCGGGCGATGAATATAATGAACGTGCAGATAAGCTTGCTAAAGATGTTTTAATGAATGGTTGTTAAATTAATTTAATCACACTCTGAGATTCAGGTGGCAAATTTTATCCGGTAGTAATAAGCAAGAATCAATTCAGAATTAGACATCACTTTCCCTTTCATTTTGTTGCTCTTATTTAATTATTTGCAGTAAATAGAAATTCATTTTAATTGTTTCCGTTGTGAGAATTGGTGTAGCACTTTCCTCACCGATGTAAAATTTCCCTTGGTAATTTTGGAAAGGCGATCTTTGTGAAGTACTTCTTCCATACAATTAAAGATCTATATTCGGTAAATTATTCACCACAATAAAATCTTATTCCTCAATGTCTGAAGTATCCACAGAGTTGAAAAAAATTTGTGGTGAAGAGAGCGTATTTGAAACTGATGAAGTACTTGAAAATTATTCTCACGATTTCACCGAAGACCTAAGTTTCAAGCCTGATATTGTTGTAAAACCATCAACCGCGGAACAGATCTCGGAAATAATGAAACTCGCAAACGAGACCTGTTATCCCGTAGTTGTACGTGGAGGTGGTACGGGACTATCAGGTGGCGCGCTTGCAGTAAAAGGTGGTATTATAATCTCAATGGAAAAATTCAACAGGATTCTGGAAATTGATGCGGAAAATTTTCAAGCCACTGTTGAACCCGGAGTAATTACGGAAGTCTTTCAGAATGAATGTATCAAGTACGGTATGCATTATCCTCCCGATCCTGCTTCGAAGGGGAGTTGTACCCTCGGAGGAAATCTTGCAGAATGTTCAGGAGGGCCACGGGCAGTTAAATACGGTGTAACGAAGGATTATGTACTTGGTGTCGAATGCATAACTCCAACAGGTGAAATTATTAATACCGGTGCAAAAGTGTTGAAAAATGTAACCGGCTACAATCTCACTCAATTAATCATCGGGAGCGAAGGTACACTTGGAATAATCACAAAAATTTATTTCAGGTTAATTCCGTATTTCAAGCATAGGAAGGTATTACTTGCTGCATTTAATTCAATTGAAACTGCTCTTGGAGTAGTATCAAAAATATTCCATAGCGGGGTAACACCGTCTGCAATTGAGTTTATGGAGAAATCCGCAATTCTGGCTGCTGAAAAGCAACTTGGTAAAGTATTCCCGAATAATTTTGCCGATGCACAATTATTAATTGAGGTTGATGGCAATAACGAAACTATGATAGATGAAGAGCTTGAACAAATCGCAGAAGTACTTGAAAGTAACGGTGTAATTGAGATAATCGTAGCCGAAGATGAAAATAAAATGAACGAATTGTGGGCTTTGAGAAGATGTCTGGGTGAAGCTGTAAAATCTATTTCCGCATATAAAGAAGAGGATACGGTAGTCCCTCGCGCTAAAATGCCGGAGCTCATTTCGGGAGTCAAAAAAATATCCGAAAAATTTGGAATAACGACCATGTGTTACGGTCACGCAGGCGATGGTAATGTTCATGTTAATATTTTAAAGGATAAACTCGATGATTACTCTTGGGAGAACACTCTTGATTCAGCTATCAGGGAAATTTTCAGGCTTACAGTATCACTCGGGGGAACAATTTCCGGTGAACACGGAATTGGATATACTCAAAAAAACTATCTGCCGATTGCACTTGGCTCAGAAGAAATAAAACTTATGAAAGAAATCAAACGGGTTTTTGATCCAAACAATATTTTAAACCCGGATAAAATTTTTCCGGATATATGATTGAAACTGTCACAAAAATACGGGTTCTTTATGCGCACACTGATAAAATGGGTGTGGTGAATAATTCCAGATATCTTGAATATTTTGAGGCAGGCAGGAACGAACTGTTGCGAGAAATCGGATGTCCGTACACAATATTTGAATCGAATAACGTATTGCTTCCGGTTACAGAAGTGTATTGTAAATATATCGCGGGAGTCAGGTACGACGATGTTTTAGAAGTTAGAGCAATGTTAAAAGAAGTTCCCGGAGCACGGATTAAAGTTTTTTATGAAGTTACAACCGGCGGAAAGATTGCTGCTACCGGTTACACAGTTCATTCATTTGTGGATTCTGTCAAGTTTAAAGCGAGAAGGCCACCTGAAGATTTTGTTGAGTTAATCAAATCGAAACTGAAATGAACTATTACAAGGATTTCGATTTTCTTACTGCAGATAAGTTAATTAAACTCGCTATCAAAGAAGATCTGGGTAATGGTGATGTTACTGCATTAAGATTTATAGATAAGAAATTAAATTCGCAGGCTGTTGTTAAAGTAAAGGATTATGGAATTATAGCAGGATTGAAAATCTTTAAGCGGATTTTTAAACATGTTGACCCATATGTGAAAGTAAGGCTATTACTGAAAGATGGCGATAAGGTTAAGAACGGGGTTATAGTTGCAACTTTAAAAGGTAACACGAGGAGTTTACTCGCCGCAGAACGACTCTCACTGAACTTATTACAACGGATGAGCGGTATTGCCACCCATACGAGTGAAATGATTTCAAAACTCAATAACCCATTAACTAAAATTATTGATACTCGAAAAACAACCCCGAACTTGAGAATATTCGAGAAACTTGCAGTAAAAATCGGTGGCGGGAAAAATCACAGAATGGGTTTATATGACATGATTTTAATTAAAGATAATCACATTGAGGCTAACGGTGGGATTGAAAAACTTCTTAGTAAAATGCAGCGGCAAAATAATAATCCGGAACTCAAAACTGAAATTGAAGTAAGAAACATATTTGAATTTGAGAAAGTGCTTAAACATGGCAAAGGAATAATAGACGTGGTGCTCTTGGATAATTTTAAAATCACCGATTTGAAGAAAGCAGTGAAAATGAACGATGGATCATTTGAAATTGAAGTATCAGGCAACGTGAATCCGGACAATATTAAAAAGTATTCAGATATAAAAGGGATTGATTATATCTCAAGCGGTTCACTTACACATTCAGTGAAATCTTTGGATATTTCTCTGGAATTTCTATCTTGAAATAGAATAATTGTTGAATTAATTTCGAGTTTTAATAAATTAAACCCTAAGTCAACATGAAAATTAAATCCAACTTAACTTTTATTTTGGCTCTTATCATTTCAATAGGAGCATTTTTTGCCTGCAGTAAATTAACAGACGCAGAAAAGGAGATTAAAGAAAAAGTTGAAGATGTCAAAGAAAAAACTGAAACTACAACTGAAACTACTAAAACTGAAGAAAAGAGTGAAACAAATACTACCGGTGGAAAGTTATACTTCTGTGAAGATTATGTAAACGGACGCGAGATAGGTGTCAGCGATAGATTTACCACCGGCTGGTTAACAGTAATGGTTAAAACAGATGAGCCGATAGGTGTAGGGAAAGTTGAGCTTCGCCTCTCTAAAATTAAAGATGAATTCGGTGAATCAATAAGCGAAAAAATTATCAGGGACATTGATTTCAATATTCAGCCGGATTGGGATTACACTTACTTTCAGGATAAGAAGAACCTGAAATTTGACACACCCGGAACATACAAAGTTACATTAATGAAAACCGATGGAACACCCATTGTAAGTGGAGAAGTTGAAGTAGTATCAAGATAAAAACTAAACCTTAAATAAATAAAAAAAGGTCATTTTGGCCAGGAGAAAAAAATGAAAAAAATCACATTATTTGCAGTACTCGCTTTAGCGTTCGGAATTTTTGGTTTTAACAACGATGCTAACGCACAAACCAGCCCCGTTCTTTACTTCTGTGAATCTTACGGTTCGTATGGCGAAATTGGAATTAGCGACAGGTTCACAACGGGGTATTTAACTGTTATGGTTAAAGCAGATGACCCGCTTGGATTGTCCGATGTATCAATTCAATTCGATAAGTACAATCCGTCAACAAAGTCATTTGCATACTACAAAAAATTCCCATACAACGTTACCCCTGATATGAATTACATCTATTTCTCGGGTGATGATTTGAGTTTTGATACACCTGGAATTTACAGGGTATTTCTTTTAGATGATAGTGGTAATACAGTTACGAGTGGCTTGATTGAAATTATTTCTAAATACTAAAACAAAAATTTCAAAAATTTATTTTTTGATTCGATAAAATTGGTGATTGACTAAGGTTACAAGGTTTGAAGTTGAATATTAACCCGGTATTATCCGATACCGGGTTTTTTGTTTAATCCTTCCACATGGGAATATGTTGGAAAAGATAAAAAGTTTATCTCAGGATACGGTAATTTATGGTATCAGCACAATGGTCAGCAGGTTCTTTACGTTCCTGCTTGTACCGTTTTATACAAACGTATTCCCGCCGTCCGATTATGGTATTATCACAAACGTGTTTGCGTATATCGCAATGTTAAACGTGTTTTTTTCGATTGGACTTGAATCCGGATATTTTAAATTTGCATCCACTCTTGAGCTAGGTGACCGAAAGGAAAATTTCTCTCAACCATTCATAATTATATTTACTAATTCATTTGTTCTTTCTGTTTTAATATTTTTCTTTGCTCCAAATTTAACCGGTATTTTTCTCCTGAGCAGTTCACAATCTCTCCTTGTAAAGCTTGCAGCAGCGATTCTATTTTTCGATGCAATTTGTCTCGTCCCGTTCGCGTATTTAAGGCTTCAACGCAAAGCAAAGAAATTCGCTTTGTTAAAGGTGATTAACATTTGTATAATGTTTATTCTCAACCTAATCCTAATATTGGTATTAAAACTTGGAATTGAGGCTGTGTTTATAGGAAATCTTATTGCCTCCGCAGTTACTTTCATTCTCCTCATCCCTGACGTCTTGACTAATCTCAGGTTAAGTTTAAACAAGCACCTTATAAGGGAATTAATATTTTTCTCACTCCCGTACATCCCCGCAGGAATTGCATCAAATATTATACAGGTTATAAACCGCCCGTTACTGCTAAAGTATTCAGGTGAAGAAACGCTGGGGATATTTCAGGCAAATTACAAGCTGGGAATTTTTGTAATGCTTTTCGTTTCTATTTTTGAGTTTGCGTGGCGACCGTTTTTTCTGAATCACGCGAAAGACCCTGATGCAAAAAATCTTTTTTCAAAAGTGCTTACTTTATTTGTCATTGCCGCCTCAACATTGTTTCTTGTAATTTCTCTTTATATACCGGATGTCGTTAAAATGGATCTGCCATTTAAGGGTAATCTTATTGGAGAAAAATATTGGGTAGGTTTGAATATTGTCCCGATTGTACTTTTCTCATATATATTGTACGGAATTTACATAAACCTCATGGCGGGTATTTACATTGAGAAGAAAACAAAATATCTCCCGCTGATTACCGGGATCGCCGCAGTTACATGCATTGCCTCAAATGCAATTTTGATACCGTTGTTCGGTATGATCGGTTCTGCTTTTGCGACATTTCTGTCTTACCTTATGATGATGATATTTATCTATTACTTTTCACAAAAATATTACCATGTCAATTATGAAAAGTCAAAGATTGTGTCAATACTTTTGTTGGCGGTGGTCTTTTATCTACCAACGTATATTTTAGAATTTAACGGTGCACTAAATCTGATTTTCAAAACAATTCTCCTGATGATATTTATCGGGGTATTAAATTTCACGGGATTATTTAAACTCAGTTCACTAAAAAATCTCCGGATGTGAATTAATTCGATTGATTATCTTAAATAATTAAGCCATATTGAAGTATGGTAAAACTTACAAAAAAGCAATCAGAAATTCTCGATTTCATTGCGGAATATTCAGGTGAAAATCCATATCCACCGACTTTCAAAGAGATAGCGGAAAAGTTTAAGATAACGATAGGTACAGTTCAGGATCACATTGTAGCTTTGCAAAAGAAAGGTTACCTCGAACGCATTCCGGATATTGCACGTGGATTTAAGATTATTAGAAACGAAACTCAAAAAGCAAATGTAAACCTAATTCCGTTGTATGGGAATGTTGCAGCAGGTGAACCGATATTTGCAAACGATAATGTGCAGGGATATGTAACTCTCGAGCGAAATAAGAAAGGACATCACATTCATTTCGCGTTAAAGGTGAAAGGAGATAGTATGATTGATGCGGGAATTTACGATGGAGATATTGTAATTGTCAGGAAACAGGATTCTGCTGATGATGGTGATATAGTTATAGCGCTTCTCGATGATGAGGCAACAGTTAAAACACTACGAAACAGCAAAATTAAAGCATACCTTGAAGCGTCTAATTCACGTTACAAATCAATCGTTGATAAACCGTTCACGGTTATTGGTAAAGTTATTGAATTGCGAAGGCAAATCAACGGTAACTAGAGGTTCAACCTTTTAAAAATGAAATCAATGTTTCGTTTCGACTTTGAGTAATCAAAGATCTCTTTCAAATCACTTTCACTCAAATATTTTTTAACCTCAGTGTCTTCCGATAGGAGCTTCTCGAAACTGATATTTTCTTTCCAACACTTCATTGCAACATCCTGAACAATTTTATAAGCTTGTTCTCTGCTCATCTTTTTTTCGGTAAGCTTTAACAAAACATTTTGCGAAAATACGAGACCGTTAGTCAACTCAAGGTTACGCTTCAGATTGTTTTTATTAACGACTATGTTCGAGATTACATCTTTAAAGAGGGTTAAGATATAATCGAGCAATATCGTAGAATCAGGGAAAATGATTCTTTCGGTAGAGGAGTGAGAAATATCACGTTCATGCCAGAGCGGAATATTTTCCAATGCCGCAATAGTATTACCGCGAAACACTCTGGCGAGTCCGCTCAATCTTTCACATGCAATAGGGTTTTTTTTATGTGGCATAGCAGATGAACCTTTCTGACCTTTGGAAAATGGTTCTTCCAGTTCGAGCGTCTCAGTCTTTTGCAAATGTCGAATTTCAGTTGCATATTTTTCGATGCAGGTTGCAATGATCGCGAGCGTTGCCATATATTCAGCGTGTCTGTCCCGTTGCAGTATTTGTGTTGATATTCTGGTGTTTTTCAATCCAAGTTTCCTGCAAACATATTGTTCAACTTTTGGTGATATATGTTCATAAGTGCCGACAGCACCAGAAATTTGTCCGACAGAGATAACATCAATTGCGCGTTTCAAGCGAACAATGTTTCTTTGATTTTCATCGTACCACAGCGCAAATTTCAATCCAAGGGTAATTGGTTCTGCATGAACTCCGTGAGTTCTCCCGACCATTGGCAGGTACTTGTATTTTCGCGCTTTTGAGGCGAGGATTTTCTCAAGTTGTTTAAGGTTTTTCAATAATAAATATCCTGCCTGTTTCAGTTGTACGGAAAATGCAGTATCAATTATATCCGAACTCGTCATTCCCTTGTGTATAAAACGTGAATCTATACCTATGCTCTGGTTAACATTTGTAAGAAATGCTATTACGTCGTGTTTAACTTTATCCTCAATTTTTAGTATTTCTTTTGTATCGAAGCGTGCTTTCTTTTTTATGTTTCTGATGGCGCTCAGTGGAATCAACCCAAGTTTGTGTTGTGCTTCGCAAGCAAGTATTTCTATTTCAAGCCAGATGCTGAATTTGTTGTGGTCAGACCAAATGTCCGCCATCTGCTTTCTTGAGTAACGTTCGATCATGTTCGCTTATTTTTAAAATTACTATTGTAATATCGTCGTGTTGCTCCGCCCCTGTGGTGAAACTATTTACAGAATCAATCAGGTTAGTTTTAATGTCTTCAGTAGATAATTGCCTGTTGGATTTGATAACGTTCAGGACGTTTCCTTCGGAGAATTCTTCACGATCAGTGTTCATAGCTTCACTTAGCCCATCGGAATAAAATACGAACAGGTCATCGGATTTTAGTTTGAACTCAACTTCCTCAAGGTTGCGTTCAAAGATTTGTTCAGTGGCAAGGTTTAAACCAAGTCCCTTACTTTTTACAAAAGACAATGAACCGTTTTGTCCATAAATCACCGGATTATGCCCTGCACGGGCAACTTTTATCGTCATTGATTCGAGATCAACAACCGCGATTACGCATGTAACAAATGAATGCTTGTCAATCTGATCTCTGATGTTCTTGTTAACTTCGATTAAAATATCTTTCGGCGATTTGAACAGGTTTGATGCAAGTTGAATCATAGATTGAACTTTAGCCATATATAGTGCGGCAGGAATTCCTTTCCCGGAAACATCAGCAACTATTATGGCGAATTTATTTCTGTCAATTTTTATAAAATCGTAAAAGTCTCCGCCAACTTGTTTCGCAGGTTTTGAATAATGGCTTACCGAAATATTGTTGAAATCCAGATCCCATTCCGGTAGCAGACTGTTTTGAATATTCCGGGCAATTGAAATTTCCTCTTCAAACTTCATCCTGCGTAGTTCCTCCTGCTTCAGACGGTTGTTTTCAAATACCATTGCAACCTGGGAAGTGAGAGTTTTCAGCAAATCAATATCTTCGTCGCTGTATGCTTTACCCGACGGCTTTTTACCAAATTTCATTATACCGATTACCTGATCGTAAATGCACATAGGGATTAAAAGTACAATTTCATTTTCTATGAACTCATCTTTCAATCTCTTGTGAATCTTGCCATCATTAAGGAAAGTGTTTGTGATTAAAATCGGTTCCACATTATCTTTAAACAATGACAGTATTGCCTCGTTGTATTCAAACGGATTTTCAGTTTGATGTGTATAAAATTTTTCCTGATTGGCGTCAACCAGATTATTGTACTCACCTTTGGTAAGCCAGATGTAAACTGCCTTAATCCCAATTGTTTCCGATACTGATACCGCAAGTTTTCTGAGCATTTCATTAACATTTTTAAAGTAGGGTAACTGCTCGGAGAACTTAAGCAGCGACTTTCTGTAATTATATCTATCTTTATAAAATTGCTTATCAACGAACGAACTGATTTTTTTCTTAAAATAATCGTAGGAAAAAGTAATAATGATTATCGAAATGATTGTCGGTAGTTGAGTTGCCTTTTTAAAATACTGATTGAATATCGTATTGAGCGCTAATGCTATGACAAGGTAAATGCATATTATAAAAATTGTAATTATTGCGAAGGCAACGCTACGTTTTATGGTGGTTTCGGTATCAAGTATTTTATACTTTATTATTGCAAAGCCAAAAGATATTGGGATTGCAAATGATAAAACTGTCGGAAGTATCAATAACGGGTTTAGCAGAAAGGACGGGCGCTGAGCGAGATTAGTAACAATCCCCAAATAGAGTAATCCGATTAAACCGGTTATAATGCCCAGTATGATTATCTTTAACGGTTTTCGCTTTTCGGGTTCTTTAATTTTTTTAAAAGTGCTGATAAACAAAGACAAGCCGAAAAATAAATATACAATACAGAAAACTATCCAATAATTATTGAGTACAATCATGCCTATCAATGCGATAAGGTATAGTGACGCAATGAATGATTTTCTAAACCTGATATTTACTCGTTCGGGGAAAACCATGAAGAAATGGACGAATGCAGGGTAGAACAATATTGCAAACAACAACAACATAAGTCCTAACCAGCGGAACTCGTTAAATAAACCGAAATAAAATCCATCAACAAACAATGTGATTCCGAAAGGAGCAAAGGTTGACATTAAATAGAATTGCAATGATGACTGCCCTTTCGGGCTGGTATAAATCACAAATAATCCGATTACGAAAAAATTAATACCAATTAAGGATAATATGATGAACTGAATGTTAACGTATTTATATACCGCAACATCGAAGTATAAAATTTCATTGCCACGTTGAACTTTATATTTTACAATCTCGTTGCCGTGCTTATTCAATGTCATCTGCGCCTGTATGGGGGTGGAAAACTCCACATCATTTATTGAAAGTAAAATGTCTCCGTCTTTTAATCCTGCAGTATCAGCAACTCCGCCTTCTACAATTTTTGTAATTATTACTCTACCTGCAGAATCGTTTTGAGATGATGATTGAACCCAAAGGCAATCATCCATCGTTGTCTGTTTTAGAATAACAATGTTAACAAACACAAAGGCAAATAACGCGAGAGAAATTATCTGGAAAGTTACGTAGATTGTTCGTAAGGTTTTAACGCTAAACTTTGAAGTTAAACTCATCTTACTTAATTTTTATTGTTACTAAGGTAATGTCATCCTTTTGTTCAATTTCGCCTCTGAAACTTTTGACTTCTGAAATCAAAGCGTTATTAATCGTTTTTGGATTATCCCCTGCATTCCTTTGAAGTATGGATTTAATATCACTCAATTCGAAAAATTTATTGTCTTTATTACATTGCGCCACAAGTCCATTAGTATAAAAGAAAAAGATATCACACTGTTTGAAAGCCAAATCGTGAGAAACAATTGATTTGTTAAATTTATCAGGGGGGACCATGTTAATCCCGATACTATCATCGCTGAGTTGTAATAGTTTTTCGTCCCTGATATAGATGAGTTGCGGATGCCCTGCACGGCAAATTTTCAGAGATTTATTTTTTAAATCGAATATTCCAAGCAGGGCAGTGAGATAGAAATTCCCCGGGGTTTTCTTGTATAACAAACGATTTATCTCACAAAGAATATCTTTTGGATCAGTAAATATCCTCGATGCAAAATGAACCATAGCCTGTATTCTGGAAATATACAAAGCTGCGGGAATACCTTTGCCCGAAACGTCTGCTACAAGAACTAAAACCCGATCGTTATCAAGTTTCTTAATATCATAAAAATCACCTGCTATACGTTCGGCGGGTAAATTAACTGCATCAATATTCAGACCTCTGAGATATTCGAGATTTTTAGGCAGGAGTTCATGTTGTATTCTGGCGGCAATTTGAATTTCACCCTCGATCTTTTGCTTATTCAACTCTTCAGTCTGCATTCTTACATTTTCAAATGCTATCGAACATTGAGATGCAATTGTTTTTAACAGATCGATATCCTCGTCTGAATATACTTTCCCTGAAGATTTAGAACCGAAATTCAAACTCCCGAATAATTTTCCTTTCAAAGTTATAGGAACGGAGATTACTATCCCCTCTTTTTTAAAAAACTGTCTGGTCTCTTCTTTCAGCCCGAGCTCAGATAGGTTTATGTCGTAAAGCAGTACCGGTTCTTCATTACTATAACTAATTGATCTGAATATTTCATCAACTTCGTTTCGTTCAACTTCGTCCACGAATTGAGTTTTTCCATTGGTGTGATTCTCTTTTATGAGCATATCGATATTTTCAGAGTTGAGCCACAAATACAAATTTGAAATTCCCATCGCTTCGCTTAAAGATTTACCAAGCTTGGAAATTATCTGGTCCATATTGCTCATGTAGGGGAGTTGTCTTGTAAACTCGAGAAGTGACTTCCTGTAATTATAACTTTCCTTGTAAAGGTGGTTATTTACAAGCCCCTTTATCCTGTTATTTACCGAATCGAAAGTAACTGCAATAATTACGATTACCGTGAAGGTAATGAGAAGTCGGTCATTCCCGAAGTAATTTAAAAAGAAATTGTTAAGCAAGTAAACCAGTAAAAGGTACATTCCGACGACGCTGACAGTTACTAAGCCGAACACAAGGCTCCTTTTCACGATAAACTCCGAATCCATTATTTTAAACCTGAAAATGGAATATCCGAATGATAAGGGAATGGCTACCATAAGTATCGCAGGGATGTAATACAGCGGGTTAATCAGAAAGAACGGAACAGAAAGCAAAAGTCCGATTACATTGAGATAAACAAACCCAAATCCACCGATAATGAAACCTATCAAAATAATCTGTAACGGTCTTCGCTTAAGCGGGTCAGTAATTTTGAAATATGAAATCAGAAAAATAACAAACCCCACTATGAGGCTGAGTATAGCGTAATATACGAGTATGAACGCGCCGCTTGCCCGCGTAATTGCTGATCAAATGCCGTCCCGCCAGCCGCGACTCTACATAGTTGAGAGCTATGCATAGGGGTCGTTAGGGTAACTTGCTAGTTTCGGAAACCGGCCATTCTTATCGCATACAGCCGAGCGGAATCGAGCGACACCATTGGCCGAACTGCTGTGTGACGGTGATTTTCAAGTCGATTACCAGTTGCTAAGCGTTCAGCCACTTCCAAGCTGGATCCAAGAGTCGATCCCGTCTGACAAAACAGTACTCAACTGCCGCCCTCTGAATGACGAAGACGCAAAGTTTATGAGCACCACCTAGATCTCATCAGAACGATCAACGATCTCAAGCTTGAACTGCCAGCCCTCGAACGCCGACAGCATACGCCCGAAGTCATTCCATGAGATTTCACGGCCATCAATCACGAGCAGAGGGGTCCGCTCCACCGCAGACTCATCCCAATCGATACGCCCCCGCACCGTCTGCTCAGCGATCTCAGTTTTCTCGCCTTCAGTCGCCAGATGCCTGATCGAGAGCAAACGGCGAAGTCGTGCGATCAGCTTCGCAAGCAATGCAAGTAGCTCTTGCTCAGGATTCCCGATTACCTGGCACTGATAGCCTGACGGGCGACCATCGCGAAGTTCAAAGGCATCCAGAACAACGATGTTCCCATGAAGACGCGTTCGGAAGAAGAAACGATGCGTTTCCCCTACGCTGTCCGTGAGGTCGATCGGCTCGAGCGGGATATCTTCAAAGTGCGCAAGCCCCCCTAGCCGGGCAACGTCCGCGTTGAAGCATCGAGTACAAAGCTGGCGACAGCTTCCTTCGGCACCGCGATAACTGACGATGTCGTAGTGCGGCGTAAGCTGGCCACAGCTCTCGCATGGAATCGTGTCTTGGTCCATCACGCCCCCTCGATGTGCCTTCATTTTTGAAGCTTGCTCCGCCGGCCAGTTGCTGGCGATACCCAGGCTGATCGCCGGGCGCCGTGGCGTCAGAGCACGCCCGAAAAAAACGCCCGAGGGACTCCCCGGGCGTTTTCGACTTTATTGACCTGTTCTCGACTTTATTGCCACGTTGTCGACTTTATTTGCGCGGAACAATACCGGATATCAAGGACCGTGTTCTTACTCCACAGTGACCGACTTGGCCAGGTTACGAGGTTTATCCACGTCCGTCCCCTTCACCAGCGCCGCGTGATACGACAGCAACTGCAGCGGGATCACGTGCAGCACCGGCGACAGCATGCCGTAGTGCTCGGGCATGTGCAGGATGTGCACGCCTTCCGACTCCGGGATCTCGCTGCCCGCGTCGGCGAACACGTACAGCTCGCCGCCGCGCGCGCGGACTTCCTGCAGGTTGGACTTGAGCTTTTCCAGCAGCTCGTCGGCGGGCGACACGGCGATCACCGGCATGTCCTTGTCCACCAGCGCGAGCGGGCCGTGCTTGAGCTCGCCGGCGGCGTAGGCCTCGGCGTGGATGTAGGAGATTTCCTTGAGCTTGAGCGCGCCCTCCATGGCGATCGGCCAGTGGCTGCCGCGGCCGAGGAAGAGCGCGTGCTCCTTGCTGGCGAAGCGCTGCGCCCACTGCTCGATCTCGGGCTCGAGCTCGAGCACCTTCTGCACCGCCACCGGCAGGTGGCGCAGCGCGGCCAGGTGGCGCTCCTCGTCGGCGGCGGAAAGCCGCCCGTTGATCTTGGCGAGCGCGAGCGTGAGCAGCGCGAAGGCGGCGAGCTGGGTGGTGAAGGCCTTGGTCGAGGCGACGCCGATCTCGGGGCCGGCGCGGGTGATGAAGCGCAGCGCGGTCTCGCGCACGATGGCCGATTCCGGCACGTTGCAGATCGCCAGGGTGCGCTCCATGCCGAGCGCCTTGGCGTGCTTGAGCGCGGCCAGGGTGTCGGCGGTCTCGCCGGACTGCGAGATGACCACGACCAGGGTGTCGGGCTCGGGCACGGATTCGCGGTAGCGGTATTCGCTGGCGATCTCGACGGTGACCGGCAGCTTGGCGATGGCCTCGATCCAGTAGCGGGCGACCAGGCCGGCGTGGTAGCTGGTGCCGCAGGCGAGCACCAGCACGCGGCGCACGCCGTCGAAGACTTCTGCCGCGCGCGCGCCGAAGTGCTGCGGGCTCACCCCGCCGCCGCCGGCGATCAGCTCGAGGGTCTGCGCCAGCGCCTGCGGCTGCTCGAAGATTTCCTTCTGCATGTAGTGGCGGAACTTGCCGAGCTCGACCGCATCGGCCGACAGGCTGGAGATATGGACCGGGCGCTCGACCGGCGTGCCGTCGGGGCGGATCACGATGTAGCTCTCGCGGCGCAGCTCGGCGAGGTCGCCGTCTTCCAGATAGACGATCTTGCGCGTGACCTGCAGCAGCGCGGCGGTGTCGGAGGCGGCGTACATGCCGTCCTCGCCGATGCCGAGCAGCAGCGGCGAGCCGCGGCGGGCGACGATGATGCGGAAGGGATCGGCCTCCGCGACCACGCCGATGGCGTAGGCGCCGACCAGCTCGTTGGTGGCCTGGCGCACCGCCTCGAACAGGTCCGTGGTGCCCTGCAGCTTGTAGTGCACCAGGTGGGCGATGGCCTCGGTGTCGGTCTCGGACTCGAACACGTAGCCCTTGCCCTGCAGCGTGGTCTTGATCGCCTCGAAGTTCTCGATGATGCCGTTATGCACCACCGCCAGGCCGCCGGAGATGTGCGGGTGGGCGTTGCGTTCGGAGGGCACGCCGTGGGTGGCCCAGCGCGTGTGCGCGATACCGATGTGGGCGGAGAGCTGGCGGGCGTCGGCAAGCGATGCGAGTTCGGCGACCCGTCCGGCCGAGCGCAGGCGGATGAGCTCGCCCGACAGCACGGCCAGGCCGGCGGAGTCATAGCCGCGGTACTCGAGCTTGCGCAGCCCCTCGAGCAACACGGGGACGACGTTCTGGGTTGAGATTGCAGTGACGATGCCACACATGATGGGGGCTTCCTTGTTCGGTTGTCGGGGGACTGCGGTGGACGCAGCTCAGCGCGGCTGCTTGACCGGGCGTTTCCAGTTCAGGCTCATCTGGCGGACGCGGGTCACCGTGAGCTGGTCGGGCGGCGCGTCCTTGGTCAGCGTGGTGCCGGCGCCGAGCGTGGCACCGCGGCCGACGCGCACCGGGGCGACGAGCTGGGTGTCGGAGCCGATGAAGACTTCGTCCTCGATGATGGTGCGGTGCTTGTTGGCGCCGTCGTAGTTGCAGGTGATGGTGCCGGCGCCGATGTTGACCTTGCTGCCGACGTCGGCGTCGCCCACGTAGGCCAGGTGGTTGGCCTTGGAGTGGTCGGCGATGACGCTGTTCTTGACCTCGACGAAGTTGCCCAGATGCACGTCGGCGCCGAGCACGGTGCCTGGACGGGTGCGGGCGTAGGGCCCGATCACGCAGGCCTGGCCCATGGTGGTGCTGTCGACGTGGCTGAAGGGCTCGAGCCGGGTGCCGGCGCCGATGCGGGCGTTGCGGACGACGCAATTGGCGCCGATGCGCACGCCGTCGCCGAGCTCGACCTCGCCCTCGAACACGCAGTTGACGTCGATCTCGACGTCACGGCCCACCGTGAGCGTGCCGCGCACGTCGATGCGCGCCGGGTCGATCAGGGTGGCGCCCTCTTCCATCAGGCGGCGGGCGATGTTGCCCTGGTGGATGCGCTCGAGCTCGGCCAGCTGCAGCTTGTTGTTGACGCCGAGCGTCTCGGCGAAGGCGTCCGGCTGCACGGTGGTGACCTCGACGCCGTCGGCCACGGCCAGGCCGATGATGTCGGTGAGGTAGTACTCGCCCTGGGCGTTGTCGTTGCCGATACGGCCGAGCCAGTCGCGCAGCTTGGCAACCGGGGCGACCAGGATGCCGGTGTTCACTTCCTGCACCTTGCGCTCGTCGTCGCTGGCGTCCTTCTCCTCGACGATGCGGGTGACGGCGCCGGCGGCGTTGCGCAGGATGCGGCCGTAGCCGGTGGGGTTGTCCATCGCCACCGTGAGCAGCGCCAGGCGCTCATTGCCGGCGGCAGCGACCAGGCGGCGCAGCGTGGGCACGCCGATCAGCGGCACGTCGCCGTAGAGCACCAGCGCCATGTCGCCATCGGTGAGATGCGGCAGCGCCTGCTGCACCGCGTGGCCGGTGCCGAGCTGCGGCGCCTGCCGCGCCCACGCCAGGTCGGGCGCGTCCAGGCGCTCGCGCACCACCTCGCCACCATGGCCATACACGACGCAGATGCGCTGCGCATCGAGCGTGCGCGCGGCGTCGAGCACATGGGCGAGCATCGGCTTGCCGGCGATGGGTTGCAGGACCTTGGGCAGGACCGAGCGCATGCGCTTGCCCTGGCCGGCAGCGAGAACGACGACTTCCATGGAGGTTTTCCGGTGATTGGGTGGCTCGGGAACGTGGCCGCAACCCTGCGGGCGTCCGACAGATGCAGCGTCGCGCGGAGTTTACCACCGCCGCTGCAGCGCGGAATGTGAGCAAATGCATGGCAAGGGGCTTGAAACCAAGGTGAATGGAAGTAAATCGCGGGCTCATTGACGCATTGCACAATTCGATTGCGTTTCTTCTCATGTACGTCATGGACAGCGTCTAAAATCGCGATGTTGCAATGCATCCAATAAAGAGCATCCCATGAAACCCATTGCCGCACCGCAGACCATCCAGAACCGCACCTTCGACGAGATCCAGGTCGGCGATTTCGCCCAGCTCGTCCGCACCCTGCGCCCGGAAGACATCCACCTCTTCGCCGCGATGTCCGGCGACGTCAATCCGACCCACGTCGACCTCGAATACGCCCGATCCAGCCAGTTCCGCGAAGTCGTCGGCCACAGCATGTGGGGCAGCACGCTGATCTCGACGATCCTCGGCACCGAATTCCCCGGCCCGGGCACGGTGTACGTGTCGCAGGGGCTCAACTTCTGGCGCCCGATCACGATCGGCGACACGCTGACGATCTCCGTCACCTGCAAGGAAAAGTTCGAGCACAACCACCACATCATCTTCGACTGCCTGGCGGTGAACCAGGACGGCCTGAAGGTGATCGACGGCATCGCCGAGGTGATGGCGCCGACCGAGAAGATCTCGCGCGCCCGCGTGGTCCTGCCCGAAGTCACCGTCTCCGACCGCGAGCTGCGCTACCGCCATCTGCTGTCGGTGTCGGCCGGCCTGTCGCCGATCCCGATCGCCGTGGCGCACCCCTGCGACCGCGAATCCCTGCTCGGCCCCGTCCAGGCCGCCAAGGCCGGCCTGGTGGACCCGATCCTGGTCGGGCCCGAGGCGCGCATCCGCGCCGTCGCCGAGGAGCACGAGATCGACATCAAGGGCTTCCGTATCGTCGACACCGAGCACAGCCACGCCTCGGCCGAAGTCGCGGTGGCGATGTGCCGCGACGGCGGCGCCGAAGCGCTGATGAAGGGCTCGCTGCACACCGACGAGATGATGAGCCAGGTGATCAAGCACCTGCGCACCAACCGCCGCATCAGCCACGTCTTCCTCGCCGACGTGCCGACCTATCCGCACCCGCTGATGATCACCGACGCGGCGATCATCATCGAGCCGACGCTGGAAGATAAGGTCGACATCATCCAGAACGCGATCGAGCTCGCCCACATTCTCGGCCTGGCCGAGCCCAAGGTGGCGATCCTGTCCGCGGTCGAGACCGTGACCTCGAAGATCCGCTCCACCATCGACGCCGCCGCGCTGTGCAAGATGGCCGACCGCGGCCAGATCAAGGGCGGGCTCCTCGACGGCCCGCTCGCCTTCGACAACGCGGTGTCGCTGGTCGCCGCCAAGACCAAGGGCATCAAGTCGGTGGTCGCCGGCAACGCCGACATCCTGGTGGTGCCCGATCTCGAATCCGGCAACATGGTCGCCAAGCAGCTCGAGTACCTGGCCAACGCGCTGATGGCCGGCGTGGTGCTGGGCGCGCGCGTGCCGATCGTGCTCACCAGCCGCGCCGACACCGCCGAGACGCGTACCGCCTCGTGCGCCGTGGTGCAGTTGATGGCCCACCGCAAGCGTGAGGCCCTGAAGCCATGAAAGCCGTCCTCGTTCTCAACGCCGGCTCATCGAGCCTGAAGTTCGCGCTGTACGCGATCAATGGCGACGTGGCCGAGGCGCCGACGGTGTCCGGCCAGGTCGAAGGCATCGGCGCCACCCCGCAAGTGACGCTCAAGACCGCCGACGGCCAGCGCTTCACCGAGCCGGTGGTCACCAGCGGTGGCCAGGGCGAACAGCACCGCGACGCGCTCAACCACGTGTTCGCGCTGCTCAACCGCCACAACCCGGCGCTCGACATCGTCGCCGCCGGCCACCGCGTCGTGCATGGCGGCGAGCACTACAGCGTGCCCACCCGGCTGGACGAGGCGGTGCTGCGCACGCTCGACACCTTCGTCCCGCTCGCCCCGCTGCACCAGCCGCACAACCTGCGCGCGGTGCGTGCGGTGGCCATGCTGATGCCGAACGTGCCGCAGGTCGGCTGCTTCGACACCGCCTTCCACCGCACCCAGCCCGCGGTCGCCCAGGCCTTCGCGCTGCCGCGCAAGTACTCGGCCGAAGGCGTCAAGCGCTACGGCTTTCACGGCCTGTCGTACGACTACGTCGCCCGCCAGCTGCCGGACATCATCGGCGAGCGTGCCAAGGGCGCGGTGGTGATCGCGCATCTGGGCAACGGCGCTTCGATGTGCGCGCTGCGCGACGGCAAGAGCGTGGCCTCGACCATGGGCTTCACCGCGGTCGAGGGCCTGATGATGGGCACCCGCACCGGCAGCCTCGACCCCGGCGTGATGCTCTACCTGATGGAGCAGAAGGGCCTGGACGTCAAGGCGCTGACCAACCTGCTGTACAAGGAATCGGGCCTGCTCGGCGTGTCCGGCATCAGCCAGGACATGCGCACCCTGCTCGCCTCCCCTGCCCCCGAGGCCAGGGAAGCGGTCGACCTGTTCTGCTACCGCATCGCACGCGAGCTCGGCTCGCTGGCCGCGGCCGCGGGCGGGCTGGACGCCCTGGTGTTCACCGGCGGCATCGGCGAACACGCCGCGGCCGTGCGCGAGAAGGTGGCCGCGCTGTCGGGCTGGCTGGGCATCGACATCGACGCCAGCGCCAACGCCACACACGCCAGCCGCATCGACAGCCCGGCGAGCCGCGTCGCGGTCGCCGTGGTGCCGACCAACGAAGAGCGCATGATCGCGCGCTACACCGCGCAGACGCTGGGGCTGTGATCGCAGGCGGCGGCGCCCCGGGCGCCGCCGCCTGCGATCGTTTTGCACAAAACAACCCGGGTATTCCCGCCTTGGGCGCACTCCGCGCCCGGTGCTAACGTCATGCTCCCCAGCACGACGGAGCGCACCATGAGAACACGCACCCTCCTCGCCACCGCGGTCATGATGGCCGCCTTCGGCGCCCTGGCGAAGCAGCCGGTCGACACCGGCCACGGCGGCGCGGTCGCCACCATCTCCCACGAAGCCAGCCTGGCGGCGATGCAGATCCTGAACGCCGGCGGCAACGCCGTCGACGCCGCGGTCGCCGCCGCGGCCACGCTCGGCGTCACCGACCCGTTCAGCTGCGGCATCGGCGGCGGGGGCTTCATGCTCATCTGGTCCGCCAGGGACAGGCGCGTGATCGCGCTCGACCATCGCGAGGTCGCACCGGCGAGCTTCCATCCCGGCGTCTTCCTCGACGCCGAAGGCAAGGCGATGGACTGGAAGGCCACCGTGCCCAACGGCATCTCGGTCGGCGTGCCCGGCACCGTGCGCGGCTGGCACGAGGCGCTGACGCGCTACGGCACGATGGGCTTCGACAAGGTGCTCGCTCCCGCCATCCGCGTGGCCGAGGAAGGCTTCACGGTCGGGCCCAATTTCCACCGCATCAACACGATCAACGAGGCCAAGTTCGCGCGCTTCTCGACCGCGTCGGCGCTCTACCTGCAGGACGGCAAGGCGCTGCCGGTGGGCAGCGTGCATCGCAACCCCGACCTCGCGCAGACCTACCGCGACATCGCGCGCGGCGGCGTGAAGGCGTTCTACGAAGGTCCGATCGCCGCGAGCATGGTGGCGGCGGTGAACCACCCGCCGGTCAATCCGGGCGTGAGCGTGATCGCCGGCGGCCTCACCATGGCCGACCTCAAGGACTACGAGGCGCGCATCCGCCAGCCGGTGCGCTCGACCTACCGCGGCTACGAGATCTACGGCATGCCTGCGCCGTCGAGCGGCGGCATCGCGATCGCCCAGGCGCTCAACATGCTCGAGACCTTCGATCTCGCCGGCAAGCCGCGCGCCGAAGTCGAGCACCTCTACCTCGAGGCCTCGCGCCTGGCCTTCGCCGACCGCAACGCCTACGTCGCGGACGAGGAGTTCGTGGACGTGCCCAAGGACGGCCTGCTGTCCAAGGACTACGCCCGCGAGCGCGCGCAGCAGATCGGCGAGCGCGCTGCGCCGGGCAAGGTCGCGGCGGGCGACCCCTACCCCTTCGAGGACGACCGCTCGGTGCCGCTGCGCCCGCGGCCGCAGCCGCTCGCGCAGGAATCCATGCACACCACCCACCTCGCGGTATCCGACCGCGAAGGCAACGTGGTCGCCTACACCTTCACCATCGAGGACTGGGGCGGCAGCGGCATCGTGGTGCCGGGGCGCGGGTTCCTGCTCAACAACGAGCTCACCGACTTCGACTTCGAGGGCCCGCATCCGAACGTGCCCGAGGCCTTCAAGCGCCCGCGCTCGAGCATGAGCCCGACCATCGTGGTCAAGGACGGCGCGCCGGCGTTCACGATCGGCTCGCCCGGCGGCTCGACCATCATCACCACCGCGCTGCAGACCATCGTCAATCACGTCGACTTGGGCATGAGCCTGGCCGAGGCCGTTGCCGCCCCGCGCCTGAGCCAGCGCAACGGCGACACCACCCTGGTCGAGACCCTGCTGAACTTCCCCGGCAGCGAGCAGGCGAAGGCGCTGGAGGCGAAGGGCCACGCCTGGCGCGAGACCGACCAGATCGGCGCCGCCAACGCCATCCGCTTCAACGCCGACGGCACGGTGACCGCGGTCAGCGAGCCGCTGCGCCACGGCGGCGGCAGCGCGATCGTGCAGAAGCAGTAGGCGGCGCCATCTCCCGGCCCGAGCGGCCGCTGGGCTTCTGACGAGAAGCCAGGCTCCGCGCGAGAAGCCAGGCTCCACGCGAGAAAGCCGGCCCGGCGCGAGAGGCCCGGCCCGGCGCGAGAAGCTCGCGGCTTGCGCCGCTCCTACAGCGGAACCGGGCGCCGTGAGGGCATCGGCGGGCGGCGTCGGTTCTCGTAGGAGCGGCGCAAGCCGCGAGCCTTTTCAACGGTCGCGATGGGATTCGGTACCGAAGAACGCCCCCAGCCCAAGCCCGCACACGGCCGCCGCCCCATCGCGGCGCATGCTGTGCCCCCTCGCCCGCTCCGCGCGCCCGATTCATTTTTTTTGTCATTTAACGTTACGCTCCGCGCATGCCTCCGCACGCTATCGATCTCCGCCGCGGCCGGGTCTCCGAGACCGGCCGGATCTATCTGGTCACCACGGTCACCCTCGGCCGCGTGCGGCTCTTCGAGGATCTGCACCTGGCCCGCGCCGCCATTGCGCACCTGCGCCACGCCGATGCCCGGGGGCGATCCAAGACGCTCGCATGGGTGCTCATGCCCGACCACTTGCACTGGCTCGTGCAACTTGCAGCCGGTGACCTGTCCCGACTCCTTGCCGGCTTCAAGGCGGGATCGGGTGCGTCGATCAACCGCATCCTGCAGACGCCGGGTGAGCGCCGCTGGCAACCAGGTTTCCACGACCACACGCTTCGTGCAGAAGAAGACCTGCCGGCCCTCGCGCGCTATGTCATCGCCAATCCGGTGCGCGCTGGGCTCGTCGCGAGCGTGCGCGCCTACCCGCACTGGGACGCGGTCTGGCTACCCGGATGAAATGGCTTCGCGCGTCGGCAGCGCAACGGTGCCGATAAGCGCCAGGCGCTCGCGGCGGGCGGCGCTCGAGGCCGTTTGACCATTTCTTCGCACCGGTCGGCGCGGCGCAAGCCGCGAGCGGGCTGGTCTGCGGACCGGGGGCAGCGCCCCGGAGCCGACTCAGCAGCTCGCGGCTTGCGCCGCTCCTACAACGACCAGGACCTTGCCCGAAGGGGCGCTCAGCGCGAGCTCTCTGCTTGCGCAGCTCCTACAACAACCAGGACCGCGCCCGAAATGGCTCTCAGCGCGAACTCGCGGCTTGCGCCGCTCCTACGAAAGCCTGCGGCGCTCCTACGAAAACCGGTACCACGCCGAAAAAACCGGCACGGCATCACCGATACGCTCACGGCGCCTGGTTCCGCTGCAGGAGCGGCGCAAGCCGCGAGCCTTTCCTGACTCAAGCCCCTTGCCCTGACTCAGCCCGCAAGCCCGTCCCAGAGCAGCTTGAGTCCCGACAGGCCGAGCGCCCAGGTCGCGAACAGGAAGAATGGCCGCTCGGGAATGCGCCGCAGCAGGCGCAGCCCCAGCCACACGCCGACGGGCACCAGCGGCAGCAGCATGGCCGACATCAGCAGCGTGTCGCGGCTGAACAGGCCGATGCCGACGTAGAACGGCAGCTTGGCGAGATTGATCGCGGTGAAGAAGAACACCGAGGTGGCGACGAAGGCCTCCTTGGGCAGATTGCGACCGAGCAGGTAGGCCATGATCGGTGGCCCGCCGGCGTGCGCGAGCGTGCTGGTGAAGCCTGCGATGGTGCCGCACAGCCAGGCGAGGCGCTGCGGGACCGTACCGCCGCCGCGGGCGACGGGCGCGCCCTTGCGCAGCAGGCGGTCGGCCGCAAACGCGATCGCGATCAGGCCCAGCACCAGCTTGACCGAGCGCTCCGACAACACCCCGAACAGCAGCGTCCCCAGCCCGATGCCGAGCAGCGCCGCCGGAATCAGGTGGCGCAGGTCGCCCCACTGCGCCTTGCCGCGCCACACGCGGATGCCGACCATGTCCATCACGATCAGGATCGGCAGCACCACCGCGACCGCATCGCGCGGCGAGATCCACATCGACATGAAGGGCACCGCCAGCCCGCCGAGCGCACCACCCAGCCCGGCCTTGGAGATGCCGGTAAGCAGGATGGCGACGGCGGTCACCACCCAGCCGGCGGCATCCATTCCCGAGTCCATGTATATCTGCAGCCCCAAAAACGGCGAGGCGGCCCGCAGACCGCCTCGCAATCACCGTATCGCCGACGCTTAACGCGGCAGCAGGCTCTCACCCATCAGGAACTCGTCGACCGCGCGGGCACACTGGCGACCCTCACGAATCGCCCACACCACCAGCGACTGACCGCGGCGCATGTCGCCGGCGGCGAACACCTTGGGCGCGCTGGTGGTGTAGCAGCCTTCGCCGTCGGTGGTGGCACGGGCATTGCCGCGCGCATCCTTGTCGACGTCGAAGGCCTCGAGCACGCCGCCCACCGGCTGGGTGAAGCCCATCGCGAACAGGACCAGGTCGGCCTTGATCTCGAACTCCGAGCCCGGCACCTCGGACATCTTGCCGTCCTTGAATTCCAGGCGACAGGCCTTGAGCGCCTTGACCTTGCCGTTCTTGCCGATGAACTCCTTGGTGGCGACCGCGAAGTCGCGCTCGCAGCCTTCCTCGTGCGAGGACGAGGTACGCAGCTTGGTCGGCCAGTACGGCCACACCAGCGGCTTGTTCTCCTGCTCGGGCGGCATCGGCATCAGCTCGAACTGGGTGACGCTCGCCGCGCCGTGGCGGTTGGACGTACCCACGCAGTCGGAGCCGGTGTCGCCACCGCCGATCACCACCACATGCTTGCCCTTGGCCGAGATCGGGTTGGGCCTGTCGCCGGCGACCTGCTTGTTCTGCGGGATCAGGAACTCGAGCGCGAAATGCACGCCACCGAGCTCGCGACCCGGCACCGGCAGGTCGCGCGGCACTTCGGCGCCACCGGCGAGCACCACGGCGTCGAAGTCCTGCTGCAATTGCTCGGCGCTGATGACTTCCTTGGCGTCGTTGACGATGCCGGCCGGCATGTCCTTGGCCGCGACCACCACACCGGTGCGGAAGCGCACGCCTTCGGCCTGCATCTGCTCGACGCGACGGTCGATCAGCGACTTCTCCATCTTGAAGTCGGGGATGCCGTAGCGCAGCAGGCCGCCGACGCGGTCGTTCTTCTCGAACACGGTCACGTCATGGCCGGCGCGCGCGAGCTGCTGCGCGGCGGCGAGGCCGGCGGGGCCGGAGCCGACGACGGCGACCTTCTTGCCGGTCCTGGTCTCGGGCGGCTGCGGCACGACCCAGCCTTCCTCCCAGGCCTTGTCGATGATGGCGTGCTCGATCGACTTGATCCCCACCGGATCGGTGTTGATGTTCAGCGTGCACGCGGCCTCGCAGGGCGCGGGGCAGATGCGGCCGGTGAACTCGGGGAAGTTGTTGGTCGAGTGCAGCACCTCGATCGCCTCGCGCCAGTGGCCGCGATAAACGAGGTCGTTCCAGTCGGGGATGATGTTATTGACCGGGCAGCCGTTGTTGCAGAACGGCACGCCGCAGTCCATGCAGCGCGCGCCCTGGATGGCGGCCTGCTCGTCGGTCAGGCGGAGCACGAACTCCTTGTACGTCTTCAGGCGCTTGTCGACCGGCTCGTAGGCCTCGGACAGACGCTGATGTTCGAGAAATCCAGTGGGCTTGCCCATTTATGCGGCCTCCTTCTCTGCTTCACGCGCTTCGGCCATCTCGGCCAGCGCGCGGCGGTACTCGTGCGGGAACACCTTGACGAACTTCTTCCGCCAGACGCCCCAGTTGTTCAGGATCTCGCGTGCGCGCACGCTGCCGGCGAAGCGGACGTGGCGCTCGATCAGGCCCTTGAGGATGAGCTCGTCGCCCATCGTCAGGTGGTCGATGTCGACACGGACGAGGGATTCGAGCTCGTCGCCCGACTCCGAGCCCTTGCGCGCGGCGAGTTCGTCGGGCAGCGGCTCGAGCGAGACCTGCGCCATGTTGCAGCGCTGCTCGAAGCTGCCGTCTTCATCCAGCACGTAGGCCACGCCGCCCGACATGCCGGCGGCAAAGTTGCGGCCGGTCTCGCCGAGCACGACCACGGTGCCACCGGTCATGTACTCGCAGCCGTGGTCGCCCACGCCTTCCACCACCGCGGTGGCGCCGGAGTTGCGCACCGCGAAACGCTCGCCGGCGACACCGGCGAAGTACACCTCGCCCTCGGTCGCGCCGTAGAGCACGGTGTTGCCGACGATGATGTTCTCGGGCGTGCTGCCGCGGAACTCGGCCTTCGGACGCACGATGATGCGCCCACCCGACAGGCCCTTGCCGACGTAGTCGTTGCCCTCGCCCACCAGCTCGAGCGTCACGCCGCGCGCCAGGAAGGCGCCGAAGCTCTGCCCTGCGGTGCCGTTGAGGCGGATGTGGATGGTGTCGGACGGCAGACCGGCGTGGCCGTAGCGCGCCGCCACCTGGCCGGAGAGCATTGCACCGACGGTGCGGTTGATGTTGCGCACCGGCAGGTCGATATTGACCTTCTCGCCCTTTTCCAGCGCCGGCGCGGCAAGCGCGATGAGCTGGTTGTCGAGCGCCTTCGCCAGGCCGTGGTCCTGGGTCTCGGTGTGCATGCGCGGCACCTCGGCCGGCACCGGCGGCAGGTAGAAGATGCGCGAGTAATCCAGCCCCTGCGCCTTCCAGTGCGCGATGCCCTTCTTCATGTCGAGCAGGTCGGCGCGGCCGATCAGCTCGTTGAAGGTGCGGATGCCGAGCTGGGCCATCAGCTCGCGCACTTCCTCGGCGACGAAGAAGAAGTAGTTGACCACGTGCTCGGGCTGACCGGCAAAGCGCGCGCGCAGCACCGGATCCTGAGTGGCGACGCCGACCGGGCAGGTGTTGAGGTGGCACTTGCGCATCATGATGCAGCCTTCGACGACCAGCGGCGCAGTGGCGAAGCCGAACTCGTCGGCGCCGAGCAGCGCACCGATGACGACGTCGCGACCGGTCTTGATCTGGCCATCGACCTGCAGGCGGATGCGCGAGCGCAGGCGGTTGAGCACCAGCGTCTGCTGGGTCTCGGCCAGCCCGAGTTCCCACGGCGAACCGGCGTGCTTGATCGAACTCCACGGCGATGCGCCGGTGCCGCCGTCATGGCCGGCGACGACGATGTGGTCGGCCTTGGCCTTGGCCACGCCCGCCGCCACCGTGCCGATGCCGATCTCGGACACCAGCTTGACCGAGATGCTGGCCGCCGGGTTGGTGTTCTTGAGGTCGTGGATGAGCTGCGCGAGATCTTCAATGGAATAGATGTCGTGGTGCGGCGGCGGCGAGATGAGGCCAACACCCGGCACCGAGTGACGCAGGAAACCGATGTATTCCGACACCTTGTGGCCGGGCAACTGGCCGCCCTCGCCGGGCTTGGCGCCCTGCGCCATCTTGATCTGGATCTGGTCGGCATTGACCAGGTACTCGGTGGTGACACCGAAGCGGCCCGAGGCCACCTGCTTGATCGCCGAGCGCAGCGAATCGCCGGCATTGAGCGCCAGGTCGCGCGCGACGCGGTTCTCGCCGATCACCTGCGACAGCTTGATCGCCGCGGTCAGCGCCTTGAAGCGCATCGGGTCCTCGCCGCCCTCGCCGGTGTTCGACTTGCCGCCGATGCGGTTCATCGCCACGGCGAGCGTGGTGTGCGCCTCGGTGGAGATCGAGCCGAGCGACATCGCGCCGGTGGCGAAGCGCTTGACGATCTCCTTGGCGGGCTCGACCTCGTCCAGCGCCACCGGGGTCTCGGCGGCCTTGAGCTCGAACAGTCCGCGCAGCGTCATGTGGCGCTTGCCCTGGTCGTTGATGATGCGGGCGTACTCCTTGTACGTCTCCGACTTGCCCGAGCGCGTGGCGTGCTGCAGCTTGGCGATCGCGTCCGGCGTCCACATGTGCTCTTCGCCGCGGATGCGGAAGGCGTATTCGCCGCCGGCGTCGAGCATGTCGTGCAGCACCGGGTCGGTGGAGAACGCGGCCTTGTGCAGGCGAATGGACTCTTCCATCACCTCGAACACGCCGATGCCCTCGACCTGGCTGGTGGTGCCGGTGAAGTACTTGTCGAGCAGCGCCTGCTTGAGACCGACGGCCTCGAAGATCTGCGCGCCGGTGTAGGACATGTAGGTCGAGATGCCCATCTTGGACATGACCTTCATCAGCCCCTTGCCGACCGCCTTGACGAAGTGCTTGACGTACTTGGCCGCGCTCTCTTCATCGCCGGCCAGGTGCTGCAGGGTCTCGAGCGCGAGGTAGGGGTGCACAGCCTCGGCGCCGTAGCCCGCCAGCACCGCGAAGTGATGGACCTCGCGCGCCGAACCGGTCTCGACCACCAGGCCGGCGCGGGTGCGCAGGCCCTTGGCCACCAGGTGCTGGTGGATCGCGGACAGCGCCAGCAGGGCGGGAATCGCGACGCGGTCGGCGGCCAGCTTGCGGTCCGACACGATCAGGATGTTGTTGCCGCCCAGCACCGCGTTCTCGGCGTCGGCGCACAGCGAGGCGAGGCGCGCCTCCACGCCTTCCTTGCCCCATTCGGCCGGATAGCAGATGTCCAGCTCGGCCGAGCGGAACTTGTTCTGCGTGTAGCGCGCGATGTTGCGGATCTTGGCCATGCCCTCGAAGTCGAGCACCGGCTGGCTGACCTCGAGGCGGAACGGCGGGTTGATCTCGTTGATCTCGAGCAGGTTGGGCTTGGGTCCGATGAAGGACACCAGCGACATCACCATCTGTTCGCGGATCGGGTCGATCGGCGGGTTGGTGACCTGCGCGAAGAGCTGGCGGAAGTAGTTGTACAGCGGCTTGTTCTTGCTCGACAGCACCGCCAGCGGCGAGTCGTTGCCCATCGAGCCGGTCGCCTCTTCGCCGGCCTTGCCCATCGGCTCGAGGATGAACTTGATGTCTTCCTGCGAATAGCCGAAGGCCTGCTGGCGGTCGAGCAGCGGCGCGACGCGCTCGGCCGCCGCCGCGGTGTCGAGCACCGCCGGCGCTTCGAGGGTGTCGAGCTTGATGTTGATGCGGCGCAGCCAGTCGGCGTAGGGCTTGGCGTTGGCCAGCGACTCCTTGAGTTCCTTGTCGCCGATGATGCGGCCCTGCTCCATGTCGATCAGGAACATCTTGCCCGGCTGCAGGCGCCACTTCTTGACGATCTTGCTGTCGGGAATGGGCAGCACGCCGGATTCGGAGGCCATCACGACGAGGTCGTCGTCGGTGACCAGGTAGCGCGCCGGGCGCAGGCCGTTACGGTCGAGCGTGGCGCCGATCTGGCGGCCGTCGGTGAAGGCCACCGCGGCGGGGCCGTCCCACGGCTCCATCATCGCCGCGTGGTACTCGTAGAAGGCGCGGCGCTTCTCGTCCATCTGCGTGTGCGACTCCCAGGCTTCCGGGATCATCATCATCATCGCGTGGGCGAGCGAATAGCCGCTCATCACCAGCAGTTCGAGCGCGTTGTCGAACGAGGCCGAGTCGGACTGGCCGGGGTAGATCAGCGGCCAGATCTTCTGCAGGTCGTCACCGAGCAGCGGCGAATGCACGCCTTTCTCACGCGCGCGCATCCAGTTGTAGTTGCCGCGCAGGGTGTTGATCTCGCCGTTGTGGGCGATGTAGCGGAACGGATGGGCGAGGTCCCACTTCGGGAAGGTGTTGGTCGAGAAGCGCTGGTGCACCAGCGACAGTGCCGACACCGCGCGCGGATCGAGCAGGTCGGCGTAGTACTCGCCAACCTGGCCGGCCAGCAGCAAGCCCTTGTAGTTCACCGTCCGTGCCGACATCGACACCATGTAGAACTCTTTGCCGTGCTTGAGGTTGAGCGCGCCGATGGCGTTGGCCGCACGGCGGCGGACGACGTAGAGCTTGCGCTCGAGCGCCTCGGTGACCATCACGTCCGGGCCGCGGCCGATGAAGATCTGGCGGATCACCGGCTCCTTGGCCTTGACCGTCGGCGACATCGGCATGTCGTGATTGACCGGCACGTCGCGCCAGCCAAGCACGACCTGGCCTTCGGCCACCACCGCACGCTCGATCTCTTCTTCACAGGCCAGGCGCGACGCGGCCTCCTTGGGCATGAACACCATGCCGACGCCGTATTCGCCCGGTAGCGGCAGGGCCACGCCCTGCGTCGCCATCTCTTCGCGGAAGAGCTGGTCCGGGATCTGGATGAGGATGCCGGCGCCGTCACCCTGCAGCGGGTCGGCACCGACCGCGCCACGGTGATCGAGGTTCTTCAGGATCTCGAGGCCCTGGAGAATGATGTCATGACGTTTCTCGCCCTTGATGTGGGCGATGAAACCCACGCCACAGGCATCGTGTTCATTGGCGGGGTCGTACAGACCCTGCTTTTGGGGCAGATCCATCTTCTTTTCCTCAAACGACACGCAAGATCACGCGTTAGGGGGCAGACAAAGGCTTGCCCGCAGGCAAGCGCCGACAAACCGAACGCGCACAAAAAAGCCGGGCGCGCGCGCACCGGCTTTGTAGTTTGCACCAATCTGGTGCAAAAACAACGATATGAAGAACGAAATCGCACATTTCCGACCGCGCATGCACCATTTTGGACACGGTCGCCAGGCTCGCTGCTTTCGAAAAAACTATACCCCCCAACCGTCGACCGGTTCAAGAATTTTTTGCACTGCCGCACGCCTGCAAAACAGATGTGCTCGCTCCGGCAAAGGCACCCTGGAGGCGGACACGTGTACGCCCTGTGCGCCTGACTGGCGCTGCTCAGTGGATCTCGCCGACCGCGAACAGTCGCCGGTGCTCCTTCATCGCGTAGCGGTCGGTCATGCCGGCGATGTAGTCGGCGATGGCGCGCGGTTTGTCCTCGCGCGCCATCGCCTGGTATTGCGGCGGCAGGATGTGCGGGTCGTCCATGAAGGCGGCGAACAGTTCGCCGACGATGCGCCGCGCCTTGTTGGTCATGCGCAGCACCTGGTAGTGGCGGTACAGGTTGTCGCGCAGGAACACCTTCAACTCACGC
>JAANMY010001078.1_pt1 | contig 33264 bp, 25 predicted proteins | sample 7279691 | NCBI WGS metagenome assembly JAANMY01 (sample SAMN14094543, study PRJNA606508) | bioreactor metagenome | isolation source: A lab-scale SPAN reactor treating ammonium-rich wastewater day 388 | place: Ireland: Galway | collected 2018-02-07
GAACTTGCCCCGGTTCTGGCGGAGGAAGTCCGCGTAGATCGCCCCTTCGGCCGGCGTCTCCACGGCCCCGTGGCGCGTCGCTGCGGCATCGAGCATCAGGACATCATGCCCCATCGACTTCAACGCGGCGGCTAGCTCCTGACGCGCTCCCGCGATGAGCGACGCCGGGAAGAACCCTCGATTCCCGAAGAAAAGCGCGAACGTCGTCTTATCCCCCGACATGAGCCGATCCTCCTTCGCTGTGACCGTTGTCGAGGAGCCGGTTCGCCGACCCCTCGAGCTCCAGTTCGTCCATTATGACGGATACCGTCGACAGATACACCTTCCGCTGCGCCGCTTCGATCCCGAGAGAGGCCGAGCCCTCGTACGCTTGCCGGAGGGTCGTCCCGACGTTCACCTTGGCGATCCCGGCGCCCACACCCGCCAGCAGGCTCTCGCGGGGGATACCGCTCCCTCCGTGCAGCACCAGCGGGACGCCCGTCGCCGAAGCGAGCGCCGCGAGGCGGTCGATGCTCAGTCGCGCCGCCGGCTTATGCGCGCTTTTGGCCGCGCCCGAAATGGCCCCATGGATGTTGCCGACGGCGACCGACAGCCAGTCCGCACCGGTCTGCGCGACGAACCGGCGGGCTTCGTCCACGTCCGTGAAGCCCCTGCCGCTGGCGAAGAGCTCGTCGTAGTCGGGCAGCGGCCCCGGTTCATGGCCGAGGACGGCTCCGAGTTCGGCCTCGGCGGGCACGCCAGCCGCATGGGCGAGTTCGACAACCTCGCGGGTGGCCTGAACGTTGGCTTCGAAGGGGAGGCGGGATCCGTCGACCATCACCGAGTCGTACCCGAGCCTCAGGGCGCGCTCGATGATGGCCCGATAGTCCACCTGCAGCCCGTCCTCGTCCACCACCGGCGTATGGTCGAGGTGCAGCCGGGTGCAGCGCTCATCCTTGACCCGTTCGTATTCCTCCCGGACGGCCTCAAGGCTGCCGGCTTCGAACTTCTCCCATTCGAGGCGGGCCACCGCTATGAATCCGAACGCCCCGGTGTCCTGGAGCGCGCGCACCACGGGCGCCATCATCGGCAGATACGGGATGTTGAAGCTCGGCGCGGCGGTCTTGAGCTCGAAGGCGCGGCGAAGGATGGTCGTGGACGAAGGGTTCGTCATCGGGGGGGTTACTCCTCGGGGCGTACGCCGATAAAGATGCGGCGCGGGCCATGGTGGAAGGGCATTCCCGCCTCGGTTCGCACCTGCGGGACGAAGCCGACCTCCTGCATCAGCGTCAGCCATTCGCCCTCGCCGAAGAGCCCGAATCGATGCGTTTCCTGAACCGTCCTCAGGCCGGAGGCGTCACGAAGCATGAGGGCGAAATCGGTGGTGTAGGTCGTCTCTGCTGCGTCGGGAGGGTGAGTCCAGGCGATGTACCGGAGCGCTCGACCCGCGTCGTCGCGCCCGCCGTGCTCGGTCCCGTCACGGAAGTTTTCCCGCGTATGATCGGGCACGAAGATGCCGCAGCCGCCCGGCGCGCAATGGGCATGGGCGGTCTCCAGCGCGGCGCGGAGGTCGCCAAGGCAGACCATATAGCCCACGGCGTCGTGGATCAACACGGCGTCGTAGGTTCGCCCCAGGCGGACGCTGCGCATGTCTCCTTCATAATGGTCGCATTCCGGGTTGAGCCGGCGGCTCACGTCGAGCATGGCGCTTGAGCGGTCGACGAGGGTAATCGCGAAGCGCCCCTTCAGATGCGAGGCTGTGTTGCCCCCTCCAGAGCCCAGCTCGAGCATCGTCTCCACGTTCCGCCGGGCGCAGGATCGGGCGGCGTTCGCGATCATCTGCGCCTCATCGGCGTATTCGTCGGGCGCCGAAAGGAGCGGCCACCACTCGGCCAGGGCGTGGTACATCAACGGTTCGGTATTCATGCGCGCCGTTCGATTCCTTCGCCGCACGGTGGCCCGTTCCTCTTATCCGTGCTGCGTACGGTATCGTATCGGAATGAACTGCGAACCGTCCCATCCTGGCCCGACACCCCTCCCGGCGAGCGCGCGACTCGAGGCTCAGCTCGGCTTCATCCTCGAGATCGATAAGGTCAAGAGCGTCCTGCGCCAGACTCTCCTCACGGACGAATCCCGCCGCGAGAACGACGCGGAGCATTCGTGGCATCTTGCCCTGATGGCGATCACCTTGCAGGAGTACGCACCCGCCGGCCTCGACATCCACCGGGCGGTGACGATGCTTCTGATCCACGATCTGGTCGAGATCGACTGCGGCGATACCTTTTGCTATGACGAGGCCGGGATGGTCGGCAAACACGAACGGGAGGCTGCGGCGGCCGATCGGATCTTCGGTCTCCTGCCGGCGGACTCCGGCGGCCCGCTGCGCGAGCTGTGGGACGAGTTCGAGGAGCGTCGTACGCCGGAATCGCGCTTTGCCAACGCCCTGGACCGTCTGCAGCCCATGCTGCACAACTGCGCAACCGCGGGCGGCGCCTGGCGGGAGCACGGCGTCACGGCGGATCGGGTGCTCCGGCGCAATCGGATCATCGGGGCCGGCGCCCCTGAGCTGTGGGCCTATGCGCGGGCGATGATCGTCGATGCAGTGGCGCGGGGCCTCCTCGATCCTGGGCCCGACTACGAACGGGAGCTCGCTGCCGGATAGCGGCCGGCCGGCTCGTTCGCGAAACCCGTTCGCGCCGCGGCCAGGGCCCTCCGCGCTGCAGAACCCGGCAGCCGCGCCAGGGCCATCCTCGCTTCCTCGGCCACATCGGGATCCTTCAGAAGCCCTGCAAGGCCGGGCACGACATCGGCGTTGCCCACACAGCCGAGAAGGCTCAACGCCTCGACGCGCGCCGCGCGGGGCAGCGCGGGGTCGGTGAGTTTGAGGAGCTCCCGACACGCGGTACGTCGTTCGGAGGCCGCACGAGGCCGCGCCGCGTGATGGACCACCCTTCGGAGGGCCTCCTGCGCCGCCCGTACAATGGCAGGGTCGCCGCCGAGCGCGCGGCCCAGATCGGCGATCAGCGGCGTGCCGATGAGCGTGGACTGTACGATGGCCCGATGGCGTAACGCCCGATCGCCGCTCCGAATATCCGCCATGAGCGAAGCCGCCGTCGGGTTCCGGACGATCTGCTGGCCCGTACCGGTTATCGTTCCCTTCATCCTCGGTTCCCCCTATACCTTCAGCGTCCAGGGCGCGCGGTAGGGCTCGGCGATCAGGCGATCCGCCTCCTCATCTCCCACGAACCTCTCGCGCCGCAGATCGAACGTGACGGCACGCCCGAGTCGCCACGCGATGTTGCCCAGGTTGCATAGCGTCACGACGTGATGGCCGATCTCCACATCCATGACCGGCCGCTTGCCGGTTCGGATGCAATCCAGCCAGTTCTCCCGATGCCCCGGGCTCTTATAGATCTCGATCCCGCCGGATGGGACGGTGAACCGCTTCGCCTTGTCCTCGGTGTCGCAGCCTCCGTCGCCGCCCAGGACGACGAGGTCGTCGCGATCGCCGGTATAGGTGGCCCCCCAGTCACCCGGGAAGCGGGGGTTGGGCTTGCCTGGCTGGCTCCATGTGAGGGTCCAGCGGGGTTTCTCGAAGGTCCAGACGACGTCCAGCGTGGCGGGGGTATCGAAAAAGCCGCTCAGGTGGGGCGTGCCCTTAGCCTCGCAGGTAACCCTGCCCCGATAGCCGTCGTTGTTGGTCAGCCACGACACGATGCTCAGGGCGTGGTTCCCTCTGTCCCGGATGAAGCCGCCGCCCGAGTCCATGAGCCAGCGAAAGTTGAAATGGCACCGTTCGGGATGATAGGGCATCCGCCGAAGCGGCCCCAGCCACAGATCCCAATCGAGCCCGGCCGGGATCGGCTGTTCTTCGCCCCAGCTGGTCGTTGTGAAGTTGACGGGGTGCCAGACATCGACCCGCTGGATCCTGCCGATGCCGCCGTTGCGGACAAAGGTGCAGGCGGCGTGGGCCACCGGATGGGACCGGCCCTGCGCATGGATCTGCACCACCCGCTGGTACTTGCGCGCGGCTTCGACCATGGCTCGGCCTTCCGCGATGGTCTTCGAGGTCGGTTTCTCGCTCATCACATGCTTGCCCGCCTGACAGGCCATGACGGTCATGAGGGCGTGCCAGTGGTCGGGCGCGGCGATGATCACCGCGTCGATATCGTCACGATCGAGCAGCCGCCGAAAGTCCTTTGTTACGAACGGTTCGCCCCGGGTGATCCGTTTGCGGGCGTCCGCGAGGTGTCCGTCGTCCACATCGCAGATGGCCGCCGTGTCGGGCGCGACATGATGGCGGCCCATCCCGCCGGTCCCGATCACGCCGATGCGAATCTGGTCATTGGCCCCCGGCCGTCCTCGTCGCCCGATGACGTGCGCCGGGATGATGGCGGGCAGCGCCAGCCCTGCGGCGCGTCCGACAAGGTCCCTGCGGGTATACCCGCGCTCGTGCTGCTCCATCCTCTCAGTCCTCCTCTGTCCCTGTACGCATATCCGCCCCAACCTGCGACCTCTGGCGGTGCGCAGGTGTGCCCCTCTGTCCTTATACGCGTATCCGCCCCGCTTTACGTCCGAACGGGGCTGATCGGCCGGGCTTTCGTCCGGATCACGGCTCCAGGAGGCAGTCGGCAGTCATATGCGGCGAGGGGGACAGCCCCATCAGCGACAGCGCCGTTGGCGCGATGTCCGAGAGCTTGCCGGAGGCCTTCAGCCGCATCGTGGGCGCCTCGCGCGCGACGTAGATACATTCGACGGGAAAGAGGGTATGGCTGGTCCGGACCCGACCCGTATCGTAGTAGATCATCTGTTCGGAGTTGCCATGATCCGCTGTGATCAACACGTGGCCGTCGAGGCTCAGGACGCGCTCGACGATCTGCCCCAGACACTCGTCGACCACTTCGATCGCCTTACGAGCCGCGTCGAACTCGCCCGTATGCCCGACCATATCGCCGTTGGCGTAGTTGACCGCGATGAAGGCGTAGGGATTCGCCTCCAGTCGGTGCAGCAGCTCGTTGGTGACGTTGTACGCCTCCATCTCCGGATGGCTTGCGAACGTGGCCGGGTCGAACCGGCTGGGTATCTCCACCTGATCCTCGCCGTCGTAGGGCGTCGTGGCCTTGCCGTTCATGAAGCTCGTCACGTGGCGGAACTTCTGGGTCTCGGCGATCCGAAGCTGACGGAGGCCCGCGCGAGAGATCACCTCGCCCAGGAGGCCGTCCATGCCTCCCTCCTCGCTCATGGGCGGCATGAGGAACTGCTCCAGCTCGTCGTAGTAGCGGGTGAAGCCGAGGTAGAGAACGCCCGGCCGGCGGGCCCGATGCCCCGGATAGACGTCGTCGACGAAGGCCATGGTGAGCTGAACCGCCCGGTCCTGGCGGTAGTTGGTATGGAAGACGCAGTCGCCGTCCCGAACGCCGTCATAGCCCTCGAAGACGCAGGGCGGGATGTATTCGTCGAACATGGCCTTGTCGTCCGGCGTCCGGTCTTCGGCGTAGGACCGCTCGATGGCCGCCTCGATGGAGGTTTCGCGGCGCCCCTTGGCGTCGACGATGCACTCGTAGGCCCGATCCGTAAGCGGCCACGTTCGGGAGCGATCCATCGAGTAGTAGCGGCCCATGGCCGTCCCGATCGTGACGCCGCCGACCTCCTCCATGACGGGCCGGAGCATGGCGACGTATTCGAGCGCGCTTCTGGGGGGCGTGTCTCGTCCATCAAGGAACGGATGCAGGACGATGGCGCCTCCGGGGTGTTCCTGCCGCGCGCGGCGCATCATCTTGAACAGATGGTCCTGATGGGCGTGGACGCCCTCGTCCTGCAGCAAACCCAGCAGATGCAATCGACCGGCCCCGGCCTTCCACCCGCGCATCAGCTCGACCCAGCGGGGGAGGCGGTACAGTTCGCCGCTGGTGAGGGCCTCATCGAGGCGCTTGAGCTCCTGGATGACCACCCGCCCGGCGCCGATGTTGAGATGGCCGACCTCGCTTGAGCCCTGGAACCCGTCGGGCAGCCCGACGGCCTCGCCGCAGCACCGGAGCAGGGTCCACGGGTAGAGGCTCTTATAACGGTCGACGTTGGGCGTATGGGCGGCAAGGACGGCGTTGCCGCGGGGATCCGGGTTGTGGCCCCAGCCGTCGCGGATGATCAAGCAAACTGGCCGCATCGGGTTTCCTTCCTGATTATGCGTACGTTGTCGATGTCGAGGATCGGGCGTCGTCAGGATCCACAGGCCGAGGGGGTTCTCAGGGAACGCTGCCCGGCGCCTGGGGCGGCAGAGACGTTGGGTCGGGCGGGTTCACCGTTACGGTCACCTGTTTCGAAACGACGTTGCCCTTGCTGTCGGCAGCTCGCAGGGTATAGACCGTCGTGGTCGCGGGCATAACGTCAAAACCATCCGACGCCTTGAGCTGTGCGCCGATCCCGTTGTCGATCTCCACGCTCGCCGCGTTCGTCACGGTCCATTTCAGTCTTGCGGTCTGCCCTGCCTGAATCGTCGCAGGATCCGCCCGGAAGCCCAGGATCTCCGCAACGGACGTATTGGGCGGCACCACATCGACGGTGATGGATTTCATGACGACGTCTTGATCCTCGCCGCCGGCGCTCAACACATAGGTCGTCGTCGTTTCCGGCATCACCTGCCGGCTCCGGTCCATGCGCGGATTCAGCTCGCCGATCGGGTTGAGCACCAGCTGCCGAGCGCCGGTCACCTGCCAGGAAAGGGTGACCACATCGCCCGGATGGATCCTGGTATGGTCGGCTCGGAACGCGACGATCCGAGCTTTGGGCGGCGGCGGCTTCGGAGTCACCTCGATGGTGATCTCCCGTACCGCGTTGCGACCGCCGCCCCGCGCCGTCAGGGTATAGACCGTGGTCGTTTCGGGTTTGACCACCACCGATCCCACCGCCGTACGGACGGCGATGCTCCCCGGGCTGATATAGGTCCGATCGCCGAGGTTCTCAATGTCCCAGGCGAGCGTTACCGGGCTGCCGGCAACGACCTGTTCCTGATCGGCGGTAAAGGAGCGCACCATCACCGGTCGGGGGCGCAGGGCCCACCATCCGATGCCCAGGATCGCCAGAAGGAGCATCACGCTCGCCGTGACCGTCGACAGGGCTGCCTTCTGCTCTACCTGGCCGTGGACGGTCGCGGCCACGTAGGCGTCGTTCGCGGAGCGGGCCATCACGTTGAACTGATAGAGACGGGCCGAGCCGATGCTCGGCCGGCTTCGGGGCTCGGTTCTCATGCCGACGGTGACGGTCGCCCCCGGGCGAAGCTCGATCCGGTCGGTTTCGAACTCATAGGCGAAATGATCGTCCGGGTCCTGGCACGACATGTCCAGCGTCTCCGGAGCGTTGCCGAGGTTGGTGATGCGGATGTCGTAGATCGGCGCGCGACAGAAGAGCGACGATGTGGCTCGCTTCGGCTCGATCTCCATCTGCAGGGCGCTGTAGGATTTGACCGTGAGGGAGGCCTGGTGAACGCCGACCTCGCCGGTCTCCATCCCTTTGACGCGCACAAGGAACGGATAGGCGCCCGCCGCCACGTCCGAGGAGCGGCTGACGCGGAAGATCACGCCGGCGCTCCGGGAGCCTCCGGGGGCGAGCGTTACCGCCGGGACGGGCAACGCATACCACTCGGCGTCGATCCCTTCGATCTCGAGCGCCACATGATCCTCATATTCCTGCAGATTCGTGATCGTCACCTCGAGCTGCGCGGTGCGGCCCGGCTCGATGGCGACTTCGGTGGCGGAGAGGGTTAGCTCAATCACTCGTGCGGTCTTCCTTCCCTCTCATTCGCCCTTGAGCTGCGCGGCGACGACCCGGGTCGCCGCATCGAGCGCCTCATCCAGGCGCGACGGGTCCCGCCCGCCCGCCTGGGCGAAGTCGGGGCGTCCGCCCCCGTTGCCGCCCGCCAGCTGCGCCAGCTCCCGGATGAGGTTGCCGGCGTGCACGCCCTTCGCCGTCAGGTCCTTGCTCACCTTCGCCACGAAGAGAACCCGGCCGTTCTCGGCGCCCCCTGCCACGACGACGGCCGATCCCCGATCGGCGGCGAGCCGATCCACCAGCGCGCCGAGCGTCTCGGCGTCGGCCTGATGGGAGCGGATGACGCCCAGCGCAACGCCCGCCACCTCCGACCATCCGGCAGCATCGGCTTGCGCGCCGCTCCGCCTCGCGGCCTGCAGCTGCTTCTCCAGCTCCGCCCGCTGGGCCGCTGCTCGCTGGGCCGCCGCGACGAGCTGCTTCTCCGGCGCACCGAGGGCGATGGCCGCCTCCCGCAGCCGGGCCTCCAGCTCCTTGACGTGCTCCCATGCGCCCTGACCGGTAACGGCTTCGATGCGCCGCACGCCTGCCGCGACGCCGGTCTCGGATGTCACCTTGAACTGGCCGATCTGCGAGGTTCGCTCCAGATGGCATCCGCCGCACAGCTCGGCGCTGACGCCCGGAACTTCGACGACCCGCACCGTGCTCCCGTACTTCTCTCCGAACAGGGCCATCGCGCCGCGCCGACGGGCCTCGTCCAGCGGCACATCGGCTTCGACGACCACGGCGAGGTCCGCCAGAATCGAGCCGTTCACCGCGTCCTCCACCTGAAGGAGCTCCTCGCGCGTCACGGGCTGTGTATGCGTAAAGTCGAAGCGGAGGCGGCCGGGCGCGACGAGCGAGCCTTTCTGATGGACGTGCTCGCCCAGAGTGCGGCGGAGCGCCGCGTGCAGCAGGTGCGTGGCGGTGTGGTTCCGCCGGATCGCCATCCGACGGGCGCCGTCGACAACGGCCGTAACCGCCGCCCCCACACGGATCTCGCCGGAACGCACCACGGCGCGATGCAGCCGTACGCCTGCGGCCTGGATCGTATCCTCCACGACGACATCGAGCCCCTGATCGTCGGTGAGCCAGCCCGTATCCCCTACCTGACCTCCCGATTCGGCATAGAACGGCGTCTGGTCCAGCAGAATCTCCGCCTGGCGGCCCGGTCCGACCCGGTCGACAAGTTGACCGTCGACGACGATCGCATGGACCCTGACCCCTTCGGCCTCCAGCCGATCATAGCCGCCGAAGACCGTCGTCAGACCGCTCCGCTGGATCTCCCCGAGGGCTTCGCCGATGCTCGTGAAGACGTCCCGATCGATCCCCGATGTCTCCTGCGAGAGGCGCCTCTGCGCTTCCATGGCCCGGGCGAACCCTTCCCGATCCACGCTCATGCCCGCTTCGGTCGCCAGCTCCTCGGTGAGCTCCAGCGGGAAGCCGTAGGTGTCGTGCAGCATGAAGGCCTCGTCGCCGGGGAGGACCCGGGCTGCGCCCGCCTGGCCAACTCGGGCGGCCATGTCGTAGAACCGCTGGACGCCCTGATCCAGGGTTCGGCGGAACCGCTCCTCCTCGCCGCGCGCGGTGGCGAGGATGTGGGCGCGGCGCTCCTGCAGTTCCGGGTAGGCCCCGCCCATCGTCTCGATGATGGCCGGCGCGACCTCATGGAGAAACGGCTCGCCGAGCCCGAGCGCCGTCTTGCCGAAGCGGATGGCCCGCCGCATGATCCTCCGAAGGACGTAGCCCCGGCCTTCGTTGAGCGGCAGGACTCCGTCCGCGATGCAGAAGGCCATGGTCCGCGTGTGCTCGGCCACCACCCGGAACGCGAAATCGCGCGGATCCATCGTCCCGCCGTACTTATGGCCGCTGATCGCCTCGATCCGTCGGATGGCCGGTTCGAAGAGGTCGCTCTCGAAGACGCTGCCGACTCCCTGCAGCACGCAGACGATTCGCTCCAGCCCCGCGCCCGTATCGTTGTTCTTCGCCGGCAGGGGATCCAGACGGGGCTCGCCCGGCACATCCTCCGTGCGGTTGAACTGGGTGAAGACGTTGTTCCAGAGCTCCAGCCATCGCCCGGCCCCGTCGTCGACGACGAACCGCTCCGTCGGAGTCAGCCCTGGATCGCGGGTCATGTGTTCCTCGGGCGCCGTCCGGTAGAAGATCTCCGTGCAGGGGCCGCACGGGCCGTTGGGGCCGTCCGTAACGGCGTTGGCGGGCCAGTAGTTCTTGTCGCCGCCGAGCCGGTGGATCCGCTCCTCGGGCAGCCCGACCGACCGGCGCCAGATCTCGAAGGCTTCGTCGTCGTTGAGGTAGACCGTGACGCACAGCCGATCCGGATCCAGCCCGAGGCGGTCAGTCAGGAACTCCCAGGTCCAGGGGATGACCTCCGCCTTGAAATAGTCGCCGAAGCTGAAGTTGCCCAGCATCTCGAAGAAGGTGCAGTGCGAGAGGTCGCCAACGCTATCGATGTCGCCCGTCCGGACGCATTTCTGCACTGTCGTGATCCGCCGATTCGGCGGGGTGGCCTCGCCCGTGAAGTAGGGCTTGAACTGCTGCATGCCCGCGCTCGTGAATAGAGTGGAACGATCTTCGTTGCCGAGGGCGTCTATGGGGATGATCGGCGCGCTGGCGAGATGCAGGTGTTCCTTTTCCTCGAAGAACGACACATATCTGTCGCGCAGTTCCGCTGATCGCATGTATGGTGGCTCCTGCGGCATTATAGCATTCGCCGGAGGACCGTCCCATCGGTGCGGTCCGGGCGGATCGGCGGGTAGACTGCGCATGGAGTCGGCCGTCTGACCTGCCCGGATCGACGTGGAGGTACGCGAGATGAAGAACCCTTTGATCATCATCGGCGCCCTGCTTGGCGCCTTCGTTCTGTTTGTTCTCTTCTTTTCACCCCCTCCATCCATGCCGGACAGTCAGCACATCCGCCCCGAGGGGCCTGCTCCGATGATGCGCATCACGACCCCCGAAGGGAAGTCCGTATCGCTTGCCGATCAGAAGGGCAAAGTCGTCCTTGTGAAGTTCTGGGCCACCTGGTGCGGCCCGTGCGCGATGTCGACGCCGAGCGTTGAAGCGCTGTATAAGCGACGCAAGGATCAGGGGTTCGAGGTGATCGGAGTCGCGCTCGAGCATGATGACGGCCGGGCCATACCCGAGTACGTCCGGGGGATGGGCGTTACCTATACGGTCGGAATGGCCGATCCTCCCGAGAGCGTCGGCGAGTGGCTCCCCCCCAATACGGGGATACCGACCACGTTCCTCGTCGACAAGAAGGGTAGGATCCGCTGGTCCCGCAGCGGGTTCGACCCGTCCCGGGAGCATGAGATCGAGGAGGCGGTCGACATTCTCCTGAAGGAAGCCGGTTAGCAGGGGCTGAGGGCTGAGAGCTGAGAGGCAAGAGGCAAGAGGCGAGAGCTGAGAGGCGAGAGGCGAGAGGCGAGAGGCAAGAGGCAAGAGGCGAGAGCTGAGAGGCGAGAGGCGAGAGGCGAGAGGCAAGAGGCGAGAGGCAAGGGGCAATTCATGAATTGCCCGTACCAGCCCGGTGGCTGAGCCTGTCGAAGCCACGAGCCAAGAGGCCCGTCGTCGCAGGGGTCATTCTTGAACGGCCCCTACGACGGCGCAGCGTTACTTCAGGAAGAGCTCCACCACGGGCACGCTGACGTCGGGCTTTCGGACGGGGAGGGTCAGCGTCAGGGTCCTTTTCTCGGGCGTGGTCGGCGCATTCTGCCAGTCCTCAGGGCCTTTCATCAGGACTTCGGAGGCGTCGTTGAGGAGCTGGGCGTACTCAACCCGGCCGGCGAAGCCGTCAAGGTGGAGGTGCTGGAAGGGCCAGGCGAAGAGATGGACGTACAGGCGGCGGGTGGTCGGGTTGTAGGTTAGCCGGCAGTCGCTGGGCGCGGCGAAGTCGTCGGGGGCCTGGGTGCAGCCGTAAATGGAGCGGCCGTGGCGCTTCATCCATGCGCCGATGCCGGCGAGGCGGTCCAGCGCACGGGCGTCGAACTCGCCCCGCCCCGTGGGGCCGACGTTGAGCAGCAGGTTGCCGCCCTTGCTCACGGTGTCGATGAGCATCTGCACGAGCTGATCGACGCTCTTCCAGGAGGCTTCGTCCCGATGGTAGCCCCACGAGCCGGAGAAGGTCTGGCACGCCTCCCACACGACCCGTTGGCCGCCCACCGTCAGCCATTCCCGCGGCTGGTACTGCTCGGGGGTTTTGATGTCCCAGCCGTCGGGGAGGTCGAGCCGGTCGTCGAGGATGATATGGGGCTGCAGCTCCCGGACCATCTGATACAGCGTTTCGCTCTGCCAGTCCTCCCGGCCCTTGCCGACGAAGCCTTCGCGGCTGGGGTAGCTGAAGTCGAACCACATGATATCGACGCGACCGAACTCCGTCAGGAGCTCCCGCACCTGGGCGCGGAGGTACTCGGCATAGCGGCGCTGATCGCGGCCTTCGTTCATGGCGGCCCGCCCAGGATGGTCGCGGAGGGCGTGCATATCGTCGATGATGAAGTCCTCATGATGCCAGTCGATGAGGGAGTGATAGAACCCCACCCGGAGATCGCGGGCGCGAAAGGCGTCGACCATGGGATGGAGGAGGTCCCGTCGGCAGGGGGTGTTGACGCTCTTGTACTCGCCTGCGCGGGTGTCCCACAGGCAGAAGCCTTCGTGGTGCTTGGTGGTGACGACGAAGTACTTCATGCCGGCGCCGGCAGCGGCATCGGCCCAGGCGACGGGGTCGTAGAGGTCGGGGTCGAAATGGCGGAGATAACGGTCGTACTGCGCGTCGGTCATCTTTTCGTGATGCTTCACCCACTCGTGGCGGGCCGCAAGGGCGTAGAGGCCCCAGTGGATGAACATGCCGAAACGGTCGTGCACGAACCAGCTGGTGTCGCCGGCGGTCTGGCGGACGTCCATGGCGGAGCTACTCCTGAAGGATACGGAGCCGAAGCCCCTCGATGCTCTACTGTTCGGCGTTGATGCGGGATTCCCTGCCACGGTGGCTGAGGGCTGAGAGCTGAGGGCTGAGAGCTGAGAGGCAAGGGGCAAGGGGCAAGGGGCAAGAGGCAAGAGGCAAGGGGCCCGTCGTCGTAGGGGCAATTCATGAATTGCCCGTACCAGCCCGGTGGCTGAGCCTGTCGAAGCCCCGGTGGCTGAGGGCTGAGAGCTGAGAGCTGAGAGGCAAGAGGCAAGAGGCAAGAGGCAAGAGGCAAGAGGCAAGAGGCAAGAGGCGAGGGGCAAGAGGCGAGGGGCAAGAGGCAAGGGGCGAGGGGCAAGGGGCCCGTACCGGACCGTGCGGTCCTGTGCAGTGTGCGGCCGGCCCGATGAGAGGCCGCTGGGGTCAGGGTTGGATGATGATCTTGTTGCGCTCGGGGCTGCCCATGAGGTCCATGGCGGCGTGGATCTCGGTGAGGGGGAAGCGGTGGGTGATGGCCTGTTCGGGATCGATGAGCGCGCGTTCCATGAGCCGGATGGCGTGGACCATGGCCTCGGGGTTGGTTCCGAAACTGGAGTCCATGCGCGCTTCGAGGAAATGGACGAGCCCGCCATCGAGGGCGAACGTCTCGTGGGTGGCGATGCCGAAGACGTTCCATCGGGTGCCGCGCCGGAGGAGCCGGACCATGGTCTGGACGGCTTCGATCGGCCCCGCCGCCTCGACGACCAGGTCGGGACCGTCGGGCAGGATATCGTAGACGGCATCGCGGACATCGCCGGAGCGGGGGTTGATGGCATGGGTGGCCCCCAGGCGGAGAGCCGTCGTGAGGGCGTAGTCGCTGATATCGACGGCGATGAGCCGCCCGGCGCCGGCCGCCCGGGCGACCATCAGGCAGTAGAGGCCGATGCCGCCGGCCCCGATGATCACGACGTCGTCGCCGAGGCGCATCTCGGAGTTTCGGATCACCCCCTTCCACGCGCCGCTCAGAGGTTCGGTCTGGCAGGCGGCGTCGAAGTTCAACCCGGGAGGCTTGGGGTAGAGGGTTTCCGCGCCGGTCAGGAGATATTCGGCGAAGCTGCCGTGCCGGACGTCGTCGGGGCCGTCGCCGCCGGTGACGTAGGCCCGGGCGCAATAGTGGGTGTTGCCGGTGCGGCAGACGTCGCATGATCCGCAGAAGCCGCTCGGCTGGACGATGACAGCGTCGCCCTCCCGAACATGCCGCACGCCTGCGCCGACGGCTGCGACGACGCCCGCCGGCTCGTGGCCCGGGATGATCGGGAAGGCGACGTTGGTGCGGATGCCCCGGATGGCCTTATAGTCGGTCTGGCAGATGCCGCAGGCGCGGATCCGGACCACGGCTTCGCCCGGCCCCGGCCGGGGCGTCGGGACTTCTTCCAGGACGAGCTGATCGACTCCGTGCAGCACGGCGGCGAGCATGACGATGGCCTCTCTGCGACCTCGGATCCCCGTTTATTGATGCTGCGGGTCCGTCTCCCGGACGCCCGTGACGACGGTCTTTTCGCGAGAGCTCCGCTTGAGCCTTGCGAGGAGTCGATCGTATCGAACTCGATCGACGGGCAGGCTCACCTCTTTCCCCGTCTTGCTGGAGAGGATCAGCCCGTTGATGAGCTCGACGCCCCAGAGCCCTTCGGCCCCTGGGGCGATGAGGGGTTCGCCTTTGATGATGGCCTTGCAGAAGTTGCGGGTGATCTCCTGATGGCTGCCGGAACCCTCCGGGACGGCGACGGCGATCTCCTCCGACCCGGGACTGCCCCACATCTCGGAGGCATTGCGGGCGTGCTCGCTCACCGGCTGTTTGTTGACCCACACGCGGATCGAGGAGCCCTGCAGCAGCACCTTGCCGAGGTCGCCGCAGATCTCGATCTGCTCGTAGCCGGGCGATTCGGTGGTGCTGGCGTAGAGGTAGCCGTGGGCGCCGTTGGCGTACTCGAGAGTGGCGAAGGCCTCGTCCTCGACTTCGATATCGTGCAGACGAGTGCGGGTCTCGCCCCGGAGCCGGACGGGCATCCCGCCGAGCCACGCGTACAGGTCGAGGAAATGGGGCGCCTGATTGATCAGCACGCCGCCCCCCTCGCCGGTCCAGGTGGCGCGCCAGCCGCCCGAGTTGTAGTAGGCCTGGCTTCGGTACCAGCCGACGACCATGGAGGTGCGGTAGATCTCCCCGATCTTGCCTTCGGCGATGATCCGACGGGCGAGCTGCGCATGTCCGCTGGCCCGCATCTGATACATAACGCTGAACACGCACCCCGACGCTTCGGCGGCCGCGATCATCCGGTCGGCTGCGGAGACCGTTACGCCGATGGGCTTCTCGGACAGGACGTGGATGCGCCGTTTGAAGGCTTCGATGGCGATGGGCGGATGGAAGTAGTGGGGGGTGGCAATGATGACCGCGTCGACGAGGCGGCTCCGGAGCAGGTCGCCGGCGCGGGCGTAGGCCGGAACCTTGTACTTCTCCGAGGCGGCTCGCGCGGCCTCCGGGTCGGTGTCGCATACGCAGGTCAGCTGCGCCTCGGCGACTTCGTGCATTCGGGCGCAATGCCCCGAACCCATACCGCCAACCCCGATCACTCCAATACGTACTTTATCGATAGCCATATGCTTGCATCTCTCCTGTTGCGTTGCCCGGCCGACGGTCCCGTCCTCGCGGGCCGTCCGCCCTTGTCCACACCGGTATCCTACCTTGTTAGGTGTTCTCCTTCAGCCATTGGAGCGCCGCCTCGCCTTCGGCGCGGGTCCGCGCCCAGGTGTCGTAGTAGACCAGCTCGGGGCGCAGTTCCCTGTGGTACAGGGGGATCTCCTCGAGCGAGCACGGGATCCAGACGGCGACGCCCCGGCCCTGAATGTCCTTCAGGAGATCCATCCATTCGATGAAGGGCTTGTTCCGCGCACCGGTGGTCCACTGGATGCAGTCGAGGCCAGGGATGCTGCAGATATCGGGCAGGTGGACCAGGCACTCGGGTCCGTCAAGGTGGTAGACGCAGTGGCCGAGGAAGGCCGCTTCCTCCTCGAGGGCCGGCATGGCCCAGCGGCGGAACTGGCGGGGGCCGATGAGTGCGGCGAAGTCGCACTGGATCGTGTTGGTGCGGACGGGATGGTAGGCATGGACCCAGCCGGTGGTCCCCGTTTCGCCCATCCGACCCGCATCGTAGAGCGCCTGATAGATCGGGACATACTGGGATCGGACGTCGGCCATGGCCCGGTCGATAATCTCGGGTCGGTCGATCAGGTCCAGGCAGAGTCGATCGCCGTTGCGCAGGGCGAGCAGGGTGTCGCAGTTGCTGTGGAGGTCGAGATGGGCCACGAGCATCTTGCCCCGTGCGGCGTCGGAGAGGACCCGGCAGAAGCGGAGCATCCGCTGCCACCAGTAGTTCTCCGGGTCGACCGCGAGGGGCAGGGCCTCGTCCCAGTCGTCGACGCACGTCTCGGCCCAGCTGGTGCCGTACTCCTGAAAGACCAGCGGTGCGCCGAACCAGGCCGCCATCATATCGGGACCGAAGCTCGGAGTATGGGCAGGTATGGCCTCGCCGCCGTACCAGATCGAGGCAGAGGCCTCGACGATCTGCCGGGCGGTGGCCTCCATGTCGCCGTGGGCTTCGGCCATGTAGGGGGGCCATGCGACGCTGGGCGCGGCCTCGTCCAGCGGAGCGCGAACGACGCACGGCGGGCGGTCGATGAGATCATGCTCCCAGAAGGCCAGCCATCGCCGGGTCGCCTCCTCGAGGTCCGGTTTATAGGAGAGGGTGATCGGCGCGGGCGTCGGTTCGAGGTTCATTCCGGACATACGGGGAACTCCGTGATGCGCAGGGGCGCGCTGCCGTAGGGCACGAGGCGGAGGGTTTCGTCCGCCTCATGGGTCTGGACCGGTGACGCGGGCACGGGGCCTGCGTTGTTCTCCTGCATGGTCCAGCCCGGCACACGTCGTCCAACGACCTCCAGCGTCACCGGAGGGTTCTCGGGGTCGAAGGGGATCCCGGAGACTGAGCGCTCGTGGATCCGCATCGGCCCGTCGGCGTGCAGGGCGTAGTTCCACGGGGTCGTCGGGCGGAGCTCCCAATCGGGGCTCCGTTCGCCCGGCTTCGGCGCCGGAACGCCCTTTATCAGAGTCCGCTCGATGCCGATGGGCAGGGAGAAGACGAGGGGGCCCCGATGCAGGACCACGGCGCCGCGGCTGCGGACCTCCCTTCGGACCTCCATGGGGATCCGGAGCGTGATGGTATCGCCCGCGTGCCAGACCCGTTCCATGGTGCACCATCCTGCCTCGGCGACCGCGCGCTCCTCGGGTCGGTCCTTCGTCCTCGCGGTCCACTCGGCGGCGCCGGCCCAGGCCGGAACCCGCAGAGCCAGCGGAAACCGGAGGGGACTCGACGGATCGATGCGGAGGCGGATCTCCCCTTTGAAGGGGTACTCGGTTTCCTCATGGATTCGCACGGGGACGCCCCCGACCGTCGCGCTCAGCTCGGAGGGGCCGTACGCGACGGCGGCGAGCCCGCCTTCGGGCGTGGCCATCCAGAGATGTCGGACCAGCTTGGGCCACCCCTGGTGGTAGTTGGCGGTGCAGCAGCCGAAGTTCGGCTCCAGCCCGTAGATGTTCGAGTCGTCCAGGTTGTTGGTCCACGGGCGGGGGGCGATGGTGCAGAGCGTCTGGTTGGCCTGCTGGTCGTACTGATGCGCCCACATATCGGCGGTGCACGTGCCGGGCAGGGCGTTGCAGGCGATCCGCTCCAGCCTGTCGGCCAGCGCCGGATCGCCGAGAATGGCGAGGAGTTCTTCGAGGGAGTACATGTACTCGACGACGGCGCAGAGCTCGGCGCCCTGGGTCGGTTCCAGGCCGGCGTAATGCTCATCGCCCGTGAAGATGCCGGTGGCCTGACCATGGTACCGGTCCAGCATCGCGATGGCCTGATAGACCGATTGCCGATCGTCGGGGTCGCCGCTCTGCCTCCACCAAACGCCGCCCGACTTGATCGCCATGGCGTTGTTGACCACATGGGTTGGGAGAATGCACGCCTCCCGCGGCGTCTTCGAGGTGTAGTGGAAGTCAGCGAAGTGCAGGCGCCAGTCGTAGCCCTGAACGGCGAGGATGCGGGCCACATCCAGCAGGTTCTCGTCGCCCGTTCGGTTGTACAGCCAGTGGATCGAGAGGACCCCGTCGGCCCAGCGGTGCTGCCCCCAGTCGCGGAGCGGCTGCGCTTCGAGGTTCCGTGCAAGGTAACCGCAGAACGCCGACAGGAAAGGGATCACACGGGGGTCGCCGACCGCATCGTGGTACTGGGTCAGGACCTTCATGAGGATGAAGATCGGCCAGGGGTCGTACGGCTTACGGCCGGGGGCTTCGACCGGCCCGATCCAACCGTCCGCTGTCTGCATGGAGAGGATCGACTCGATCCAGCGCTGCGCTCGCGCCTTCAGCGGCGCGTCGTCGAGGATATACGCGAGGGGCACAAGCCCATCGAGGTAATAGGGGCCCCGCTCCCATCCTTCGGTCCTGCCCCCAAGCCACATATTGTCGGGTCCGAGGTCGGGCCACGCGCTCTCGAGGTGGCCGGTAAGGCCGTCGGCCTGCAGCCGGCATTGATCCCGCAGCCATCCCCGAGGCTGGACTGCCCCCAGGGCCAGGGGGATCATCGCGGAAGGCTGGAGTGGCGGTCGATTCGGTTGGAGTTCGGTCAAGAGCGCTCCTCTATACTAACAGTATGGTACAGGCTTGTAGTTCCCTCTGCGCCCTACCCGCTCCTCCCGTCGGCGGCCGAGATCCTCGGCGCAATCTTCGTCGGGCCGTCCTATCAGCCCTCGGGGTTGGGGCCGGATTCGGCAGGAAACGAGACGGGAGTCGGCGAATGCCTCAACGATGAGCGACGTGGTCTACCTGCGGAACGAACGGTACGCCGACGGGGTGTTCATCGCGCGCGAAGCTGCGGCGGTGAGCCCCGACGACCGGGGCTTTGTGTTCGCCGATGGGGTCTACGAAGTCGTCCGGGCCTATGGAGCGCGGCTGTTTCTCTTCGAGGAGCATATGGCCCGGCTGCGGCGGAGCCTCGATGAGGCCCGAATCGCGCTTTCGGACCTCGACTGGGTCGAACCCACGATGATCGAGCTTATCGATCGGTCGCTGCCCGGCGTCGACGAGGCGGTCGTCTATCTGCAGATCACCCGTGGGACGGCTCCCCGGAGCCATCCGTTCCCCGACCCGTCCGTACCGCCGAGTCTCTATCTGTCGGCTGCTGCTGTCCCCGATGTAACCGCGGCCCGGGCCGACGGCCTCTCCGTGATCACGACGGAGGACCTCCGCTGGGCGCGCTGCGACATCAAGGCCATCGGGCTGATGGCCAACGTCCTCGCCATCCAGATCGCACGGGAGCGGGGAGCGCGGGAAGCCGTGCTCGTACGAGACGGCTATGTCACCGAGGGGACGCATACGACGTTCTTCGGCGTCCTTGACGGCGTGGTGCGCACGCACCCGCTGAACCAGCGCATCCTGGCCGGCATCACTCGTGGGGGCGTGCTGGAGGATTGCCGGGCGGCGGGCATCGCCGTGCGGGAAGAGCCCATCGCCGCCTCCGATCTGCCCCGGCTCGAAGAGGCGTTCTTGACCGCGACGTCCTATGAGGTGGCGCCGATCGTCCGCATCGACGATCGACCGGTGGCCGATGGTCGGCCCGGACCGCTGACTCGGCGTCTGCAGGGGCTCTGGCGCGAACGGGTGGCCCGTGCGCTCGGATAGCGACGCAGGCAAGGGAGTGCGTCCGCTCCTCGTCGTCGTGCCGCATACGCACTGGGAGGGGGCTGTGTTCCAAACGCGCGAGGCCTATCTCACGCTCGGCCTGCCGAACATCCTCCGGGCGCTCCAGCTCCTCGAGGCCGATCCCGACTACCGCTTCACCCTCGATCAATCGTGTTACATCCAGCCGTTCCTCGAGCGCTATCCCGAATGCCGCGCGGCGTTCCGAAGCATGGTGGCGTCGGGGCGCCTGGCCATCGTCGGCGGCACGCACGTGATGCACGACGGGAACATCCCCGGCCCCGAGGCGCTGGTGCGCCAGATCCTGTACGGCAGGGGGTTCATGGAGCCGGAGCTGGGCGTCGAGGCGCCGATCGCGTGGCAGCTGGATACCTTCGGCCACCATGCCCAGACTCCGCAGCTGCTGAGTCTGGCGGGCTTTCGGTCCTTCTGGTTCTTCCGGGGCGTGCCGTCGCCGGAGACGCCCGCCGAGTTCCTGTGGGAAGGGATCGATGGGACGCGGCTGCCCGCGCGCTGGCTGCCCCATAGCTACGCGATGGCCTACGGATCGCCCGATGAGCCGACCGCCTTCGCGGCGTTCATGGAAGAACGGTACCGGATGCTGGAGCCCTACGCGCACGGCGACATCCGGGTGGGTCCCGCAGGGGCGGACGTCTGCGAACCCGAGGCGCATCTCGCGCCGCTCGTCCGCGCGATGAACCGTCGACCGGACCGAGCGCTCGACGTGCAGATCGGGACACCGGCGGACTATGAGGCGCTGACGCAGCCGAACGACTCATGGCCGGTGATCCGAGGCGAGTTGAACCCCGTGTTCCAGGGGGCCTACTCCAGCCGAATCGAGCTGAAGCAGACCACCCGACGCATCGAGACCCTGCTGACCGATGCCGAGAAGATCGGAGCCGTCCTGACGGCGCTTCGGGTCTCCGGGCACGACGACCCCCTCTGGGACGCCTGGGAGCCCGCCCTCTTCAACCAGGCCCATGACCTCATGGCCGGGGTGATGACCGACCGGGTCTATGAGGATACGCTGGCCTCCTACGGCCGATCGCTGTATCGCGCCGAGGAGGCTCTTCGAAGCCGCCTTGCCCAGTATGCGGGCTGCGTCGATACGCGGGGCGATGGGACGCCGATCGTCGTCGTGAATACACTGCCATGGGACCGTACCGATCTGGTCGAGATCGATCTCGGCTTTGCCGAGCAGGGAATCCGGGGCGTTCGGCTGAGGGACGCGGCGGGGCGGAGCCTGCCCGCGCAGATCGTCGAGGCGGTCCGGTATGCAGACGGCGCCCTCGTAACCGCCCGGATCGCGTTTACCGCGGTCGACGTGCCCGCGATGGGGCATGCGGTCTACCATGCCCTCGGCGTCGACGAGGAGACGGTCGAACCCGTATGGACAGAGGTCACGACGGCGGTCGACGTCGTCACCGACCATATCAGGGCCTCGTTCGATCGGAACGGAGCCCTGACCGCGCTCGGCCGTCCGGACGGCCCATGTGCGCTGTCGGGTCCGGCGATCCTGCTGCAGGAGACCGACGAGGGGGATCTCTGGGAGCCCTACCGGCCGCTGGACGGCGGCAGTCGGATCGCCATGCGGGACCGGCATCCGATCGCATCCGACGCACGGAGCGGCACGACGCTTCGGTGCGGGATCCTGCGCGGTCCCGTCTATACCGAGGTTCGGGCGATGATGAAGCTCGGCTCCGGCCGTACCGAAACCCGGGTGCGGTTGACGACGGATTCCGATCGGGTCGAGTTTCGGACGACGATCGTGAACCACGAGCGGTTTGTCCGTTATCGGGCTGCATTTCCGACATCGATCGAGTCCGGCCGCAGGGTCGACGAGATACCCTTCGGGGTCGTCGAGCGCCCCGAAGGGATCGAGTACCCGGCTCAGAACTGGATGGACTGGTCGGGCGACGGCGTCGGCCTCGGGCTCCTCAACGTCGGGCTGCCGGGCGCCAACGTCGCCGACGGGGCGCTCCTCCTATCGCTGATGCGCTCGACCAACATCGTAGCGTACGGCTATGGCGGCGGCTACGAACCGGGCATGGGTTCCGATACCGGCTTCGAGGAGGGGGTGGAGCGGGCCTTCGTATACGGACTGGCGCCGCACCGGGGCGATTGGCGATCGGCCGGCGTCGATCGGCACGCAGCCGAACTCAACCATCCGCTGCACGCCGTACCGTCGGAACCCAGGGAGGGGCGTCTGCCGGTTCGATGGGGGGCGCTCGGCGCGCTGCCCTCCGGCGTGATGCTCACCGCTCTCCAGGCGACGCCGGGCGGGGACTGGATCTGCCGGCTCTATGAGGCGCACGGAAGCGGTGCGCCCTCCGTGCTCCTCAAGCTCCCGTGGCCGGTATCGGCCGCATGGACCACCGATCTGCTCGGACGGTCCGCCACGCCGGAGCCGATCGTGGACGGAACGGTCGAAATGAGCCTGCGGCCGTTCGAGATCCGTCAGGTCCGACTCGCGCTCGGATCTACCGTCGATCCGGGCAATGGCTGCGCTGGGCGCTCCGGCACACTGTCGGCCAGCGTTGACCGATGAAGACGCCACATCCGCGGGCACAGCGCCCGTCATCCTGCACGTTGAAACCAAGAGTGTGACCGGGGAGTAGTCTGGATATGATCCGAAAGGTCCGATGTATTCCGTTCGTCTTCCTCGCTTTCGTCTCCGCCACGGCGTTCGCCCAGAAGCAGGAGTTTCGCTTCACCTTAATGGGCGCCGACGCGGGGTCCAACACCTATGAACGGCAGGCGGACGGCTCCTTCACGTCCGTTACCAACCTCAACCTCGCCGGCCAGAAGATCGAGAGCAGGCTCACCGGCCGGTTCGTCGAGGGTCTGCTCGTCGAGTACGCCCTCGTACAGAGCGCCGGAGGCGTGACCGTTACGATTACGGTGAAGGACGGCAGGGTGGTGGCGGACGTAGCGGGCAAGAAGCAGGAGGCGCCGTACAAGCCGAGCGCCATCGTCTTTGCGAACTACCATCCCGCCCTCAGCAGCGCCATCATCGCGGCCTATCCGCCCACGGCGACCGATCCGCGATCGTTCGATGTGCTCCTTCTGGACAACGGAATCGCCCTCAAGGTCGATGTCAGTCGGCGTGCCGCCCGCTCCGTCGTCGTCAACGGCCAGCCGCAGTCCGCCCAGGTCTATCAGGTTCGCTTTGCCACCGTCGATATCGAGGTCTTCACCACCGAAGACCGGCAGGTCATCGGCTGGAACGTCCCGACGCAGTTCTTCAAGGGGATCACGCCCGGCTGGGAGGAGCTGATCCTCGATCCGACGCTCAAGATGAAGGAGCTGAGCCAGCCCGATAACCTCCCGAAGGCCGAGAGCAACCTCCGCATCCCCATGCGGGACGGTGTCGAGCTCTCCGCCGATCTTGCCCGGCCCGTCGGTGACGGGCGCTATCCGACGATTCTGGTCCGCACTCCCTACGGCAAAGCCGGCTATAAGACCGGAGCGGAATGGTGGGCTCGCCGGGGCTACGTGTGGATCGTACAGGACGTGCGGGGCCGCGGGCAGAGCGACGGCGATTGGACGCCGCTGGTCCATGAACGGGCCGACGGCTACGACACCATCGACTGGATCAGCAAGCAGCCCTGGTCCAACGGATCCGTGGGGATGATCGGCGGAAGTTACGTCGCCTGGGTGCAGTGGTACGCCGCCGTCGAACGGCATCCGGCGCTCAAATGCATCGTGCCGCAGGTGTCGCCGCCCGATCCGTTCTATAACTTCCCGATCGACCACGGCATCCCGTTCCTGTACGGAGGCGTGTGGTGGGCTGCCGTCGTCCGGGACAAAGGGCCGATCACCAGCCTGCCGAAGCTCACGAATCTCGACAGCCTCAAGGCGCTGCCGATATCCGAAGTCGACGATAAGCTCCTGGGCAAGGATGTCCCGTTCATCGATCAATGGTGGACCCGAACCCGTCCCTCCGAGTTCGGTCCCGCGAACTTCATGGCCGATCTCAAGGGCGTCACCATCCCGGCCCTGCAGATCAGCGGTTGGTGGGACGGGGACGGTATCGGGACGAAGCTGAACTGGGAGGCCATGCGCCGCCTGGGTCGGACCAACCAGTGGCTCATCTACGGGCCGTGGACCCACGCCTTCAACACCACCTCGCGGCTGGGCGACGTCGACTACGGCCCGCAGGCCATCCTCGAGCTCGACTCCCTGTACCTCCGCTGGTTCGATACGTGGCTCAAGGGCAAGGACGTCGGGCTTCAGAACGTCCCGAAAGTGCGCGTCTTCGTCACCGGCGCCAATCGATGGGTCGATCTCGCCGATTGGCCGGCGCCGCGCTCCCGCGAGCGCACCCTCTACCTGAGCTCCGCCGGCCCCGCCAACGGTCCCGATTCCGTCGGCGAACTCGCCGAATCCCGCCCGTCCGGTCCCCAGGAGCCCGATCGATACGCCTACAATCCGGCCCGGGCCGCCATCCCCGACGAGCTCAAATCGCAGGATCCGACCACGGCGAATACCCGCGTGAAGCTGGAGCCGAAGGATCAGGACACGCTGATCTATAAGTCCCAGCCCCTCGAAGCGCCGCTCGTCATGATGGCGCCGGTCGACGTCGAACTGTATATCGCCTCAACCGCGCGGGATACCGACCTCTACGCCACCGTGGTCGACATCGACGAACAGGGCGGCATCCGGGTCATCGGGCAGGGCGGCAAGATCCGCGCCCGGTATCACCGGGGGTTCGAAAAGCCGGAGTTCCTGAAGCCCGGGACGGTCTACAGGCTCCGCATCGCCCACTGGGACGTCGCCCACGAGTTCGCAAAAGGACACCGGATCGGGCTCATGATCACCTCCGACGGCTTTCCCCTCTTTGCGCGCAACCTCGGCTACGGCGAGCCCGAGGCGTCCGCCGTCCGGATGACGGTCCAGCTCAACACGATCTACCACGACGCCCGGCGGCCCAGCGCCCTCCGGTTCCGGAGCCCCTGAACCAGCCGAACGACCGGACCTCTCCGCGCCGGCTCGGCTGACCTCCTGTGATATCGACGACCGCCGCGGCGTACTCCTGTATATACGGTACAGCCGTTATGGAACCGTCCTCATCCCGACGGTTCCAGCGGCTGTATTCCGATTATATACTGGCAGGATCCCACCAGCCGGAAGAAAGGACAGCCTCCACCATGCAGACCGCCGCATCCAACCTCATGCAGACCCTCCGAGGGTTCATGCAGAGCCGAATCATCCTCACAGGAGCCGAGCTCGACCTCTTCAGCCTCCTCTCCCGCTCTCGCCTCACCGCCCGGCAAGTGGCCGACGAACTCCAAACCGATCTTCGCGCCACCCAGATCCTCCTCGACGCATTGACCGCCATAGGCCTCCTCCGCAAAGCCAACGGCGTCTACGAAAGCGCCGACGAAGCCCGCAGCCTCCTCTCCAGCGATTCGCCCGAGAGCATCCTCCCCATCGTCCTCCACCTCTCCGGCTCATGGAAGCTCTGGTCGCGCCTCACCGACATCGTCCAGGGCGAGGCCGCCGTACCGACCGACGACTACCGCACCGACGCGCAGCTCAGGGCGTTCATCGGAGGGATGCACGTCGTCTCCCGCCACCAGGCCCCCGGCGTAATCCAGCGGATCGGAGCCGACGGCGCGAGCCGCGTCCTCGACATCGGAGGAGCCTCCGGGACCTACACCATCGCCTTTCTCCGCGCCAATCCCGGCCTCCGCGCCACCCTCTTCGATCGGCCCGCCGTCGTCGAGATGGCCCGCGAACGACTCGGCGCCGAGGGCTTGCTCGACCGGGTCGACCTCGTAGGAGGCGACTACAACACCGATCCCCTGCCCGCTGGCCACGACCTCGCCTTCCTCTCCGCCATCATCCATCAGAACAGCCCGGAGCAGAACCTCGACCTCTATACGAGGTGCCATGCCGCGCTCAACCCCGGCGGTCGGATCATCGTCCGCGATTACGTCCTGAGCCCCGACCGCACCAGCCCGCCCGCCGGAGCCCTCTTCGCCATCAACATGCTCTGCGCCACCCGGGGCGGCAACAGCTACACCATGGAGGAGATCAGCCTGGGACTCGTCGAAGCAGGCTTCAGCCGCCCTCGCCTCATCCATAACGAAGAGAACCACTACGGACTCGTCGAGGCCTGGAAGGCATAAACCGCACCACACAACCAGAGAACAGGGGAGCGCTGAGCCGCCATGCCGCAGATCTACGACAACATCGACCATAACCTGTGTGCCGATGCAACCGCCCGATGCCTGCCTGGCGATGAGATCATGGAGAACCGGCTATCGCGAAACACGTCCCGGCCGGATGTGTTTAGCGGCCAACCTATCATCAGGGATATGCGCATATCGGTTGAGATGATGCTGGGCCAACTCGAACAAGGCGAGACTGAGGTTGAGATGCTGGCCGACATCCCCGAACTCGAGCCTCAGGGCATCTCCACCTACCTCTCCCTTGGGCGCTACGCTGCCATGCGTTTCGAGAGCCTGGAGAGGAAGCCACTCGTCGGCAGGCATGCCGTGATTCGTCAATCCGCCGCTGCCATGTGTTCCGAGAGACTAGAGAGGAAGCTATCCTGTCCAGAGAACCCCTCCGGCAGACAACACCCGTCGAGCGCTTCGGTAGATATAAGGTTATTCCCATGGTCGGCGAGGTCAGCTAGCTGCTTGCGCATGGCGGCCATCCATCTCATTGATGACGAGTCAGAGGGATCGTCGGACTCCGCCTCGATGTCCGTGAGGCGCGGCGACGGAGGCAGCAACTCCATTTCCGCTCGTTCGATCAGGATGGCCCTACGAAACTTCGCGCTCAAATGGGTTTGTTGTGAATCGGTGAGCGGCAGAAAGACACTCTCGAAACTGCGGACCTCGGTAGCGCCGATCCCGTTCCAGAGTGCGTAGAGGAATCGGCAGACCTTGAGCGCGCCGGCCTCGCCGTTCGGTGTCTCAACCGCGACTTCACGGATACGCGCCATCAGCTTGTTACGCACCTCACGGTACAGGTGCAAGGAGTAGTTGTCCTGGTCCTGCACCAGAAATGCGGCGCCGGCAACGCATGCGGCACAGTAGTAGCCCCAGGCTTCTTCGCGCCGATCCTGAAGCCACCGGATGTCGCCGAGGCTATCGTAGGCCTCAGCGATTATCTCGTAGTCGAAGTGCTCGCCCTTGTTGGCGACCGTGTGGCACAGGCCGAGGTCGACCTCGGCCTGGGCAATACACCTCTTCAACCGTTCCGCATCCCGGTTCATCCGCCAACGTTTCCGGCCCAAGGAGCGGACCGATTCCGTCGCACAGTCGGCACGTTCAAAATCGCAGTACGCTACATGCATCTCGTCGCCGGTCGCCTTGAAACACGCCTGGGCATCAGCATAGAGACGGTTAACCGCTGTGTCAATCGGGTACCGGAGGTTGTGGGCGTACTGCAGCGCCATCGCCAGATAGAGATCGGTGATGCCTCTTGCATACATCCAACCTGCCGCCGACATGGCTGGTGCACCGGATGGCGTGTCGGCTTCCAATGCCAGCAAGCGTCGAACGGTGCGTAGCGAGGCCTCGACTGCCACCCAGTCGTTCTTGCGCGCCGTTGTCCGTTCCTCGTACCAGTATGAAGACGGGTAGCGGTCGTAGATGGTGCGGAGGGCCTCCACAAGCTCAACACGCTCTCCCCGGTTGTTGTCTTCTGGGGTGGCCTCGACGCTCTCGCGCAGCTCATCGAGATGCGGACGGCAGATGTGGTCCTCGGGGATATACTCAGCCCACCAGTAGTGCGTGGCAAAGAACATACAGGTCGCGGCCACCATAGCGGCTCCGTGCTCGGCGCGCCAGAGCGATGCGCACGCGCGCTTCAGCCTGTCCAACCCTTCCGCCGTCTCCAAGTTGTACATGTCGTCGAAGTCGAGGCGGTCGGCAGCCTGATTGGTCAAGAGCGCGTGCCAGTATCCACGGTGCAGCCATGTCTGCACCCGTAAGTCTGTGACGAACGAGGCCAGATCGTACCGGCTGTCGTCTCTAGAACCTGCGGCAACGACGGCGAGCTTCATGATGAGATCATCGAAAAATCCGGAATCGTCGCACACATGCTCGACGAGCGGCGGAGTCTCCCCATGGGTAGCCACGGTCGCCGCGACGAGCTCAACCGCATGGATGGCGTGGCTGTAGAGGTCGTTTGAGTCGCTGCGTTCCTGGAGCGTTTTCAGTCTGCCGGGATTAAGAAGGGCGGAACTCACCACCGTGACCACCTCGTCGTTCAGTGCCGAACGCTTTTCGTCCGTGGGGACTCCCGCCAAAACCGCACGATGGACACGGTGCATGATATATGCTGGCTCCACACCGTTACCCGACGGGTCATGGGTGAGCCAGAAGAAGTCCACCATTCGCTCCAGGATCGCACGCCGCTGATCTGTGGATTTGCAGGCCGAATCGAAGAGGCATCCTGGCAGGCGCGCGGTAGGGAGCGCGCTGCAGATTCTCCAGATCTTCTGGGCGGCCTCGTGTAACTCTGTACTGAGGACCCGCAGCAACGTCTGCTTGGCCACACGCATCGTAGCCGCTACATTCGGGTGCGCCTTGATGAAGCGATGAACGTCACTGAAGATGGGCTCAAGCTCGGTATCGCCTTGCAGTGCGCGCGCGAGGTCCGCGCGATAGGCCGCTACCGACTCATATTCGCCTGCACCGATCGTCTTCCCCGCCTGGGCGAGCGCTAAAGGCAGGCCGCCGACATCATCCACCAGAGGGAGAGTATCAGGGTCTGATTCTAGTTCCGGTCGCCCCGCGTGGTCGGCAACTATCCTAGCTCCGATCAGTCCGGCGAAGGGCCGCATTGTCACCTGGGACCATGTACCCGCGCCTTCAGCGCTGTTGGTGACGACGACAACATTGCACCGGAATTCGTTAAGGCCTGACCGGAAGATCGGGTTCTGCGCCGCCGTTACATAGGCATCCGCAAGCTCGGTGGCCCAGCGCTGGTTTGGTGTACCGCTGTCGGTAAAAGGAGGATAGTGTGCAATCGCCGAGGCGATATCGGCCGCTTCGATCACGCTCGTGTCGTCGGCCGCCTTCCCGAGATCGCCTCGGTTCAATGGCAGTGCCTTTAGCAGGTCTTCAACGGACTTAACGCCTTCGGCGTTGTCGAAGACCAGCAGTGCCCTGACGGACTGCCGCCACATCCAGTCCAGAAAAAGGACGGCCCTGATCCGGGACCAATGGAGCTTCACGGCGTCGGCGTGGGCCTGCCCTCGCAAACGAACGGCGCTACTCGTGGATATCGACATGTGGTCGGGGGTTCGCTCTACCCAACATTCGAAGAGACAGGTTTCCAGACTCTCTGCGAGCGCGCCGGCGCTCGCAGAATCGCGAACGATATAGGCCCAACCCTCGAACTCGCCCCTATGGGAGGTGCAAAGGTGCGTCATCAGCGCGCTCTTGCCGGCGCCGCCGGGACCTGAGAGGCAAACGCGGCCTTTGACAGTCTGCTGGAGGCCTGCCAGCACGGCCTGGTCCATTTGGTCATGGTGTGTATACTCTATCTGCGTCATCGAAGCCCTCCTTGCAGCGTAATGTTACGGGCGTTATGCCTGGCCGAGAGCCGTCCGACGATGGCTCGCGCTACGCGCACGAACGCTCGGGTCAGTTACGGTGGGTTTCTGGGTCTGACCGGTACTGCCCATAGCGCGACCGCAGAATCCAGCACGATGCGAACGCGTTGGTCAGGTTTTCGTAGAACGTGGGGAAATGCGGATGGCGTAGTGCATAGTAGTTCGGGTCATTTCGACCCTCTAGATCATTGGCGAGGTCAGTAAAGTAGGCCCGGAGCGCAGCCTTTTCGTCACTCACGAAGACACCACGGGCAATGATGGAGCCGAGATTCCCAGCGTTACTACCCTTCGCGCGGGCTTCCCTAAGCGCCCTCTCGGCTTCAGCTTTGTTGAGCCCGAAGGTGGAAATGAGCGCGGCAACGTAGTGCTTCCGGAGCTTCCTTGAATGCAGGAACACGCCGGTGAGCACGAGCAGGGGCACGCTTAAAAAGGTGGCAACCAGGTTGACCAGCAGATCGATAACCAGGGTCATCTCTACTCCACGTAGCCGTGTCGCTCAAGAAACCTGTCGATGTTGAGAATTGTGTGAGGTGCGAAGAACCCGGCGGTATAAATAGGGATCGGTCCACCTACTCCGAGGTCAGTTCACGAAGTAACGGGTCCATTCTCAGTTGTCGCATGGAACGCCATTACAGCGTCCACCGCCCAGACCCGAATGGGTTATGATACCGTACAGCAGTACAAGACTATATAACTGCGACTACAGAGGCGATCCATGCACGTTACATTGACCGATATCCGCTCGCTCGAGGATGAGCGCTACGACGCGTACCTCGATCTCTACCAGACATCATTCCCTCTCAACGAGCAGATGCTCGTGAGCGCGCTCAACCGCACCGTTCGGGAGATCGCTTCGGGCGAGGAAACTGCATCCGCCATAGTCGTCGCGCCGGACGATGCCGGCGAAGTGGTGGCCATGGCCCACTACGAGGCATACGACGAGCGCCGCGGCGCTGTGCTGTGGTATCTGGCCGTGGCGCCCGGCAAACGCGGCATCGGCATCGGCTCCGGTGTCTACAAAGCGATCACGGCTCGCATACTGCGCGAACGGCCTTCCACGCGTGCGTTTGTGTATGAAGTCGAGCGGCCCGAGGACGCCGAAGGCCACCATCGCACCCTTGCCGAGCGCCGCATCGCCTTCTACCGTCGCAACGGGGCCAAGCTCCTTGGGGGCATACGCTATACCCAATCCGTCGGATGGCAGCCTCCGGTCCCGATGCATGTCATGGTCCACGAGTTCGAGCGCTTATCGCCCGAAGCTGCCTACGAGATGGCCCGATCACTCCTTGGGGAGGCGGTTGAGCAGGTGGGACCCCTCGCTCTCGAGTAGCATGCCGAAACTGCGCATGCTCGCCTGCGGTCCGGCGACCTCCGGGGTGTCATGGTCCGATCCGCGCCGCGCCAAGGTCATCTGATCGAGTATGACGAGTTCGACGTTGGCAGGTCCAAAGCGTTGCTGGATAGGATTGATGCGAGCCTGGCGGTGCTCTTCGGCTTCACGGACGAGGAGCTCGATTTCATCATCAACTACGACATCAAGTACCGGATGGGGAAGGGTGCGGGGGCGGCGCAGGGCCCTGAGGGCCACCCGCGCAAGGCGATCGGGTAACGTATCGGTTGGCGTCTCCGGTCGCGCGACAGGTAGGCCAGGGAGGGTGCTTTGCTACGAAGGCTGCGCATAGACAACTTCAAGAGCCTCATCAACATCGAGGTTCAACCTTCTGCGGTGAACCTTCTGATCGGCCGAAACAACTCGGGCAAGACCAACCTCTGTCAAGCGTTGTGCTTCCTTTCCACCTCCGTACAGACGCCGCTGGATCATGCTGCGGCGACTGTAGCGGACCCTTGGACGCTTACGAATACGTACCTGAAGCGCGACCTCATGACGTTCGAGGTCGAGTGCGATCTTGACGGACCGGACGGGGTCCTAACCTTCGACTACACCCTCGTGCTTCGTGCGTCCGCGGCTCCGCACGCCGGACCTCTGGGCCGCGAGCTCGTGGTCAGCGACGAGCGCCTGAGCGTATCGGGGGGCATCTTCGGTTCGGGGGCACGGCTCCTCGAGAACCAGTCTGGCGCGGTTCGGCTGCTTCACGAAGGGCGCCATGCGGCCGGTATGGAAGACGCCTTCGTCGAGACGACGGCGCCGACGAACGGGACGATGCTGCAGCGGTTGTACGACCGGCAACACAACGGGGCAGCAAACGGGTTTAAGGATTACCTCGCATCATGGCGTTACTATGACTTCGAACCGTGCCGGCTCCGCGATGCGCAGTCAACGGTTCCGGCCGTGTTGATGCCCGACGGCGCCAACATGTCCTTGCTGCTGTACCAGTTGAAGACGATGCGGGAGCGAGACTACCGACGCTTGCTCGACCTGGTGCGGGAGATCGAGCCGAAGCTGGACGCCCTGAACTTCGTACCCCCGTCTCAGGAATCGGTCTTCATGTTCATGGCGGATCAGCAGAACAACATCTTCACGCCAAGGGCGCTTTCGAACGGCACCTTGCGCTATCTGGCGCTGGCCTATGTCCTCCTGTTCGAAGCATCGGAGCCCCGTATCGTTCTCATCGAAGAGCCGGAGAACGGCCTGCATGTAGGCCACCTGAAGAGGCTCTTGTCCCTGGTTCCGTCGGGAGACCAGGCCGGCGGACAGGTGATCTTCACGAGCCACTCGCCGTATTTCATTGACCTCTTCGACGAACACCTGGACGGTCTGCTCCTGGCCCGGTCCGCGGGTACCCACTCAGAGATTGTGAAGCCTGCCCCCGAGCGGATCCGCGCGGTCCTGGAAGAGTTCGACCTCGGGGAGGCACATTTCCGCGGCTTGCTGCAGTGAAGGTGGGGTATATGGTTGAGGGCGCTACTGATCGCGCCCTGCTTGAGGGATTGCGCCGGCGCTGGTGCCCCGGCGCCATTGTGGAAAAGATTGAGTTCCGCGGATCGCGATGCCGTCATCGTGACTATGACAAGATGTGCGCCGACGCCAGACTCCGCGGTGTTGACGCGCTTGTGATCCTGACGGATGCCAACGGACGCAAATGGAGGGACGTCAAGGATCAGGAGCTTAAAGCCCTGCCGGGTGTACAGCCGTTCGACATTCTGGTGGGCGTCTGTGATCGGAACGTCGAGTGCTGGCTCTGCGCAGATCCCCGCCATGCTGCCTCAGTCGTTGGTTGTGACCCGGGCGCCGTTGACGGCGAAGACCCGAAGAGCCGGTTTGAGCGAGCGCTCGGGGTCACTCGGTCCGAGAAGCAGGAGGATGTGATAGCGGACCTGGTCCAGGGAGCGCCTTTGCGAGAGTGGATCCGGCGGTCTCCGTCGTTCAGGAGCTTCTACGAAGACGCCCGTGACATCGCCCAGCGGCGGGGCTGCACGATGCGGAATGAAGAGGATCGGGAATAGGGTGTTGCCCTCTCCGGCATCGTTGCCCCTGCAAGCCCGCGCGCACTATACTGTGTCCTCAGGCGTTCGAGCGGATGGGGCAGCAGGGAGGGGTGTGCCGATGGGTGAATCGAGACAGCCGGATGTGGCGGGGGCCTTTGCGCTCCTGTTGGATGAGATGGAGGCGGAGCGGGCGCGGCTCAGCAGCGGAGTCACGGAGGCGATGGAAGCGGGTCGGACCGACGAGGCTCATGCGCTGGTCGATCGGGCCAAGGGGGTTGGCGAACTCCGGCAGAAGGTCGTCGAAGTCCAGCGTCTGTGGTCAAAGATGCCGCGGAACGTCAGGAAGGATCGGCGGCCTCGACCGGCGCAAGCGGAAGCTCCGGCTTCCCGCCTGCCCCGGGGCGTGCGCACTCCGGAGCAAGCCTACTATCGGCCCATCCTCCAGGCGCTGGTTGAGCTTGGCGGTCAGGCCCGGGTCGACCCGGTGCTGCAGGCCGTGTACGCCCAGCTCAAGCCGACGCTCCGGCCGGTCGATCTGGAGTGCATGCCCAGCGATCGCGACATGCCCCGATGGCGATACAGGGCGCGGTGGGCGCGTCACGATATGCTCAAGCGCGGCCTGGTGGCGTCGGACAGCCCCCGCGGCGTCTGGGCGATCACCGAACAGGGGAGGGCGTACCTGCAGACCCCGGGGGATTGAGCCCCGAAACGGGAGTCGGTGGGGCTGTGCTATGATAGGGAATCCTCCGGAGATCGGACATGGAGCCGGTACTGCAGATCGTCACATTCCTGATGACGGATGTCGTGGAGAGCAGCCCT
>JAANMY010001080.1_pt1 | contig 33246 bp, 30 predicted proteins | sample 7279691 | NCBI WGS metagenome assembly JAANMY01 (sample SAMN14094543, study PRJNA606508) | bioreactor metagenome | isolation source: A lab-scale SPAN reactor treating ammonium-rich wastewater day 388 | place: Ireland: Galway | collected 2018-02-07
CCTGATGGAGGAGAACACGCTGACCATGCAGGGCCTGGTGATCGCGCACGCCGCCTACGGCCACAACAGCTTCTTCAAGGGCAACTACCTGTTCCGCACGTGGACCAACGCCGACGCAATCATCGACTACCTGGTGTTCGCGCGGAACTACATCACCGAGTGCGAAGAGCGCCACGGCGAGGAAGAGGTCGAGCTGCTGCTCGACTCCTGCCACGCGCTGATGAACCTCGGCGTCGATCGCTACAAGCGCCCACCCAAGCTGTCGCTCGCCAAGGAAAAGCTGCGCCAGCAGGAACGCGCGGAGTACCTGCAGAGCCAGGTCAATGACCTGTGGCGCACCCTGCCTGCACACGATGCACGCGCCGGCATCCGGACCGAGAAGCAGCGCTTTCCGCCCGAGCCGGAAGAGAACCTGCTGTACTTCATCGAGAAGAACGCCCCGCTGCTCGAACCCTGGCAGCGCGAGGTGGTGCGCATCGTGCGCAAGATCGCCCAGTACTTCTTCCCCCAGCGCCAGACCCAGGTCATGAACGAGGGCTGGGCCACCTTCTGGCACTACACCCTGCTCAACCACCTGTACGACGAAGGCCTGCTCGCCGACAGCTTCATGCTCGAGTTCCTGCAGTCGCACACCAACGTCGTCGCCCAGCCGCCCTACAACAGCCGCTGGTTCAGCGGCATCAACCCGTATGCGCTCGGCTTCGCGATGTGGCGCGACATCCGGCGCATCTGCGAGGATCCGGACGACGAGGACCGGCGCTGGTTCCCCGAGATCGCCGGCAGCGACTGGCTGGAGACATTCGATTTCGCGATGCGCAACTTCAAGGACGAAAGCTTCGTCGCCCAGTATCTGTCGCCCAAGGTCATGCGCGACTTCCGCCTGTTCGCCGTGCTCGACGACGATCACGAGGACAAGCTGCAGGTGTCGGCCATCCACGACGATTCGGGCTTTCGCAAGGTGCGCGACATCCTGTCCGACCAGTACAACCTGGGCGCGCGCGAACCCAACGTCCAGGTGTGGAACGTCGACCTGCGGGGCGACCGCTCCCTCACCCTGCGTTACACCCCGTACCGCCGCCGGCCGCTCGGCGCAAGCGCGGACGAAGTGCTGCGCCATGTCGCTCGCCTGTGGGGCTTCACTGCGCGCCTGGAAACCGTCGGCGAGGACGGCAAGGTCGAGGTTCTGAACGAAATCCGCGGCGAAAGACGCAACCACAACGTGGTCCCGTAGGCGCAGCGCCCCCTTCGGGCGTCGGGGCAACCAACAGCGCAGAACCCTGCGTTCAAGCACAACAGTCGGGCCGGCGACAACGTAGAATCCGGGCTCTACCGCCTGGAGCCCCGCATGTTCAGTCCCCTGCGTCCCATCTATCCCGTCGCCGGCATCCGCGAGATCGAGAACACATTGATCCCCAGCGCCCGCCCGCCCCTGATGGAGCGTGCCGGCCGCGCTGCGGCGCAGGATGCGGTTCGGCTGATCATGGATCGTCCCGGCCCCATCCTCATCGCCTGTGGTCCCGGCAACAATGGCGGTGACGGCTTCGTCATGGCGCGCCAGCTCGCCCAGGCCGGACGCGAGGTCGTGGTCGCTTTCTGCGCCGCCGCCGACCGCCTCCCGGCTGAAGCGGCCAAGGCGCACGCCGACTACTTCGCCGCCGGCGGCACCATCGTCTCCGACCTGCCGGCCGCGCCCGCACAGGGCTGGGCGCTGGTGGTCGACGCCTTGTTCGGCATCGGCCTCGGTCGCCCGGTCGATGGCCGCTACGGGAGCTGGATCCAGACCCTGAACGCCCAGCCCGGCCCGCGCATGGCGCTCGACGTACCGAGCGGCCTCGACGCCGACACCGGGCAGCCGCTCGGCACCACCTTCCGCGCCACGCACACCACGACCTTCATCGCGCTCAAGCCGGGCCTGCTCACCAACGACGGCCCCGACTACTGCGGCGAGATCAGCGTGCAGCGCATCGACATCGACGCCCCCGCCTGGCTGCCGGCACGCGGCCACGCAGTCGCGCCCTCGCTGTTCCATGACCTGCTGCAGCCACGACCGCGCAACACCCACAAAGGCATTTATGGCGACGCCGGCATCCTCGGCGGCAACGCCGGAATGGTCGGCGCCGCCCTGCTCGCCGGGCGCGCTGCGCTCTGGCTCGGCACCGGGCGGGTGTATGTGGGTTTGCTCGATGACAACGGCCCTGCGGTCGATTTCGCCCATCCGGAACTGATGCTGCGGCGTGCACCTACCCTGCCCGAACGCCTGAGCGCCCTCGCCGTAGGCCCCGGCCTAGGGACAGAAGGCACCTCGGCCAGCCTGCTTGCGGCCGCGCTCGCACGCAACATCCCGCTGCTGCTGGACGCCGATGCGCTCAACCTGAGCGGCGCCGACCCGATCCTGAAGCGGACCCTCGCCGCGCGCACCGCCCCCACCGTCCTCACCCCGCACCCGGCCGAAGCCGCCCGCATGCTCGGCACCGACACCGCCAGCGTGCAGGCTGACCGCCTCCACGCCGCCCTCGAGATCGCCGCACAGTACAAGGCCCTCGTCGTGCTCAAAGGTTGTGGCAGCATCATCGCCACGCCCGACGGGCGCTGGTTCATCAACGGCACTGGCCACCCGGGCATGGCCAGCGCGGGCATGGGCGACGTGCTCACCGGCCTCATCGTCGGCCTGCTCGCCCAGGGCTGGCCCGCCGAATCCGCACTAATCGCGGGCGTCCACCTCCACGGCGCCGCGGCCGACCGTCTCGCCCGCGAAGGCATCGGCCCGATCGGGCTGACCGCGGGCGAAACCATCGACGCCGCCCGCGGCGTGTTCAACGGCTGGCTGATCGAGGCCCAGCGCGACCCGCGCGTCGCCGGCGCGACGGCGCCCCGCGCCGGGCGCTGATGACCCCGGTGATAGAATCCCGCGATCCGTAGCGCTCCTTCCTCATTTCTTTCCAGGCCAACGCCATGCTTTCCGAACAGCTTCGCGTCGAAATCCAGCGCAACATCGCAGCATCGCTCGCCGAGGACATCGGCACCGGCGACCTGACTGCCCGTCTGATCGCCCCCGACACCGAGGCCCGCGGCCGCGTCATCACCCGTGAGGCCGCGGTGATCTGCGGCACGGCCTGGTTCGACGCCGCATTTGCAGCGCTGAGCCCGGCCGCCGTGGTGCGCTGGCATGTGAAGGACGGCGACACGGTCGAGGCCGGGCAACTGCTGTGCGAAATCATCGCGCGTGCGCGCGTGCTGCTCACGGCCGAGCGCACCGCGCTCAACTTCCTGCAATTGCTGTCGGGCACGGCCACCGTGACCCGGCGCTTCGTCGATGCCGTGGCCGGCACGCGCGCGAAGATCGTCGACACCCGCAAGACGCTTCCCGGCCTGCGCCTCGCGCAGAAGTATGCAGTGGCGATTGGCGGTGGCACCAACCATCGCGTCGGACTCTACGACGGCATCCTGATCAAGGAGAACCACATCATCGCCGCCGGCGGCATCCGCGAGGTGGTCGAAGAGGCGCGCGCCATCGCCCCCAACAACGTCTTCATCGAAGTCGAGGTCGAGACCCTGGACCAGTTGCGCGAAGCCCTCGACGCCGGCGTGAAGATGGTCCTGCTCGACAACATGAGCCTGGAGCAAATGCGCGAGGCGGTCGCGATCACGGCCGGACGTGCAGAACTGGAGGCTTCGGGCGGCGTTAACCTCGAGCGCGTGCGCTCAATCGCCGAGACTGGCGTCGACCGGATCTCGATCGGCACCTTGACCAAGGACGTGCGCGCACTCGACCTGTCGCTTCGCCACGTCGAGGAATGAGCCACCAACGGCGACCTCCGCCATGACCGACATCTCGCCCGCCACACTGCCCCATTGGCCCAACGTCCCCGCCTGTTATGGCTGGTTGGCGCTGGACGCACGCGGCCGCTGGCGGCTCAAGGACGAACGCGTCGAACATGGTGGACTGCTCGCTTTCCTGAACGCCAACTATGCCAGCGATGAGACCGGCAACTGGCTGGTCCACAACGGCCCCCAGCGTGTCTTCGTCGAGCTGGAAGCCGCGCCCTGGATCCTGCGCCTGCTCCCGGACGGCGTGCTGCAGACACACAGCGGACGGCGCGTTACGCCGGCCGCGCCGGTGCTGGTGGACGAAAACGGGCGCGTGAGCCTGCAGAGCGACCTCGGCCCGGCGGCGCTCGACGACCGTGACCTTGCGCTTTTTCTCGCTGAACTGACGGACGCGCAGGGCTGCGGTGCCGACGAGGGCACGGTGCTCGCGCTGCTCGCGGGCCAGGCCACCGCGCCGCTCCAGTGGCGCGGCCTGCCCTTGCGCTTCGCGCCCAACAGCGAGATCCCCAAGCAACTCGGCTTCCAGCGCAAGCCAGTCGCCACAGGCTGAGTAGCGGGTCTTCAAGGGCGGCTGCAAACGTAGCCTGCGATAGAACGCCGCACGAAGGCGTTGACGCACCCCGGCGCACAGAAGCTATAATCCGCCCCCTTGTCGAAGCGCGCACTGCAGCAGCGCGCAGCAATGACAATGCCTTGGTGGTGAAATTGGTAGACACGCTATCTTGAGGGGGTAGTGGCGAAAGCCGTGCGAGTTCGAGTCTCGCCCAAGGCACCAACAGCGCGGTCCAGAGCGGCCAGCGCGAACTGAAAAGCCCGCGCATTGCGGGCTTTTTTGTTTCCTGTCTCCCGTTCCAGGCACGCAACGCTGACTTCACGAGGCGCGCCTCGACACGCTCACGACGGGACGCGCGACCGGGCACCGGCGGCAACGCCCCAGTCCGGACTCAGGTGCGTTCTGCAACGAATCGCTTCACTGCCTCGACATCCGGCGCCATCACCTCGACGCGCTGCGGCAGTTTTTCGATGCCCTCGAGGTCCGCAGGTCGTTCCGGCTCACGCCCGAGCGCTTCGACGATCGTCTCGGCAAACTTCACCGGCAACGCGGTCTCCAGCACCAGCACCGGCACGCCCGCCGGAACGTGCGCGGCATGCTCCCAGGCCACCTTTACGCCGTCAGCAGTATGGGTGTCGATCATCACCGCGTATTGGTCGAACACCTTGCGAATCGTCGCCAGGCGGTCGGCATGGCTGCTCGCGCCCGAGACAAAGCCGAACGCGGCGATCCGGCCGAATTCCGGCGAAGCGGACAAGTCGAAGGCCCGCCCGGCGTCCACCTCGGCCCACAGCGCGGCGACCTTCTTCGGGTCGCGACCGACCAGGTCGAACACGAAGCGTTCGAAGTTCGAAGCCTTGGAGATGTCCATCGACGGGCTGGAGGTCACGTGGGTCTCGGCAGCCTTGCGCGGGCGATACACGCCGGTGCGGAAGAACTCGTCGAGCACATCGTTCTCGTTGGTGGCAAGGATCAGTTTCGCCACCGGCAGCCCCATCTGGCGTGCGATGTGGCCGGCGCAGATGTTGCCGAAGTTGCCCGAGGGCACGCAGAACGCGACCTGCTCGTCGTTGCTCCTGGTGGCCGCGAAGTAGCCCTTGAAGTAATAGACGATCTGCGCCGCCACCCGCGCCCAGTTGATCGAATTGACCGCGCCGATCTTGTGCTTCGCCTTGAACGCGTGGTCGTTCGACACCGCCTTCACGATGTCCTGGGCGTCGTCGAACATCCCGGTGACGGCGATATTGAAGATGTTGTCGTCCTGCAGCGAATACATCTGCGCACGCTGGAAGGCACTCATCTTGCCGTGCGGCGACAGCATGAACACCCGCACGCCATGCTTGCCGCGCATCGCGTACTCGGCCGCCGAGCCGGTGTCGCCCGAGGTGGCACCGAGGATGTTGATGGTCTCGCTGCGCCTGGCCAGCACGTACTCGAACAAGTTGCCGAGCAGTTGCATCGCCATATCCTTGAACGCCAGCGTCGGGCCGTTGGACAGTTCGAGCAGGCCCAGACGCCCCTCCTCCAGCCAATGCACCGGCGTGATGTCGCTCGCCTTGTCGCCCTCGCGCACGTGCCGATACACGTCGGCGGTGTAGGTCTTGTCGCAGATCGCCTTGAGGTCGGCGGGCGGGATGTCGGTGATGAACTTCGACAGGATCGCGAACGCGAGCTCGGCGTAGGACAGGCTGCGCCAGGCGTCAAGCTCGGCGCGGGTGACCTGCGGATAGCGCTCGGGCAGGTAGAGGCCGCCGTCCGGCGCAAGACCGCCGAGGAGGATGTCGCAGAACTCGGGATTCGCGGGCTGGCCGGCATGGCCACGGGTCGAGATGTACTTCACGGAGCAGTCCTTCAGGATGGCGTTGGCGGCGCGCCCGGGCTGGCCTGGAACAAGGGTGCAAGGCAAGGGCGCAAAGCCGGAATTCTAACGAATTCAGCCACCGCGTCGGCCGTTTCCTCCAGCCTGGCGGATCGCACGCTATGAATCCCCGACGGCGCTGAGCCATCCAACACATCGACCGCGGCGCCCAGGCATGCGCAATTCATGCTCACCACAGTCAAGTCGGGCCGATACAATGACATTCCCACACAACGAATCGGAGTCAGCGATGAGCCTCGGAAACATTCTCGGCCAGATCCTGCAGCAGGGCATGTCCGGCCAGGGCCGGTCGCGGCTGGACCATGCAGTCGGCGCGGGCGGCATCGGCGATCTGCTCGGTGGGCTGCTGGGCGGTCAGGGCGGAGGCAGCGGCGCAGCGGGCGGCGGCCTTGGCGACCTGCTCGGTGCGGCGCTCGGCGGCGGACGCAGTAATGCAAACGCAGGTGCCGGGACGGGCGGCCTGGGCGACCTGCTCGGCGGAGCGCTCGGGGGTGGGCGCAGCAATGCAAGCCCCGGCGCGGGTGCCGGTGGCCTGGGCGACCTGCTCGGTGGGGCACTCGGTGGTGCGGGCGGAGCTCGCCCCGCGGCTGCGGGCGGTGGGCTCGGCGATCTGCTCGGCAGCGTATTGGGCGGAGGCCGCACGGGCGGTGCGAGCAGCGGTCGCGGCAACACTGCCGGCATGGCCATTCTCGCCACCATCGCCATGGCCGCCCTGAAGAACTGGACCGACAAGCGCCGCGAGCAGGCTTCGATGGCCGGCGGTGCAGCCGGCTTCGCGGCTCAGGACCTGGAAACGATGACCGCGCCCGACACCGAGGCGCTGATCCTGCGTGCAATGGTGTCCGCTGCCAAGGCCGATGGCCAGATCGAGGAAGACGAGGTCCAACGCATCGTCGGCAAGGTGGGCGCCGACGGGCTGAGCGAGGAGGAAAAGCAATTCCTGATCAGCGAACTGCGCACGCCGCTCGACCTGGACGCTCTCGTGGCCGACGTACCTAACGAGATGGTCGCAGCCGAAGTCTACGCGGCGTCACTGCTTGCGATCGACCTTGACACCCAGGAAGAAGTGGCCTACCTGCGCCAACTGGCCCGAGCCCTCCGCCTCGACGGCGCGACCGTGACGCGCCTGCACCAGATCACCGGCGCCACGCAGGTCTGACCCCTGGCGCCCCGCTTGTCGGCGTACCCGGGTCCCACGTCGTGCGGCTCACTCGACTTTTGCGCCCGGTTTTCCCCGGGCGCAAACGTTTCCATTCCAAGTTTCTATTCCGATTCGAGACGGAAGCCGACCTTCAGCGTCACCTGGAAGTGGCCGACCTTCCCATCCACGATGTGTCCGCGGGTTTCCACCACCTCGAACCAGTCGATATGGCGAATCGACTTCGATGCCGTTTCGATAGCGTTGCGGATGGCAGCGTCCGAGCCCTCACTCGACGAACCGACGATTTCCACGAGCTTGTAGGTGTGATCCGACATTACGGTCTCCTCAATGAGTTCGGATATGGCTGTGGGGTAGGCTGCATGCCGCTCAGCCCAAATGCGTATGGTCGCTGCCAGGCAAGCTCTCGCGCGCGTGCTCGAAACGTCGGACCGACGCACGATAGCCCCGCGTCCCAAGCACGGCCACGGCGACGAGGATGGCGATGAACACGATGAGTTTGAAGGCCATGCAGATCCGCTCCTTGCAGCGTGCTTGATCGATCAGCCGGCACCAGACCACCGCGCGCGACTGATTTCAGTGTAGCCGCGAATCCGCCGCCGCGCGCGGATGCGATCAGCGGGCGTGGGTCTCCAGCCAGTCAGCGCGTTCGGCCCAGCGCTGCACCTTGTCGGCGGCCAGGCCGGTCGCCGCAGCAATGCGCCGCAGGGACCGCGGATCCGGACGGTGCGCCATCACCTCGTCCCAGTAGTGCGCCAGACTGAGCCAGGGGTTGGGCCGTTCGAGCAGTTCGATCGAATCCCCGGCCGCAATCGTCCCCGGATCGAGCACCCGGTAATACCAGCCGGTGATGCCGGCGGCCTCGACGAAGCGCGAGGCATCGTCCACCTTCAGCCGTCGGTCGATCTTCCAGCACGGTGCGCGCGGCTGGCTCACCTGCACCCGTGCCTCGCCAATCCGGAGGATGTCGCCGATGCAGACCTCATGCTCCGTCATGCCCCGCGTGCTGATGTTCTCGCCGAGCACGCCAGCGCCCAGCATGTCGGCACATTGAGGCCACTCCTGTGCCATCAGCGCGTAATGCTCGACCGGGTAGTGATGCAGCGCCTTGTCGACACCGCCGTGATGGCGCAGATCGGCCTGCTCGTCGCCTTCCAGCCCCGTAGTCGTCAGGCGCACGCGGCCGCAAACCGCGGTCTTGAAGATGCCCGTCGCCTCGCCATCGGGAAGCATGAGCCGCAAACGCCCGACAAAGACCTGATCCACAATGCTTTCGAGCCTGTCTTCCATCGCGCCCTCACCCCTGCCCGCGTTTGCCGCACGCGATCCGGACGCTGCGGCCCGTCAATGAAAAAGAGGCCGCACCCTCGGGAACGACCTCCTGGCCAACGTATCAGCCTGCGCTCACAGGCTTTCCATGCGCAGCTTCGTCACCTTGCCCTGCACCACCGGCAGCGCCTCGATCCGGGCGATCGCGGCGTTGGCCTTGCGCTCGACTGTCTGGTGGGTCAGCAGGATGATATCGGTGTGCGACTCGCCCTCGGCTGCTTCCTTCTGGTTCAGCGCCTCGATCGAGATCTCGCTGTCGGCAAGGATGCGGGTGATGTCGGCGAGCACGCCCGGCTTGTCCTCGACCCGCATGCGCAGGTAGTAGGACGTGACGACGTCTTCGATCGGCAGCACCGGCACGTCGCGCACCTGATCCGGCTGGAAGGCCAGGTGCGGCACACGATGCTCGGGGTCGGAAGTGTGCAGGCGGGTGACGTCGACCAGGTCGGCGATGACGGCCGAGGCGGTGGGCTCGGCGCCTGCGCCCTTGCCGTAGTAAAGCGTTGCGCCGACGGCGTCGCCCTGCACCAGCACCGCGTTCATCGCGCCTTCGACGTTGGCGATCAGGCGCCTGGCCGGGATCAGCGTCGGATGCACGCGCAGTTCGACGCCGTTGTCGCGGCGACGGGCGATGCCGAGCAACTTGATACGGTAGCCGAGTTGTTCGGCGTAGGTGATGTCGATCGAGTCGAGCTTGCTGATGCCCTCGATGTAGGCCTTGTCGAACTGCATCGGGATACCGAAGGCGATCGCGCTCATGATCGTCGCCTTGTGCGCGGCATCCACGCCTTCGATGTCGAAGGTCGGGTCGGCCTCGGCATAGCCGAGCGCCTGCGCTTCCTTCAGAACCTCGGCAAAGGGCAGGCCCTTGTCGCGCATTTCGGACAGGATGAAGTTGGTGGTGCCATTGATGATGCCGGCCAGCCAATCGATGCGGTTGGCGGTGAGGCCTTCGCGCAGCGCCTTGATGATCGGGATGCCACCGGCCACCGCGGCCTCGAAGGCCACCATCACACCCTTCTTCTGCGCGGCGGCAAAGATCTCGTTGCCATGCACGGCCAGCAGCGCCTTGTTGGCGGTGACCACGTGCTTGCCGTTCTCGATCGCCTTCAGCACCAGTTCCTTGGCCACGCCGTAGCCACCGATCAGCTCGACGACGATGTCGATCTCGGGGTCGGTCACCACGGAGAACGCGTCATCGGTGAGCTTGACGTCACCGCCGGTGACCTTGCGCGCGAGTTCCAGATTCTTGTCGGCCACGGTGGTGATGACGATCGGGCGACCGGCGCGACGGGTGATTTCCTCGGCGTTGCGCTTCAGAACGGTGAAGGTGCCGCCGCCGACGGTACCGATGCCCAGCAGGCCAACATTGATCGGTTTCATGCAGTGTGTTCCGTGGTGAGAGTGGTGTCAGAGTGTGATGACTGATGCGTGATGTCGATGGATCGGCTACGCCGCGCTCAGGTACCGTGGCGCTTGCGGTAGTTCTCGAGGAAGCGCGCCACGCGGCCGATCGCGTCGCGCAGGTCGTCCTCGTGCGGCAGGAAGACCAGGCGGAAGTGATCCGGATGCGGCCAGTTGAAGCCCGAGCCCTGCACCAGCAGCACGCGCTCTTCTTCGAGCAGTTCGGCAATGAATGCCTGGTCGTCCGCGATCGGATACATCTTGGGATCGAGCTTCGGGAACATGTACAGCGTGGCCTGCGGCTTGACGCAGGTGACGCCCGGGATCCTGGTGATGAGTTCCCACGCCAGGTCGCGCTGGCGGCGCATGCGCCCCCCCTCGGCGACCAGGTCGTCGATGCTCTGGTAACCGCCGAGCGCGGTCTGGATCGCGTACTGGCCGGGCACGTTTGCGCACAGGCGCATCGAGGCCAGCATGTTGAGTCCCTCGATGTAGTCGCCAGCGCGGCGCTTGTCACCGCACACCACCATCCAGCCGGCGCGGTACCCGCAGGAGCGGTAGTTCTTCGACAGGCCGTTGAAGATGATGGTGAGCACGTCCTCGGACAGCGCCGCCATCGAGGTGTGCTTGATGCCGTCGTACAGCACCTTGTCGTAGACCTCGTCGGCGTAGATGATCAGGTCGTGCTCGCGGGCAATGTCGACGATCTGCCTGAGCGTTTCGTCCGGGTACACCGCGCCGGTCGGGTTGTTCGGATTGATGATGACGATCGCGCGGGTGTTGGGCGTGATCCTGGCGCGCATGTCGTCCAGGTCGGGCATCCAGCCCTTGCCCTCGTCGCACAGGTAATGCACCGGACGGCCGCCCGACAGGCTGACCGCCGCGGTCCACAGCGGGTAATCAGGGGCCGGCACCAGCACCTCGTCGCCGGCGTCGAGCAGCGCGTTCATCGCCATCACGATGAGTTCCGACACGCCGTTGCCGATGTAGATGTCCTCGATGGTGACGCCCTTGATACCCTTTTGCTGGGTGTAGTGCATCACCGCCTTGCGCGCGGCGAAGATGCCCTTCGAGTCCGAATAACCCGCCGCATTGGGCAGGTTGCGGATCATGTCCATCTGGATCTCTTCGGGCGAATCGAAGCCGAACGCGGCGAGGTTGCCGATGTTGAGCTTGATGATCTTGTGGCCTTCGTCTTCCATCTGCTTGGCGCGAACCAGCACCGGGCCGCGGATGTCATAGCACACCTCGGCGAGCTTGGCGGACTTGCGGATCGGGCGCGGTGCCGCTGCAGCCGCCTCGGCCTTGATCACCGGTTCCGGGGATGCCGTCGCGAGCTCGAGTGTCTTCACCGCTTTCATGCCGATCCTTCCTGATAGATGGAAAACCGCAGCATCGTTTTCCGACGCCGCAAAAGATTGTTATCTTAGCCCTGCTCCCGCACTGCGGCAATTTTGCCATCGCGTCTGAACCCACTTCCTTGCGCGCCCAGCGCCGACGACCGGACCATGAAGCTCTACCAGGACAACAACGCCAACACCAACGTCGTGACCGGCTACGGTGACGATCACGTCATGATCAGCCGGGTGCGGCACGAGGGCAACGTGCTCCTCAGCGCCACCCGCGTCATCACCGACTGGGCGCCACAGGCCGCCGGCGACCTCGCGGGACTGCAGGCCGAAGACCTGGCCGCAGCGCGCGAGCTCGGCGCGGAAATCCTCATCATCGGCACCGGCCGCCGCCAGCGCTTCCCGCAGCCGCACTTGCTGCGGCCGCTGGTCGAGTCACGCATCGGCTTCGAATTCATGGATTTTTCGGCCGCATGCCGTACCTACAACATCCTGGTCGGCGAAGGGCGCGCGGTCGCTCTCGGCCTGCTCTACGAGCGTTGACTCCCCGCCGCATGCGCCGACACGCCGGCGTAACGCGTACGCAAGATTATGTTCACGCGTTTGTCGCCATCGGCTAACCTCGAATGCGCACGCCGCCCGGCCTCGATTTCAGCCTCGCTCAGGCCCGGATCGCATCGGACGCCCCATTATCGGACGCCCCCATTCCAGCAGGAGACACAATGAGCGCTACCCTCGCCCCCGACTTCAGCCTGCCGGCCACCGGCGGCAGCACGGTCACCCTGTCCGCGCTGCGCGGGCGCAAGCTCGTCATCTATTTCTATCCCAAGGACAACACCCCGGGCTGCACCAACGAGACGCGCGATTTCGGCACGCTTCACGCCGACTTCGCCGCCTGCGGCTGCGACGTCTATGGCGTGAGCCGGGACAGCCTGAAGAGCCACGAGAACTTCAAGGCGAAGCTGGAATTGCCCTTCGAGCTCATCTCCGACCCGGACGAGAAAGCCTGCGAGGCCTTCGGCGTCATGAAGCTGAAGAACATGTACGGCAAGCAGGTGCGCGGCATCGAGCGCAGCACCTTCCTGATCGATGCCGAAGGCCGGATCGCCCGCGAATGGCGGGGCGTGAAGGTCCCCGGCCATGCCGAGGAAGTGCTCGCCGCCGTGCGCGCGCTCTGAGCCGCCTGTCCGGGCGCGCCCATGTGCGCCCCTCCCCGCCGATCGACCGGATCCACGCCCCCATGCCCGCGACCCGAAAACCCGCCAGCGCCCCGAACGCCACCGAAGAGCGTGCCGCCCCGCGCACCCGCCCCGCCGCGCGCGCGCGCCGCACCGCGACGGTGAACTCGACTGCATCCGCGACCAAGCTCTTCGTGCTCGACACCAACGTGCTGATGCACGACCCCACCAGCCTCTACCGTTTCGAGGAGCACGATCTCTACGTGCCGATCATGACGCTCGAGGAACTGGACAACAACAAGAAAGGCACCAGCGAGGTCGCGCGCAACACACGCCAGGCCAGCCGCATGCTCGACGAGATCGTGTCCGCTTCGGACAACGGCATCGAGACCGGCATCGCCCTCGAGGGGCCGTCGCGCGGACAGGCCACCGGCCGGCTGCACCTGCAGACCGAAGCGATCGACATCAAGCTGCCACCGGCCCTGCCGACCGCACGCGGCGACAACCAGATCCTCGCGGTGGTGATGTACCTTGCCGAGAAGCACCCCGGGCGCGAGGTCATCCTGGTGTCGAAAGACATCAACATGCGCATCAAGGCGCGTGCGCTCGGCCTGGCTGCGCAGGACTACTTCAACGACAAGGTGCTCGAGGACAGCGACCTGCTGTACACCGGCACCCGCGAACTGCCTGCCGATTTCTGGGACGCGCACGGGCGCGGCATGCAGTCGTGGAAGGAAGAAGGCCACACGTATTACCGCCTGAGCGGTCCGCTCGCCCCCGATCTGCTGGTGAACGAATTCGTCCATCAGAACGGTGACAACCCGCTGCAGGCCTGGGTGAAAGAGAAGGAAGGCCGCAGCGTGGTGCTGGAGACCTTGACCGATTTCAGCCATCAGAAGAACAACGTGTGGGGCATCACCGCGCGCAACCGCGAGCAGAACTTCGCTCTCAACCTGCTGATGAACCCCGAGATCGACTTCGTCACCCTGCTCGGCCAGGCCGGTACCGGCAAGACGCTGCTCACACTCGCCGCTGGCCTCACCCAGGTGCTGGAATCGAAGCGCTACAGCGAGATCATCATGACCCGCGTCACCGTGCCGGTGGGCGAGGACATCGGCTTCCTGCCCGGCACCGAGGAAGAGAAGATGGCGCCATGGATGGGTGCGCTCGAGGACAACCTCGAGGTGCTCAACGGCACCGCCGGCGAAGGCGGCGACTGGGGCCGTGCCGCCACCCGCGACCTGATCCGCAGCCGGATCAAGATCAAGAGCCTGAACTTCATGCGCGGGCGCACCTTCCTCAACAAGTTCCTGATCATCGACGAGGCGCAGAACCTCACGCCCAAGCAGATGAAGACTCTGATCACCCGCGCCGGCCCCGGCACCAAGGTGATCTGCATGGGCAACATCGCGCAGATCGATACGCCTTATCTCACCGAGGGCTCGTCGGGCCTGACCTTCGTCGTCGATCGCTTCAAGGGCTGGGCGCATTCGGGCCACATCACGCTGCAGCGCGGCGAACGCTCGCGCCTGGCCGACTACGCCGCCGAAGTGCTGTGAACGCGGGTTGGCGCACGCGGCCGCTCCCGGCCGGGTGTGCAGGCGGGCCACTGGCCTGACGGTGGCTCACCTATAATCCGGCGATCCATCCGACGACAGAGCCGTCATGACGACCGAAGCCGCGAACCTGCTGGTGGGCGCCAGCACTGATTTCCTGCGCAACTTCTCGCCCTTCAATCGCATGGAAGCGGAGGCGCTGACCTTCCTTGCCGAACACGCCGTGCTGGCCTTCCACGCCCGCGGCAGCGACATCCTCACCCCCGAGATGGGCGTCCCGCGCCACTTCTACATCGTCCAGCGCGGCAAGGTGCAGGCGCGCCAGACCGGCTCCACCACGGTCACCGAATACGCCAGCCTCACCCTGGGAGCCGGCGAATGTTTTCCGATCGGCGCCATCTCGGCCCGGCGCCCGTCGACCAACGCCTACGTCGCAGTCGAAGACAGCTTCTGCTTCCAGATCAGTGCGGATGACTTCCTGCACCTGATGCAGATGAGCCCGGTCTTCCATCTGTTCTGCACCCAGTACATCGCCAGCCTGCTCAACCAGTCGCGCCAGCAACTGCAGACGACGTTCGCGCAGCGTGCCGCCGAACAGCAGACCATGACCACGGCGCTGGGCAAGCTCATCACCAAGGAGCCGGTGTTCGTGACCGCCGACACGCCGACGCGCACGGCGCTCGAACGCATGAACGAGCTCCACCTGGGCTGCATGGTGGTGGTCGATAACGATCGTCACCCCGTGGGCGTCGTCACCCAGAGCGACCTGCTGCCGCGCGTGATCCTCGCCGGCTTCGACCTCGCGCGCCCGATCGGCGAGTTGATGACGGCCAATCCGCACCAGCTCGCGACCAGCGCCTCGGCCTACGACGCCGCGCTCGAGATGGCGACACACGGCGTACGCCACCTGCTGGTGGTCGATTCGGCAGGCATCCTCAAGGGCGTCGTCTCCGAACGCGATCTGTTCAGCCTGCAGCGCATCAGCCTGCGCCAGATCCGCGCCGGCATCGACAACGCCGCCGACATCGAAGCCCTGCAGCGCGCGAGCAAGGACATCCGCCAGCTCGCACTGAACCTGATCGCGCAGGGCATCGGCGCCGAGCAACTGACCCAGTTCATTTCGGCGCTCAATGACGCGCTCACCCGTCGCATCATCGTGCTCGCCCGCGAGCAGCACGACCTGCTTGGCATCGATTTCGGCTGGTTCGCCTTCGGCTCCGAGGGCCGGCACGAGCAGACGCTGTCCACCGACCAGGACAACGGCATCATCTTCCGCGTCGTCGAAGGCAACGCGATTGAAGAAGCCCGCCGTCGTCTGCTCGGCTTCGCAAGAACGGTGAACGACGACCTCGCCGCCTGCGGATTCCCCCTGTGCAAGGGCAACATCATGGCGAGCAATCCGGACCTGTGCCTGACGCTCGACGAATGGAAGTCCCGCTTCAGCGACTGGATCCGCGAACCCGACCCCCAAGCGCTGCTCAATGCGTCGATCTTCTTCGACTTCCGCGTGCTTTACGGCAACGAACGCTTTGGCGACCAGTTGCGCACATGGCTCAACCGCTCCGTGAAGGGCAACTCCGCCTTCCTGCGCATGATGGCCGGCAACGCGCTCAGGGTCCTGCCCCCGCTCGGGCGCATCCGCGACTTCGTGCTCGAGGACGACGGCACGATCGATCTCAAGAAATCCGGCGCCCGCCTGTTCGTGGACGTGGCTCGCATCCTCGCGCTGCGGACGGGCGTCGAATCCAGCAGCACCGTCCAGCGCCTGCGCCAGGCCGGCACGAAGACCGGCATCACGGTCGAAGAGATCGCCGCAATCGTCGATGGCTTCAATTTCATCCAGCTTCTGCGCCTGCGCTCGCAGCACCTCGAGACCGAGCACGACTCGGCCGATGACAACCGCGTCAATCCCGAGGCGCTGAACGAACTCGATCGCCGCATCCTCAAGGAAGCCTTCCGCCAGGCGCGCAAGCTCCAGTTGCGGCTCAAACTGGACTATCAACTTTGAACTGGCTATCGCGCCTCAAAACCACGCGCGGCGACGCGCAGGCCCTCAGTCCGCAGGCCGAGCACACCCTGCGCACCTGGCACGCCCTGCCCGATGCCGTGCTCGACCGCCCACACTTCGAAAGCCGCTATGTGATCGTGAATACCGAGGCGACCGGGCTCGACCTCGACCGCGACCGACTGCTTGCGGTCGGCGCAATAGGTGTCGACGGTGGCTTGCTCCACCCGGCCGACGCTTACTACGCCACGCTCGATCCGGCGCCAGGCGAAGCGCTGGCCGGATTGCTCGGCCTGGTCGGAAAAAGCCCGCTCGTGGTGTTCAATGCCTCGTTCAACCGCAACATGCTCGAGCGCGCGTTCCAGGAGCATCTGGCCTTCTCGCCGTCCTTCGTCTGGCTCGACCTCTATTTCCTCCTGCCCTCGCTGTTTCCCGAAAAACTCGACCGCCCCGCGCGTCTTGCTGACTGGATGGCCGCGTTCGGCATCGAAACCTTTCAACGCCATCACGCCCTCGGCGACGCGTGGACGATCGCCCAACTCTTTCTGGCGGTGCAGGCGCGGGCGCTCTCCCTCGCAGTCGGAACGCCTGCAGGGCTTGCCGACCATCAGCATGCCTACCGCCAGAAGCTGAAAGTCTGATTCGCCCGCGCCGTGATGAATGTCCGCCCCGCTGCACCCGCAGAGGACATTTGGTGTTTACATCCCGTAGTTGCCTGCGTATATTCCGCCGAATGCTTTTCCGACCCGCCCTCCTCTCCCTGACAGTCCTGCTCGCGTCGGCCCAGTTCGCCCACGCTGCCGAACTTCCCGTACAGGCGAAGATGACGCAGGCCGAACAGCAGTCGGTGCTTGGCGAATACACGCTTGCAGCCGAACAACTCGTCGACGAGGCGCTTTCCTACCTCGGCATACGGTACCGCTTCGGCGGCACGTCGCCCGAGACGGGCCTCGACTGCAGCGGCCTCGTGCTCAACGTGTTCCGCAACGCGGTCGGTCTCAACCTGCCGCGTACCGCCGGTGAAATGGCCGGCCTCGGCGACAAGATCGGTCGCCAGGAGCTCAAGCCCGGCGATCTCGTCTTCTTCAACACCATGCGCCGCACCTTCTCCCATGTGGGGATCTATCTCGGTGACGGTAAATTCGTCCATGCCCCCTCGAGCGGCGGCAAGGTCCGCGTCGAGAACATCTCCACGCGTTACTGGGCACAGCGCTTCAATGGTGCCCGTCGCCTGGTGGACGACGGCGAGACGCTGCATAACGCGACGAGAATGGTCTCCATCCGCTGACGCCGGCCCCACCTCGGCGCAGGTATCGCGAAAGCCCGGTTGAAGCCCGGGCTTTTTCATGTTCCGGGGCCTTAAATCTATCTGCGTCCGCTTGTCTCTGGCTTGCAGCGGTCCGGACATGTCGCGCACGCATCACCGAGCCGCCGTCCCAGCGCCTGCTGCAGTGCGCAGGTCGACCGCCGGCAGCACACGATGGCCACCCCCTCGCGGTTTGCCGCGTCGCGAAAGCGCTGCATCACGTTGTGCCCGAGGAAGTCGGTGAACAGGATCACCATCCCGATTCCGCTCGGCAGCGGCGCGCTGCGACGCTGGTGCGTCGTGTCGCGACCGCTGACGTGTCCCGCAATGCGGATACCGAACCCATCCAGCACCGTCGGAATGTTTCCGAGCCGATCCGCGCCTACCAGCAAAGCATCCATGGATTTCTTCCTATTGCGAATGATTCGCATCCATGATGCAACCAATGCGAACCGTTTGCAACTGCGAATCTTTATCGTTACTATCCAGCCACCGTCACAACCCACCTGAAAAAACGCCAACATGATGAAGAAGGTCCTCCTTACCGCCCTCGTTTCCGCCTTCGGCCTGTCCGGTACCGCGAATGCGGCCGAACTCAACGTCTACTCGGCCCGCCACTACCAGACCGACGAGCAGCTCTACGGCAATTTCACCAAGCAGACCGGGATCAAGATCAACCGCATCGAGGCCAAGGAAGACGAGCTGCTCGAGCGCATCCGCACCGAGGGCGCCAACAGCCCGGCCGACATCTTCGTAACGGTCGATGCGTCGCGCCTGGCCAAGGCCGACGAGCTGGGCATCTTCGCCCCGGTGCAGTCGGCCGAGCTCGAGGCCCGCATCCCCGCCCACCTGCGCACGGCCAACTGGTTCTCGTATTCGACCCGCGCCCGCGTCATCGTGTACAACCCGGATGCCGTCAAGGCCGAGCAGGTCCAGACCTACGAGCAGCTCGCGGACCCGGCGCTCAAGGGCCAGGTGTGCACGCGCTCGGGCAGCCACCCCTACAACCTGTCGCTGGGCGCGGCGATGATCAAGCACAACGGTGCCGAGGCGACCGAGAAGTGGGCGAGCGGCGTCGTGGCCAACTTCGCGCGCGCCCCCAAGGGCGGCGACACCGACCAGATCCGCGCGGTTGCAGCGGGCGAGTGCGGCGTGGCGATCGCCAACAGCTACTATCTGGCGCGCCTGATGAACTCGGACAAGCCCGAAGACCAGGCCGCGGTCGCGAAAATCAAGGCCGTGTGGCCCAACCAGGCGACCTGGGGCACGCACATCAACGTGTCGGGTGCCGGCATGCTCAAGCACGCGCCAAACAAGGAAGCCGCGGTCAAGTTCCTCGAGTACCTCGCCTCGGACGAGGCGCAGACCTACTTCGCCAACGGCAACAACGAATGGCCGGTGGTGCCGACCGTCAAGGTCGATAACGCCGCGCTGACGAAACTCGGTGATTTCAAGGCCGACACGCTGCCGATCGGCGAGCTGGCGGCCACGGTCGCCGAAGCCCAGCGCATCTTCGACCGCGCCGGCTACCGCTGATCACGGCCTGCCGCCGCAGGCATCGCGCCAGCCGCGGCGGCCTCCGTTGCCGTCTCGGCACCCGGCAAGGACTCGGCCCCCGCAGCGCCCGCTGCCGGGGCCGACGTTTTTTCCGACGACATCAGCACCCGGTTGCGGCCCGCATGCTTGGCTGCATACAGGGCCTCGTCAGCGCGTGCATAAGCCGCTTCGTAGCCCTCATCCGCGGGGTCGAGCATCGTCGCGCCAATGCTAACCGAATAGTGCAGCGGCCCTGACTCCACCTGCGCTGGCTTTTCGGCGACCATGCGCCGCAGGCGGTCGGCGACGCGCACGGCGCCCAGGCTGTCGATGCACGGCAGCAGGATCCCGAACTCTTCGCCGCCGAGGCGGGCAAACACATCCGCCTCGCGCAGCTGCGTACTCACCGTGGCGGTGAAGTGGCGCAGCACCTCGTCGCCCGCAGCGTGGCCGTGGGTATCGTTGATACGCTTGAAGAAATCCAGATCGAGCAGCAGCAGTGCCGCGCGCGATTGCCCGCGCCGCACCCGGCCGAGCTCACCCCTGACCATCTCGGTGAAATGGCGGCGGTTCCACAAGCCGGTGAGCGGGTCACTGGTCGCAAGCTGGAGCAGGCTCTCCTCCATGGCCTTGCGCGGCGAGATGTCCTCGTGGATGCCGACCACCCGCAACGGCTCGCCGTGTTCCCCGCGGTCGAGCACGCGCCCCGCCCCCAGCACCCAAACCCAATGCCCATCCCTATGCTTGAGGCGATACTCGGCGCGATACGCGTCGCTCGCCCCACGCAAGTGCGGCTCCAGCGTGGCAAGGATGTCACGCCAGTCGTCGGGATGCACCAGGGCCTCCCAACTTGACACATGGGGCACCAACTCCTCAGGCGCATAGCCCAGAATTCGCGCCCACACCGGGCTGAAGCTCGCCTTCCCGCTCGGCACGTCCCAATCCCACAGCCCCAGCCCGGCCCCCTCGAGCGCCAGCATCACGCGGCGTTCGCGCTCGGCAATCTGCTCACGGATCCGGCGCCGTTCGGTGAAATCACGGCTGATCCGGATCTCGCCCAGGTACTCACCATCCTGATCGCGATAAGGCGTGCGCAGCGTATCGAGCAGGCGCAACGCGCCATCGCGGCCTTCCAGCCATTCCTCGTGGTGCTCGGGCGCGCTCACCACGAGCGGGTCGCGTCCCCCGCCTTCCAGCGCGGGACGGTCCGGGAACACGTCAGCGTCGCGCAGACCGACGATGCGCGCCTCGCTCAGGCCATAGGCCTCGGCAAAGGCCTGGTTGCAGCCCAGGTAGCGCCCCTGCATGTCCTTGAATGCGATGAGGTCCGGCACCGAGTCGATCAACCCGCGCAGCAGGGCGCGCTCCCGGACGAGGGCCTCCTGCGGTTCGCGCACCCCGGCGACGAAGACGGCGCGGTAGATCATCCCGAACGCCGCCACCTTGTAGGCATGGCCAAGGATGTTGAAGAGGTCGGCAAGCTCGAGGTAGCGCGTGAAATGAAGCTCAGCCAGCGCAAGCACGCCGGCAGCCGAAGCCAGCCAGCATGAGGTCGGCTCACGCTCGCGCAAGCCACGGCGCGCAAGCAGGACCGCCGCCAGCAGGTAGAGCGCGACCAGCCCGTACTCGGCCATCAACTTGAAGCGCGTGAGACCGACACCCGGCTCGAAGCTTCGGGGCAAGCTGTCCGGGTGGCGCAGCACCACCCACACCCATCCCAGCGCCAGCCCGATCGCCGCGAGGGTCATGCCCTTGGCGGCGGCCGATGACCCGCGACGTTCCGGCAACACGGCATGGACAAGCAGACCCAGCGCTGCGACCAACCTGGCCGCGAGCCACAAGTGGATCGCCTTGTCCGCCCCGCTCGGCGTAACGAACACCGGCATGCCTGGATAGGAAAGGGTATGCGCAAAATCGATCAGGCCGACCGCGAGAAACACTGCCCCCAGCCACGCGAGACGCGCGCCGCGCGCGGTGCGGCGCAGGTTCCAGCCGAGGGCGAACACCATGCCGGCGACCGCGATCGAAAAGAACTCGAGCGCCGTGTGCACCGCCAGGTAGTGTTCGGGCCCCGAGAACAGGGGTGCGGCGGGCAAGAAACTGCTCGCGACGAATACGATGGACAGGACGAGCAACCAGCCCGCGGGGCCCGAGCCGAAGCGAAGGCTGGAAATCGGCACTCGCATCAACGCCGTCCCCGGACGCAAGGGCGACGCGGAGGACGCGCACGCGACACGGCCACGCCTGCCATCTGGTCGGCGAAGGTGGAGTGCGAAGGCATGTGCGGCGTCGTCATGAGGCCGTAATTATCCATTACCGCCCGCGCCCTCCGCAGCCCTGTGGCGCAGGCGCCACAGGGGATTTCCTGCCCTCAGCCCGCGCGCCTTCTCACCTTGAGGATCTGGCGCGAGATGACGAACATCGGCAGCAGCCCGACTGCGACGATGATGAGCGCCGCGGTCGAGGCTTCGGCGAGGCGCTCGTCCGCGGCGAGGGTGTGCGCCTGAGTGGCCAGCGTGTCGAAGTTGAACGGACGGATGACCAGCGTGGCCGGCAGTTCCTTCATGACATCGACGAACACGAGCAGGCCCGCCGTCAACAGGCTGCCGCGCAGCATCGGGATGTGCACCCGGCGCAGCGTCGCCCACTTTCCGAAACCGAGGCTACGCGAGGCATCGTCCATGCTCGGGGTGATCTTGCCGAGACTGGATTCGACCGTCTGCAGCGCGACGGCAAGGAAACGCGCGAGGTAGGCGTACACCAGCGCCGCGATGCCACCGGTGAGCAGCAGACCCGGGTTGGTGCCGAAGATCGACTCCCACGATGCCGCGAGCCAGTTGTCGAGACGCGTCAAGGGGATGAGCACACCGACCGCGATCACCGACCCGGGCACCGCATAACCGAGCCCGACGACACGGTTGAGTGCCTGCGGCAGCCGCGTGCGCGCGAGCCGGGCGGCGTAGCCGAGCACGACGGCAAGCGCGACGGCGATGATCGCCGTCACCGCAGCGAGCACGAAGCTGTTACGCGCGAGGTGCACAAAGCGCGGACCGAACTGGGCATCGCCCTCGGCAAACGCCATCTGCAGCAGCAACGCGGCCGGGAGCACGAAGCCCAGCAGCAAGGGCATCGAGCACGCGAACGCCGCAAGCAGTCCGAGCGGCAGCGGCAGGCGCAGGCGCACCGGCATGCTGATCTGGCGCGAGGTGTTGTTGAAGCGCGCCCTGCCCCGCGACATGCGCTCGAAGGTGAGCACCAGGACCACGAAGGCGAGCAGCGCGGCCGAGAGCTGGGCCGCCGCAATGCGGTCACCGAGCGAGAACCATGCGCGGTAGATCCCGGTGGTGAAGGTCTGCACGCCGAAGTACGAGACGGTGCCGAAGTCGGCCAGCGTCTCCATCAGCGCCAGTGCCGTCCCCGCCACCACCGCCGGACGTGCCAGCGGCAGCGACACGCGAAAGAAGCTGCCCCACGGCCCGAGGCCGAGCGAGCGCCCGGCCTCGAGCATGCCGCCCGCGCGCTCCAGAAAGGCGGTGCGCGCAATCATGTACACATAGGGATAGAGCACGAACATGAACATCGCGACCGCGCCGCCCACCGTGCGCACATCCGGAAACCAGTAATCGCCCCGGCGCCACTCGAAGGCCTCGCGCAGCCAGGTCTGCAATGGGCCGACGAACTGCAGGAAGTCGGTGTACACATAGGCCATCACATAGGCCGGCATCGCCAGCGGCAGCACCAGGGCCCACTCGAAGAAGCGCCGGCCGGGGAAATCGAGCATCGTCGTCAGCCACGCCGAGGTCACGCCGATCGACGACACGCCCAGTCCGACGCCGACGCAGAGGATGACGGTGTTCCACATGAACTCGCCGAGCACCGTGTCGGCCAGGTGCGCCCACGTCCCCCCTGTCTCGCCGATGAAGACGTTCGAGAACACCGACAACACGGGCGCGGCGATCAGTACCGCGACCATCACGGCCACGACCGTCAGGGTCGACCACTGCAGGCGCGCGGCGCCCTGTCCAGCCAAAGCGTTCATTCCGTTTCCACGATGCCGGGGCGTACCGGAGCTCGGTCGCCCGCCTCAAGCGGCAAATTATAATTGATCGCATTTGGAACACCGCGATGCAATAATCGGTGAAGACGTTTTTCGCCCTCAACCGGCCCTCACTTCCAAGATGTCACACCTGAACCTCAACCAGATCGACCTCGCCTTCGGCGACCATCTCGTCGTGCGCCAGTTGTCACTGAGCCTCGAAACGGGGCGGATCGGCTGCCTGCTCGGCCCTTCCGGCTGCGGCAAGACCACCGTGTTGCGCTGCATTGCGGGTTTCGAGCGCCTCGCCGCCGGCGAAATCCGGCTCGACGGCGCGCTGGTGAGCACACCTGCACAGACCCTGCCTCCCGAGCGCCGCCGCATCGGCATGGTGTTCCAGGACTATGCGCTGTTCCCCCACCTTTCGGTCGCCGACAACATCGCGTTCGGCTTGCGAAAGGAAGATGCGGCGGCACGGCGCGCGCGGGTCGAGGAGCTCCTCGTGCTGGTCGGGCTCGCCGACCAGGGGCACAAGTTTCCGCACGAGATGTCGGGTGGCCAGCAGCAGCGTGTCGCGCTCGCCCGCGCGCTCGCGCCGCGCCCCAGCCTGCTGCTGCTCGACGAGCCCTTCTCCAACCTCGACGTCGAGCTGCGCGAGCGCCTGTCCTACGAGGTGCGCGACATCATCAAGGCCACCAACACCACGGCGATCCTGGTCACGCACGATCAGCACGAAGCCTTCGCGGTCGCCGACGAGATCGGAATCATGCACGAAGGCCGCATCCAGCAGTGGGACACGCCCTACAACCTCTACCATCGACCGGCGAACCGCTTCGTCGCCGACTTCATCGGCCAGGGCGTGTTCCTGCGCGGCAAGGTGCTCAACGACCACCAGGTGCAGATCGAACTCGGCGTGCTCGACAGCGTCGTGCCGCTGGTGTGCTGCGCGGATTGTGCCGGTTGCGTGCACGGCAGCCCGATCGACCTCCTGCTGCGCCCCGACGACATCGTCCATGACGACGCCAGCCCGCTGCGCGCCGAAGTGGCGCACAAGGCCTTCCGCGGCGCAGACATCCTGTACACGCTGCGTCTGGCCGGGGGCGCGAAGGTGCTGTCCCTCGTGCCCAGCCACCATAACCACGCCATCGGCGAGCGCATCGGCATTCGCCTCGACGTGGACCACGTCGTCACCTTCCCGGTCGAGGACGGCGCACCCAAGCCGGCCGCGCACGCGGAATCCATCGCGGCATGATTCCCTGGCTGGGCGAAGAGCCGGTGTTTCCGCCGGAAGAGCAGGCCTTGCGCGAGCCGAACGGCCTGCTTGCCGCGGGCGGTTCGCTGTCGCCCGAGTGGCTGCTCGCCGCCTACCGCCGCGGCATCTTTCCGTGGTTCAGCGACGGCGAGCCAATCCTGTGGTGGAGCCCCGACCCGCGCCTCGTCCTCATTCCCGAGCAAGTGCATGTCAGCCACTCGCTGCGCAAGACGCTGCGCAGACGGCGCTTCGAGGTTCGCACCGACACGGCGTTCGCGGCGGTGCTGCGCGCCTGCGCCGCGCCGCGCGCGCCCGGCCTGGGCACCTGGATCACGCCGGCGATGCAGGCCGCCTATCTGCGCATGCACGAACTGGGTCACGCGCACAGTGTCGAATGCTGGCATGAAGGCAGGCTGGTCGGCGGGCTTTACGGCATGGCGCTCGGCCGGGTGTTTTTCGGGGAGTCCATGTTCGCGCTCGAGACCGACGCATCGAAAGTCGCGCTCGCGTACCTGGGACGGCTGCTATCCGAGCGCGCCTATGCCATCATCGATTGCCAGATGACGACCGCCCACCTGCAGTCCATGGGTGCCCGCGAGATGTCGCGCGCGCAATTTGTCGAAACCCTGGCGCGGTGGACGCCCGACGGGCCACCGGCGCAAAAGTGGGCGGCGGATGCGGCGCGGCACATCACCTGGCCCTGATAACCTGGCCCTGAGCTCGAACGTCTGCCGGCAGTTGCGACCCCATGCAAAAGGACTACCCCTACGCCCTCATCCAGTTCTACGCGACCGCGCCCTACGCGTGCTCGTACCTGCCCGCCCGCAACGCGCGCTCGCAGGTCGCCACGCCCGGGCACCTGATCGACCCGCAGGTGTACAGCGAACTCGTGCGCCGCGGCTTCCGGCGCAGCGGCGTGTTCACCTACCGGCCGTACTGCGACCATTGTCGCGCCTGCGTCCCGGTACGCATCCCGGTCGAGCGCTTCGTGCCCGACCGCAGCCAGCGCCGCGCATGGGCCCGGCACCGTGACCTGATCGCCATCGAACGGCCGCTCGAGTTCATCGAGGACCATTACCAGCTCTACCAGCGCTACCAGGCCGCGCGCCATTCCGGGGGCGGCATGGATCTCGACAACCGCGAGCAGTACAGCCACTTCCTGCTGCAAAGCCACGTCGACACCCGGCTCGTCGAGTTTCGCGAGAATGGCGTGCTGAGGATGGTGAGCGTGATCGACCGGCTCTCTGACGGGCTGTCGAGCGTCTATACCTTTTACGAGCCGGAGCATCCGCGCGGCGCGCTAGGCACCTACGGCATCCTGTGGCAGATCGAGGCCGCCCGCCGACTGGAACTGGCGCACGTGTATCTCGGCTACTGGATCGCCGAGAGCCCCAAGATGGCCTACAAGTCGCGCTTCCGTCCGCTCGAGGCGCTGATCGACGGCGACTGGATACCGCTTCCGGCAAACGGCTGACTGTGCTGCGATCGGCCGCCGACGCGGGCGCGCATCATTTTCCGCTTCTCCTCACCTGGCTGCCCTCGCCTCCCGCCCGCGGCAGCGAATCGCTACAATCCGCCGATGCTCTACGAACTCATCCGCCCGCTGCTGTTTTCGCTCGACCCCGAAAACGCCCACGACCTCACCCTGCACGGACTCCACTTCTTCGGCAAGCTGCTGCCCCCCGGGCAGCCCGAACCTGCAACGCCCACCGAAGTGATGGGCCTGCGCTTTCCCAACCGCATCGGCCTCGCCGCCGGCCTCGACAAGAATGGCGAGGCGATCGACGGACTGTCCCGGCTCGGCTTCGGCTTCCTCGAGATCGGCACCATCACGCCCCGCGCCCAGCCCGGCAACCCGCGCCCGCGCATGTTCCGGCTGCCCGAGGTGCAGGGCATCATCAACCGCATGGGCTTCAACAACCATGGCGTCGATGCGCTGATCGCCCACGTGCGCGCCGCGAAGTACCGCGGCATCCTCGGCATCAACATCGGCAAGAACTTCGACACCCCGATCGAGCGCGCGGCCGACGACTATCTCGCCTGCCTCGACAAGGTGTATGCGCTGGCGAGCTACGTCACCGTCAACATCTCGTCGCCCAACACCAGGAACCTGCGCCAGTTGCAGGGCGAATCCGAGCTCGACGACCTGCTCGGCCGCCTCAAGTCCGCCCAGACCCGGCTCGCCGACACCCACGGCCGCTATGTGCCGCTGACGCTGAAGATCGCGCCCGACCTCGACGACGCCCAGGTCACCAACATCGCCGACGCGCTGCGCCGCCACCGCATCGACGGCGTGATCGCCACCAACACCACGATCGCGCGCGACAAGGTGCAGGGCATCCGCCACGGCAACGAACAGGGCGGGCTCTCGGGGGCACCGGTGTATGACGCCTCGACCGCCGTGGTGCGTCGCCTGGCCGCGGCGCTCGCGGGCGAACTGCCGATCATCGCCGCCGGCGGCGTGCTCGAGGGCGCGCAGGCGCGCGCCAAGATCGACGCCGGTGCCGCGCTGGTGCAGTTGTACAGCGGCCTCATCTACCGCGGCCCGGGACTCGTTCGCGAATGCGTGCGCGCAACGGCCTGAGGCCCGCCTCCTCATCCTCGCCCGCCGGCGCTGCCGCCGGCTTTCCGCCTCGCCGCCATGGCGCGCCTCCACGACGCTTCCGCCCGTTCCAGGAGATTTCACGATGATCCAACGCCGCCAGTTCATGCTGTCCGCTGCTGCGCTCGCCGTCGCCGCCACCCTGCCGCTCCCGGCCGCCGCCGAAGCGCCGGCGAAGATCGGCTTCGTCTACGTCAGCCCGATCGGCGACGCGGGCTGGACCTATCAGCACGACGAGGGCCGCAAGCAGATGGAGAAGGCGCTCGGCAGCAAGATCGAGACGCGCTACGTCGAGAGCGTGGCCGAGGGCGCGGACGCCGAGCGCGTGATCCGCGAGTTCGCCGCCAGCGGCAGCCAGATCGTGTTCGCCACCAGCTTCGGCTACATGAACTACGTCGAGCGCGTCGCCCGCCAGTTCCCCAAGGTCACCTTCCTGCACGCCACCGGCTACAAGTCGGCGAAGAACTTCGCGCCCTACAACGCGCGCTTCTACGAGGGCCGCTACCTCAACGGCGTGATCGCCGGCAAGATGACCAAGTCGAACGTGCTCGGTTACGTCGGCGCCCTCCCGATCCCCGAAGTGCTGCAGGGCATCAATGCGTTCGCGATGGGCGCGCGCAGCGTCAATCCCAAGGTCGAAGTGCGCGTGATCTGGGCCAACAGCTGGTACGACCCGGGCAAGGAGCGCGAGGCGGCGATGACGCTGATCTCGCAGGGCGCGGACATGCTGACCCACCACACCGACTCCACCGCCACAGTGCAGGCGGCCGAGGAGAAAGGCGTGCACGCCTTCGCCTACCACTCCGACATGTCGAAGTACGGCCCCAGGGCGCAGCTCACCGCGACCACCCACCACTGGGGGGAGTTCTACACACGGACGGTGAACGCGGTGCTCGACGGCACCTGGAAGCCCGAAGGCGTGTGGGGTGGCATGAAGGACGGCATGATCAAGCTCGCCCCGCTCAACCCGGCGATCCCGGCCGACGTGCAGGCGATGGTCCGTGATCTCGAGGCGAAGATCACCGCCGGCAGCCTGCATCCCTTCACCGGCCCGGTGGTGGATCAGGCCGGCACCGAGCGTCTTGCCGCCGGCGCCGTCATGGACGACGCCACACTGGGCAAGATGGACTACTTCGTGCAGGGCGTGTCGTCGCGGCTGCCCAACGCAAGATGAGGTCAAACAGGACCGGGTAAGGCCAGGCAGGACGCAACGCGAGCCCGGATCGACGAACGGCCCCGACGGGGGCCGTTTTCTCATCGACGACGCACCACGCCGCTCAGAGCGCGTGCTTCTCGCGCACCATCTCGCCGAGCAGGCGCATGAGCGTCTCGCTCGCCTGCTCCGCGCGCTCGAGCGCGTCGACCACCGTCTTGCGCACCGCCTCTTCGTCGTCGGTGCGGGTGCGAATCGCCGCCAGCGCCTCATGGACGGCCGCATGCACGGTCGCATGCGGGCGCCCGGTCTGCGAGAACGCCCGGGTGCTGCCGAAGTGCCGCGCGCCCTCGCCGTCGTGATACCACTGCCCGACCCGGCATGCGCTCGGGTCGGTGGCGACCTGGTCCGCTTCCGCGCCTTCGCCGCGCCGCTCCATCGCGACGTAGGCGTTCTGCATGTAGATGATGTGATCCATCTTCACGCGCGACGCGAGCGACAGATCCTGCGCGCGCGACAACTGCTCGATGGTCGCCGCCGCCGACTGCGCGACCGCCGCGAACTGCTCGCGAAACGCCGCCACGTCACCGCTCACCCGCGCGCTGTGCTCGCCCACCCGCGCCGTCTGCTCGACCATCGCCCCCACGCGCGCGCGAAAACCGCTCACCAGTTGGCCGATCTCCTGCGTCGCCGACTTGGTGCGCTCGGCCAGCTTGCGCACCTCGTCCGCAACCACCGCGAAACCCCGCCCCAACTCTCCGGCGCGCGCCGCCTCGATCGCCGCATTGAGCGCGAGCAGGTTGGTCTGGTCGGTGATGTCGGAGATGATCAGCACCGCACGGTCGATCGAGTTGCTGGCGGCGCCGAGTTCCTCGGCCGCGGTGGCCATTGTCTGCATGTCGACGTTGATGTCCTCGAGCGCGTGGCTGATGCGCGCCACGTCCTCGCGGCTGCGCCCGGCACCGCTGCGGTTGTCCTCGGCGATGTCGAGCACCGCATCCATCTCGCGCGACACGGCCATCAGATCACCCTGGTTGCCCTTGAGGTTGGCGAGCAGGTTCACCGTGTTGAGCGCATGCAGTTGCGAGCCAAGGCGGTTGCGCACCACGTAGCGCGCGTTTTCCTCCATCGTCCCGATCGCGCGATTGACCGCCACCAGCGATGCGGCAAAGTCGCCCGGCAGCCCCTTCTCCAGGGCACGACGATGAAACTCGCCGCGCGCAACCGCCGCGAAGCAGGTGTTGATCTCCTTGAAATAGGTCTCGACCGTGTCCAGCAGTTCGTTGAACTCCCAGGCGACCTTGCCCACTTCGCCCAGGCCGCGCGTGCTGGTGATGCGTTGATGGAGGTCACCGCGCCGGCACGACATGATGACCTTCTCCATGTGGGCCAGCGTGCGCAGCGGCCGGTCGAAGCAGCGCCATGCATAGGCGCTGAAGGCGACCGCGAGCAGCGGAATCACCACGCTCGGCGCCGACAGGCCGAACAGGCTGATCTGCCAGCCGGCCAGGCCCACCACCAGGGCGACGAACACCAGGCAGAAGAGGTGGAACTGCTTGTCGAGGAAGGGTGTGCCGCTACTGACCGGGCGGTTTGCGTGCTTGTTCATCGTGCTGCGTCCTTTTCAGCCAGCGTAGAGACCGAGCACCAGGCGCTCGTAGGTGGTCTGGCGCTCGGCGAGGGTGCGCCGCAGCCAGGCGAGCGAGGCCTCGGGCGCGCTCGCCGGTCCGGACTTGTGCTCGATCTGCCGCATCTGCGCGTAGAGTTCGGACGCGGCCGCCACCGCGCCCGGCGGGACTGAACGCCGCACGGAGAAATAGCCCGAAACGGCGCCGCCGCGATCATGGTCGGGGGTCACGTTGGCGAACACCCAGTAGAAGTCGCCATCAGCGGTCATGTTCTTGATGACGCCGAAGAACTCGCGCTCCGCCTTGAGGGTCTCCCACATCAGCCGATACACGCCGCGCGGCATGTCCGGATGGCGCACGATGTTGTGCTGCTGCCCGAGCAGCGCGTGCTCGGGAAAGTTGCTGATGCGCATGAAGGTCCGGTTCACATAGGTGAGCCGGCCCGTGGTGTCGGTCTTGCTGACGATCAGGTCGTCGTCGGCGACCCGCATTTCGCGCTGTGTCGGTGTGATCCTGCCTTTCACTGCTCATTTCCTCGCTGCTGACGGCCCGTTGCGCCGGCCGGGGATCCGGTTCGGCCCTTCGGGCCTGTAACGGCAGCATTGCGGAAAACTTCAGTGCGAACAGTCGCCCCGCCCATCGTCACCCGATCAGGGCGCGCCCTCAACGGTCGGGGCGATCGGCGCCGGCCTCGTCGTCGGCCGGCTGGCCATGGCGCAGGCATGCCGCGAGCGCGGTCGCGATGCCGTCGGCCATGCGCGCCTGACGGGCAGGGTCGCGCAGCAGGACTTCTTCGTCACGATTCTTGATGACGCCAGCCTCGAACAGCACCGCCGGCATGCGCGCATGCCGCAGCACGGCGAGCCCGTCGTAGTAATGCACCGCGTGCTCGCGGTCGGCATAGGCCCGCCGGCGTCCGTTCTTGTGCGTGGGCTCGAAGCCCAGGCGCTGGAGCCGCGCACCGATCGTGCGCGCGCAAAGGATGCTGCGCGCCGTATCCGGGTTGTCGCGCGACACGAACAGCGAATGCCCGGCAAATTCATCGTTGTAGTCGAGCACCTGATCGTCCCAGGTCCACGGCCGCAGTTCGTGCGCACTGACCGAATCGTGGTGAATGGACAGCAGGAACGCCGCCCCGGTCGCAGCGTGCGGGCGCGCCTTCAGGCTCTCGATGCGGCCATCGGCGTTGATCGTCTGCACACGAAAACCGCGCATGCGCAGCGCCGCGACCAACTGGTGCGCAAGCTGGCGATTGAACTCGAACTCGCTCCGACCGCGCGCGCTCGTGGCCCCCGGCGCCTCGAGGGTGTGCCCGACATCGACGGCGATCGAGCCGACCTCCCCGGATTGCTCGGCGGCCGCGCGCGCGGCACCGGCGGTGAGTCCCAGGATCATCACCAGCGCCTGGCAGGCAGCACGAAAGACAGGTCTTGCCATGTCCGGATGCTAACCGAAACCGCTCGCCCAGCTTCGTCTTGATGCAAATCATGGAGACGGCAGGTCGTGCCCATGAAAATGCGCCCACCATCGGCACAGCCGTGGGTAGCTGTACCCCCTGAACCACCCGGGCAACCCTGACACCTTTTCGGACAAAACGAGACAAGCGATGAGGAGTACTCCATGAGCGGTATCTTCACAAAATCAATGGCGCGGAACATCTTCTACGGGGGAACGGTGTTCTTCTTCCTCCTGTTCCTGGCGCTGACCTTCGACACCGAGCGCGAACTCCCGAATCGCGACAACCGCGCCGCAATCACCCCTGAAGTCGCGGCCGGCAAGCACATCTGGGAAACACGCAACTGTCTTGGCTGCCACACCCTGCTGGGTGAAGGTGCCTACTTCGCGCCGGAACTCGGCAACGTCTACAAGCGCCGCGGCGGTGACTTCATCAAGGGCTGGATGCAGGCCATGCCCACCGGAGCCCCCGGCCGTCGCCAGATGCCTCAGTTCAACCTCACCGACGAAGAGCTCGACCAACTGGTGGCTTTCCTGAAATACACCTCGGAAATCAACACCGCCAACTGGCCGCCCAACATCGAGGGCTGATCGGAACTCTGGAGACCACAAGGGGATATCCATGCAATACAAATCACAAGCGGTCGCCATGCCCTACTTCATAGCGGCGATCGGGCTTTTCGTGGGGCAAATCATCTTCGGTCTGATCATGGGCCTGCAGTACGTGATCGGCGATTTCCTGTTCCCGGAAATCCCCTTCAACGTGGCGCGCATGGTGCACACCAACCTGCTGATCGTGTGGCTGCTGTTCGGCTTCATGGGGGCGGCGTACTACCTCGTGCCTGAAGAGGCCGAGACCGAGCTGTTCAGCCCGAAGCTGGCGCTGCTGCTGTTCTGGGTCTTCCTCGTCGCTGGCGCTGCCACCATCCTCGGCTACCTGCTCGTGCCCTACAGCACGCTGGCATCGATGACCGGCAACGACATCCTCGCGACGATGGGACGAGAGTTCCTCGAGCAGCCGCTGCTGACCAAGATCGGCATCGTGATCGTGGCACTGGCCTTCCTGTTCAACATCACCATGACCGTGCTGAAAGGCCGCAAGACCGTCATCAGCATCGTCCTGCTGTTGGGCCTGTGGGGTCTGGCGATCTTCTTCCTGTTCTCGTTCTACAACCCGGTCAACCTCGTCCGCGACAAGTTCTACTGGTGGTGGGTCGTTCACCTCTGGGTGGAAGGCGTGTGGGAACTGATCATGGCTGCGCTGCTCGCCTTCGTGCTGATCAAGGTGACCGGTGTCGACCGCGAAGTGATCGAGAAGTGGCTGTACGTCATCATCACCCTGGCGCTGGTCACCGGCATCATCGGTACCGGCCACCACTACTTCTGGATCGGTACGCCGGAATACTGGCAGTGGTGGGGCTCGATCTTCTCGTCGCTCGAGCCGATCCCGTTCTTCGCCATGACCGTGTTCGCCTTCAACATGGTGAACCGTCGCCGTCGCGAGCATCCGAACAAGGCTGCCGTGCTGTGGGCGCTGGGTACCGGTGTGATGGCCTTCCTGGGCGCCGGCGTGTGGGGCTTCCTGCACACCCTGGCTCCGGTGAACTACTACACCCACGGTTCGCAGATCACCGCCGCGCATGGCCACATGGCCTTCTACGGTGCCTACGTGATGGTGGTGCTGACGATCATCAGCTACGCGATGCCAATCCTGCGCGGCCGTGCTGCCAACGGCACCAAGGCCCAGGTGGTCGAGATGTGGTCGTTCTGGCTGATGACGATCGCGATGGTCTTCATCACGCTGTTCCTGACCGCCGCCGGCATCCTGCAAGTCTGGCTGCAACGCGTGTCCGACACCCCGATGTCGTTCATGGCCACCCAGGACCAGCTCACGCTGTTCTACTGGATGCGTGAATGGGCGGGTGTGATGTTCTTCATCGGCCTGCTGACCTACCTCGCCAGCTTCTTCATCAAGGGCGATGCGAAGGACGTCAAGGCCTGATAGGTAGCAAGTGTTCAGGTAGCAACTCCTGGGCGA
>JAANMY010001081.1_pt1 | contig 33230 bp, 27 predicted proteins | sample 7279691 | NCBI WGS metagenome assembly JAANMY01 (sample SAMN14094543, study PRJNA606508) | bioreactor metagenome | isolation source: A lab-scale SPAN reactor treating ammonium-rich wastewater day 388 | place: Ireland: Galway | collected 2018-02-07
AGAACATTCTATAATGGCTGAAAGCTGAGGATAACCAACACCGGTTTTTACTCTTGTCGTACAGACCGAACCTGGACCGATTCCGACTTTAATAATATCGGCACCAACTAAAATTAACTCTTCTATCATTTCGCCTGTTACTACATTCCCTGCAATGATAATTTTATCAGGAAAATTCTGTCTGGCTTTCTTCACAAACTGTACGAAATGCTCAGAATAACCATTGGCGACATCTATGCAGAGAAACTCAATTTTTGGATGTTGCGTGAGAATGGTTTTTATTTTTTCTTCATCTGCTGTTCCGGTTCCGGTGCTCAATGCGATGTACTGATAGATTTCATCATTCTTATCCTGCAGGAAATCAGCCCATTCTGTTACAGAGTAATGTTTGTGTACAGCAGTAATTATTTTGTCTTTTGCGAGTTCAACTGCCATTTCGAAAGTTCCTACCGTATCCATATTGGCTGCGATAATAGGAGTGCCTTTCCATTTTTTCTGAGTGTGGAGGAATGTGAATTCTCTTTCTAAGTTAACCTCGGAGCGCGATTTTAAGGTTGAACGTTTAGGACGAAACATCACATCTTTAAAGCCCAGCTTTATATCATATTCTATTCTCATAATTTGGAAGATATTTTAAATAAAAGTATGGAAAAGATTTTTAGAAACATCGAAAGGAGATGATTTTATAGAATATTTATGAGAGATTTAGAATTTAATTCTTATAATTGGTGTCATCATCTTTTGAAATATCCTATTTTTGATTTCATGGATTTTCCTGTTACTTTTCAGATTTTTGGTCATACAATCCTTGCACATCCTGTTCTTGAAACGATTGGGATTTTCATCGGAATGCGGTATTATTTTTATTTAAAACGGAAATCAAAAGAAAAACTGTCATTTAATATCTCTGCTGCGGTTTTAATCGGAGCTACGGCAGGAGCATTATTGGGTTCAAAGCTTATAGGGAATTTAGAAAATCCGTATGTATTTTTTAATGATTTTGATTTTAAAAGATTCTGGACAAACAATACCATCGTCGGCGGACTGGCTTTTGGTTTAATCGGTGTAGAATGGGCAAAAAAAATTGTCGGTCATAAAGAAAGCACAGGAGATCTGATTGTTTTTCCATTAATTCTCGCAATGATTATTGGTAGAATCGGATGTTTTCTGACAGGAATTCACGAAGAAACGTATGGAATTCCTACAGATTTTATTTTCGGAATGCATTTAGGAGATGAATATCTTCGGCATCCTGTTGCGCTTTACGAAATTACTTTTCTTATAGTCTTATGGATTATTTTAAAAACTATTCAGGATAAAAAAATATATCCGTCAGGTTTTGTTTTTCAGATATTTATGTTGAGTTATTTCAGCTTTAGGTTTATGCTGGATTTTATAAAACCGAAAATAGAAATTGTCGGAAATTTAGGAACAATTCAGATTACCTGTCTTTGCATCATTTTTTATTATTTCTTGAAACTGAGAAAAATAAATTCTTTAACTTCACCTGAAAATATCACATCATGAAAAATTTAACAATCCTTGAAGTTGGTAATCTTGGCGGTTTAGTCGTAATGATTATAGGGTTTATTTTGGTTATACTTTTTGTAGTTTCTCTGGTGATTGCCGCTATTACAAAAGTGATTTATGAATGGAATAACGAAAATAAATTTACCAGCGGACAGTTCTGGAGAACCGTTTTGATATCGATGCTTATTGGCGGGTTGATCAGTGGTTTTATTTGTGGTGGAATGTAAATATAAATTATGCCAGTAAGAAAATATACCTATTACGATTATACGATAAGTCTTTGTCCGGAATGCCTGAAAAGGGTAGGAGCAAAAATTATCATTGAGGATGAATCGGTTTTCATGACCAAAAGATGTCCCGATCATGGCTTTTTTAAAACTAAAATTGCTTCTGACGTTCAATACTATAAAAGCATACGAAACTATAATAAAGCATCAGAAACACCTGTTCATTTCGGAACCGATGTAGAGTATGGCTGTCCTTACGATTGTGGTTTATGTGTTGATCATGAGCAGCATAGCTGCCTTTCTATCGTGGAAGTGACAGATCGCTGTAATCTCACTTGTCCGACTTGCTATGCCATGTCTTCTCCGCATTACGGAAATCATAGAAGCTTACAGGAAATTGAAGCAATGTTTGATATTATTGTTAAGAATGAAGGTGAACCGGATGTTGTGCAGATCAGTGGAGGAGAACCTACAATTCATCCTGAATTTTTCAAAATAATGGATATTGCGAAAACGAAACCGATCAAACATTTAATGCTGAATACCAATGGCGTAAGAATTGCCAATGATCCCGGCTTTGCCGAAAAATTAGCATCCTATGCTCCGGAATTTGAAGTTTATCTGCAGTTTGATTCCTTCAAGCCGGAGGTTTTAGAAGACTTCAGGGGTAAAGACTTAACGGATGTAAGAATGAAAGCTTTAGAAAAATTAAATGAATTAAATCTTTCTACGACGCTCGTTATTGTTCTGCAAAAAGGAAAAAATGTTGATGAAATCGGAAAAATTATTGAGTTTGCCTTAAAACAAAAATGTGTTCGCGGAATTACTTTTCAGCCTGTCGAAATTGCAGGGCGGAACAGAGAAGATTCGGCACATGAAAAAATTACTTTAACGGAAGTAAGACAAGAAATTTTAAACCAGTTTCCGCTTTTGAACTCAGATGATCTGATTCCGGCCCCATGTAACCCGGATGCTTTGGCAATGGGATATATTTTAAAACTGGAAGGCGAGACAATTCCTCTAACCAGATACATCAATCCCGCCGATTTGCTGAATAATGAAACCAAAAATACAATCGTCTACGAACAGGATACCGGATTGCAGATGCAGCTTTTAGATATTTTCAGTACGGGTATTTCGGTTGATAAAGTAAAACCTAAAGTCAATCAGCTATTATGCTGTCTTCCTGAAGTTTCGGCTCCGAATCTTGATTATGATAATTTATTCAGAATTATTATTATGAATTTTATGGATGCACACGATTTTGACGTGCGGGCTGTGAAAAAATCATGCGTACACATTGTCAGCAAAAATTTAAAACTTATTCCTTTTGAGACAATGAATTTGTTTTATCGTGATGATAAAATCAAATACCTGGAAGAATTGCGAAAAGATGACAGGGTTTTATTTTAGCTATAAATGCAGACTACTTTAATCAATGATTTGGAAAATTTAGTCCTAATTTTGCATTTGTGAAACATCTCGTTATTATCGGTCTCGTTATTCCTGAGCCTGCTTCTACGGCAGCTGGTCAAAGAATGATGCAGCTTATTGAATTGTTCAGTAAAAAAAATTACAAAGTCACTTTTCTTACATCGGCTAACAATATTGAGTTTTCGGAGAAAATTGATGTTGAAAAAATTGAAATCAACAGCAAAAGTTTTGACGAAAAAATTAAAGTTCTGAATCCTGATATTGTTCTTTTTGACCGATATGTTACCGAAGAACAGTTAGGTTGGCGTATTTCTGAAAATTGTCCGGATGCGATTAAAATTCTTGATACGGAAGACCTTCATTTCTTGAGGGAAGCACGCAGAAAAGCTTTTGCTGAAAAGAGAGAAGTAAACGATCAGGATTTCATCAATGAAATTTTTAAAAGAGAAATTGCTTCCATTTTGCGGTGTGATTTATCGTTAATCATCTCTGAATTCGAAATGAATTTGCTGATAAAAAAATTCAAAATTAATCCTGAGATTCTCTTTTATATTCCGTTTCTGACAGAAGAAAAGCAAGAAAATAAGCCTTCTTTTTCAGAGCGCGAACATTTCGTAAGTATCGGAAATTTTTTACATGAACCCAATTGGCAGACTGTTATTAAGCTGAAAACAATCTGGAAATCAATTCGTAAGCAAATTCCGGATGCGGAACTTCATATTTACGGAGCTTATGCGACAGAAAAAGTTTTTCAGCTGAATAATGAGAATGAAGGTTTTATCGTGAAAGGAAGGGCAGAGTCTGCAGAGTCTGTTTTCAGACAATACCGTGTTTTACTCGCTCCCATTCCTTTTGGTGCGGGCTTGAAAGGAAAACTCTGGGAAAGCATGAAATTTAGCTTGCCGAATGTTACCAGTTCGGTTGGAGCAGAAGCGATGCATAAAAATCTTCCCTGGAACGGATTTATTAAAGATTCTGACGAAAATTTTATCAATAAAGCTGTTGAGCTATATCAAAATGAAACAGTCTGGAATCAGGCAAACAAAAATGCAGAGGAGATTTTGAAACAAGTTTTTGATAAACAGCTTTACGTTGACCAATTTTGGGAAAAAATTGCAGACATCAAGGAAAACCTTCAAAATCATCGAACAGGAAATTTTCTGGGAATCATTCTTCAGCATCATCAGTTAAACTCAACCAAATACATGAGCCGCTGGATTGAAGAGAAAAATAAAAAATAAAAGACAGATTTCTGCAAATCTTAAAGAAATCTGTCTTAAAAAGAGATCAAAGAGTTTTAATCAAACTTCATGATTTCATTCAATTCATTCATGTATTCGTACGCAGTAAGATCAAATTTCACAGGAACAATAGAAATATATCCGTTTGCCAATGCTGTTTCATCTGCATCTTCAGATTCATCCATATTGTTGAAATATCCTGTAAGCCAGTAATATTTTTTTCCATGCGGATTGATGCGTTCATCAAAGCTTTCTTCCCATTTGGCATTCGCTTGCTTACAGATTTTTACACCTTTTATTTCTTCTTTCGTAAGTTTCGGGATGTTGACATTCAGCACAACACCTTTTGGCATTGGGTTATCAATCACCTTTTTTACAATTCCCTGGATGTATTCTTTAGCCTGTGTGAAATCTGCTTCCCAGCTGAAATCCAACAAAGAAAAGCCAATCGAAGGAAGTCCTTCTACACCGCCTTCCACAGCAGCAGACATTGTTCCCGAGTAAATAACGTTGATGGAAGAATTAGCTCCGTGGTTGATTCCTGATACTACAATATCCGGTCTTCTCGGAAGAATTTTATCCAAAGCCATTTTCACACAGTCTACCGGAGTTCCACTGCAGGAAAAATCCCGTTGAGGTCCGTCCAAATGTACTTCTTCATAGCTTAAAGTAGAATTGATGGTAATTGCATGACCTTTTCCGCTTTGAGGAGAATTGGGAGCCACCACAATCACTTCTCCTATCTCATTCATAAATTCTACAAGATTTCTGATACCCGGAGCTGTAATTCCGTCGTCATTTGTTACCAGAATAAGTGGTTTTTCCATATAAAAAATTTAATTTTAACAAAAATACTTAAAACTAATTGATAATTCTAAAGAAGGTATTAATTTTGATAGTTTGTAACGGAAATTTAATTATCAATACTAATTAAAAACAATTCTAAAAAATTAATAAAATATATTATAGATTTATGTGGAAAAATTTTAAACTGAATAAATTTTTACTCCTCATACCATTGACAAGTCTTATGTTTTGTTTCAATTCACCTCAAAATGATGATGAAAAGATGCAGACGATCATGGTGAGTGTTAAAAATACTCTTTCTTACTTACATTACAGCCCAAAACCCATCAACGATGCTTATTCTAAAGATGTTTATAAGCATTATTTTGAATTGGCAGATCCTGCAAAAAGATATTTTCTTCAGTCTGATATGGATGAATTTGCTAAGCATGAAACCAAGCTGGATGATTACATCAATCAGGGAGACCTTACATTTTACAAACTGACTATTGATAGATTGTACCAAAGAGTAGATGAAATTGATAAGATGACGCAGGATATTTTTACGAAACCAATCAATCTTGAAGAAGATGAAACACTGATTCTTGAGCCTAAACTTAAAAAAACTCCTGCAAACAAACAGGAACAGTATAACGAGTGGAAAAAATTCATCAAATACAATATTCTTCAGGAAATTGAGTCGATGAACAGCAAAGAGGAAACCCAAAAAGAGAAAAAAGATTCTGTACAGAAATTTAAGCTGAAAGACACGATAAAACTTGAAATTCTTACGCCTCAGCAAAAACTGACAAAAGCAACAGATGAGGTAAAGGATCTGGTAAAGGAAACTTTTACAAGATTCAAAAAAAGAAAGAAAATGGATTGGTTTACGGTCTATATGAATGCTTATACAGAAGTTTTTGATCCGCACACCAATTATTATTCTCCAAAAGATAAAGAAGATTTTGATACCCAGTTTAAAGGAAAAGTGATCGGAATCGGTGCTTTAATTCAGGAGAAAAAAGGAAATCTTTATTTGGGCGCATTAACAATCGGTGCTCCTGCCTGGAAATCTAAACAGCTTTCTGAAGGGGATAAAATTCTGAAAGTGAAATCTAAACCAAAAGAAGATGCTGTAAATGTAGTAGGAATGCTTTCTGATGAAGCGGTGAGACTGATCAGAGGTGAAAAAGGAACTCCGGTAACTTTAACGGTTCAGAAAAAAGATGGTACGATCAGAGATGTAACCATGATTCGCGAGGAAGTTGCCATTGAAGATACGTTTGCGAAAAGCATTATCGTAAATTCACCGAATGGCAAAAAGTACGGATTCATCAATCTTCCAAGCTTCAATGCCGATTTTGAGGATGAAAAAGGCAGAAATGCTTCTGATGACATTAAAAATGAAATCATCAAACTGAAAGCGCAGGGAATTGAAGGAATCGTTCTTGATCTGAGAAATAATGGCGGAGGTTCTTTAACCGAAGTGGGTGATATTATGGGATTGTTTATGAATGCAGGTCCTTACGTTCAGGTAAAAGACGGAAACGGAAAAATTCAGACTTTGAAAAATAAGCAGGAATCTCCAATCTGGAATGGTCCGTTGGTAATTATGCAAAACGAGCTTTCCGCTTCTGCTTCGGAAATTTTAGCAGGGGCAATGCAGGACTATGGAAGAGCAATTGTAGTAGGATCTCCACAGTCATTTGGGAAAGGTACGGTGCAGACTTTTGTTGATCTTAACAGATTTCTAAATACTGAAGATGATTTCGGATCTTTAAAACTAACGATTCAGAAGTTCTACAGAGTGACAGGAGAATCAAACCAAAGAAAAGGAATTGTGTCGGATATTCAGATGAAAGATTTCTTCACTTTTGCGGAAATCGGAGAAAGATATGATGATTTTGCTTTAGCTTGGGATAAAATTCCGAGTGCTAACTTCCAGAGAATGAATAATCTTGATGTGAAGGCTTTAGAAAAAGCAAGCAGCGAAAGAATGGCAAAAAATCCTAATTATCAATTGCTTCTGGAATCTGCCCAATGGAGAGAGCAGCTTAATAAAGAAGAAACAATAACTTTGAATATTAACAAGTTTAATGAACTGATGAAGCAGAGAAAAGCACAGATTGAGAAGTTCAAAAAGCTTTCTAAATTCAATAACGGATTGAAGTTTGCAATGTATCCTGCGGAAATTGAAAGAGAGAAGAAAGATGAGGTCTTTAAGAAGAAATCGGAAATATGGATTAAAAATCTCCAGAAAGATTCTTACCTTCAGGAAGCGATGAATATTATTGCCGACATGAAATCAAAACAATAAAATTTTACAAGCCATCAACGAAAATTGGTGGTTTTTTATTTTATAGAAACGCAAATCAAATAAGAAATACAACTCAGTATTCAAAAACTACCGTTCAGTCAGAAAAATATTTTTCTGTAAAGTTTTAGAGATAATTTTACGGAAAATTAAAACAGACATGAAAACGATATTTCAGAAAGTGGTTGGCTTTCTTTTGATGCTCAGCTTTACTTTTTCTTTTTCTCAGATTAAAATTTCAGGGAAAGTTACGTTTAAAAATAAGGGAATCAGTGAAGTAAATGTTACACTGAAAGATACTTATGACGGTGCCACAACAGACAAAGACGGCATTTTTTCTTTTGAAACAACCGAGAAAGGAAATCAGGTTCTTACATTTTCGCATCCTAAATATATTGAAGTAGAGAAAAATATTTTGATAGGAAATGAAAACATAACCGTAAATAGCGAAATTAAAGAACAGGTGAGTGAAATTGAAGCAGTGGTAATTTCCGCAGGAGCTATAGAAGCCAGCGATAAAAAACGTGCTACAGCTTTACTTACACCCATAGATATTTATACGATTGCCGGAGCAGACGGGCAGGTTTCTTCTGCGCTCACGTATCTTCCGGGTGTGCAGAAAGTAGGCGAAACGGAAGGTCTTTTTATCCGTGGCGGAACCGGTACCGAAGCCAAAATCTTTATGGACGGAAGTCTTATCAACAATTATTTTTCTAATTCTGTTCCGGGAATTGCAGGACGAGACCGCTTCAACACTTCTCTTTTCAAAGGAAATATTTTTTCCAGCGGCGGCTATTCAGCGTTATACGGGCAGGCTCTTTCTGGTGTTCTGATGCTGGAAAGCGTAGATCTTCCGGATCAAAGCTCTTATGACATTGGCGTTTCTCCGATATTTTTAAATGCAGGCTTTCAGAGATTAGGCGAAGATAAAAATCATTCTTACGGAGCGAGTGCGGGATATTCTTTGCTGACACCAATGCGTAAAATTTTTAATTTTAATACTGATTTTACAGACGGACCGCAAGGTTTTAACGGAGATGCAAATTTCAGATTTAAAACTAAATCCGGAGGTTTTTTCAAATATTACGGAATGTATAGTACCGACAGAATGGGTGTAAAAACAGAAAGTCTGGAACCGGAATACGATTTTGCTCTGGTGAAACTGAAAGGAGAAAATATGTATCACAATCTTTCTTTCAGACAAAAATTCGGAAAATACCTTTTGAATATAGGAACTTCTTATTCTTTTAACGAGTCTGATCTTAATTTCTCAACCGAAAAGCAGGAAATAGAATCAGGAAATACTCAGGTTTTGAATCATGGGAATTACTTTAACTTTAAAACCGTTTTAGAAAGAAAACTGAATAAAATCAGTGCATTGAGAGGAGGTTTTGAGTTGAATAATACCAGTGAAGAACTTACCGTTACAGATTTTAATAAAAATTACAAAGATTTGATCTCTTCTGCTTTCGTGGAAACGGATTTGGGATTCAGCAATCATTTTTCTGCTAAAATCGGCGTTCGCTCGGAACATTCTTCTTTTCTGAACCGGTTTAATGTGGCTCCGCGTTTTGCTTTGGCTTACAGATTAGCAAAAGAATGGACAGCCTCTTTCGCTTACGGATTGTTTTACCAGAATCCGGAAAGCCGTTACATCAATTCGCCGGTGAAGTTAGATTTTCAGCAGTCACAGCATTATATTTTTCAGATTCAGAGAGCTTCTGAAGGGAGAAGTTTGAGGCTGGAAGCTTTTTATAAAAAGTATGACGATTTAGTTAAAGTTTTAAATATCAGCGAAATAAACAGCCAGTCTCCGCCTGTGCAGACAGCCATAAATAATAACGGAAATGGTTTTGCCAAAGGTCTTGAATTTTTCTGGAGAGACAAAAAGACCTTTCAGAATATTGATTACTGGATAAGCTATTCTTTTCTGGATTCTAAAAGAGATTTTTTAAATTATCCTTTTAGTTTAAGACCCAATTTTGCCTCAGAACACACTATTTCCGCAGTTGCTAAAAGATTTTTCCCTGAGCTGAAATTCGGAACCAATCTTTCTTATACTTATGCTAAAGGAAGACCTTTCTACGATATTGTTTCGCAAAACGGGGAAAATATCATCAGGAATGAAGGAAGGCTGAAAGATTTCAGTTCACTTAATTTTAGTTTTAATTATCTTCCGAATTTAGGAAAAAAAGATGCGAAGTCATTTGTTGTACTTGTGTTAAGTATTTCCAATATTTTAGGAAATAAAAACATTTACGGGTATAATTTTTCCAGAAACGGAATGCAGAGTTCTGCGGTGGTTCCACCTGTAAATACCTTTGTTTTTGTTGGAGCTTTTATCAGCTTCGGAGTCGACAGAACACAGGATGCAATCAATAATAATCTTTAATAACAATAATTTTAAAAATTTAGAAATCATGAAAAAATATCTTTTAAGCTTTGCTTTAGTTTGTATGAGTTTAGTATCTTATGCTCAATCCAATTACGAAAAAATAATGACTGAAAAGATCAGCAAACTGGAAATATGCAAAACTCCGGAAGACTTCCAGGCTCTTGCCAACGATTTTCAGAGAATTGCCGACAAAGAAAAAGGAAAATGGCAGCCCAATTATTATACTGCGTTTTCTTACATTCAGAAAGGAAGGGTTTTGATGAGAGAAGGAAAAATGCAGAATTTGGATGAGGCGGCAGATCAGGCTCAGAAGTATGTAGATGCAGCAGAATCTGTAGAAAAAAGCAATTCTGAAATTCACTTGCTTCAAAAAATGATTTATTCGCTCAAGATGATGGTCAATCCTATGGAAAGATACATGACATTCGGAGCAAAAGCTGAAGAAGCACTTAAAAAAGCAGAACAGCTGGATCCTGCAAATCCGCGAGTGGTTTTGATTAAAGCTGAAGATACTTATTTTACTCCCGAACAATATGGCGGAAGCAAATCCAAGGGAATGGAACTTTTTAAGTCTGCTCTGGAGAAGTATAAATCTTTCAAGCCTAAAACTTCTTTAGATCCTAACTGGGGACAATCTGAAGCCGAATATTTTATCAGCCAGTCCGGAAAATAATCTGTATCTAAATAACAAAAATTACGGCAAAAACAGTTTATTGCCTAAATTTGAATACACAATACCTTATGACACGCAAAAATCTGATAACTCTTGCCTGGGTTTCTTTCGCAACATCAATGTTCTTTTTCTTTCTGTTTACGACTGAAAAGACCATTAAAAATTTTTTGCTGACGATTCTTGTTTCGTCTATGTACTCATTTGTTTTAGGTGGCGGAAACGGGCTTGTCAATGATTTTCTCAACAAGAAATTTCCGTGGTCTGAAGCTACCACAAAGCGTGCGGTCATCAGTATTGTTACCATCTTAATTACCAATATTATCCTGGTTTATTTCTGTAACTACATCAATTTTGTCATTTTTCAGAAATCAGCCACTACGGAAGAATACTTTCTTGGGAAATATAATTTTATCAATTGGTTTACCATCAATATTGCTTTATTGATTTCAGCATTTCTTCATGCGAAAGGCTTTATGGAAGAACTCAAAAAAGCTTCCAAAAAAGAAGTGGTGGAGCAGAAGCTTATTGCAAAATCTGCCAATGCACAGTTTGAAAGCCTGAAAAATCAGCTTGATCCTCACTTTTTGTTTAATTCTTTGAATGTTTTGAGCTCACTGATAGATGAAAATCCCATTCAGGCACAGAAATTTACGGCTTCAATGTCTAAGATTTACCGCTATGTCCTTGAGCAGAAGGATAAAGAACTCGTTACGGTAGAAGACGAAATTGAATTTGCGAAAATCTATTGCGAATTGCTTAAAACAAGATTTGAAGACAGTGTGAATTTTATTTTTGATATTAAAAAAGAAGATATAAAGAAATTTGTTGTTCCGCTTTCTCTGCAACTTCTTTTGGAGAATTGTATTAAACATAATCTTGCTACTTCTTCAAAACCTCTTTTAATTAAAATTTTTACAGAAGGAGAGAGTCTGTGTATCGAAAATAACCTCCAGATCCGTGAACAGATTAAAGAAAGTGCAGGAATCGGCTTGGCAAATATTGTGCAGCGTTACGCTTTGCTTACCAGCCGAAATGTTTTTATAGAAAGATCTGATGATTATTTTAAAGTAAAACTTCCTGTGTTAATTGAGAAACCAAATGTTGTCAATAGTGTTGTTTCTGATGATGATGTGGTTTACGAAAGAGCATTGAAACGGGTAAAAGAAATTAAATCTTTTTACAGTAATCTTATCTCCTACATTGTAGTGATACCGGTTTTGGTTATTATTAATATGATATCAACACCGCAGCATTTGTGGTTTTACTGGCCCATGCTTGGATGGGGAATGGGTGTGGCAGCACACGGATTGAGTGTATTTTCCATCGGAAGAAACTGGGAAGAAAGAAAAATCAGGGAAATTTTAGAAAAAGAAAACAACAGTTATGGAAAATAATATACAGCGCAGCATGCGCTACCGTGAAGCTGAAAAAAAAGTAAAAAAAATTAAAGGCTTTTATATCCATCTTATGGTATATTTTTTTGTGAATATTTTTAGCATTGTTTCTGAAGCTGTTATAGCAAAACCTGGAGCAAAATTTTGGGAATGGGATTTGCTCATTTTGCCTTCATTATGGGGAATTGGTGTTGCTGCTCATGGTCTGAGTGTATTTCTGCCGGCATTTATCTTGGGTAAAAACTGGGAAGAAAAGAAAATAAGAGAATTAATGGAAAAAAATAAATAATATGAATGCACTTTATCTTGTTTTTTATGCATCTGTTGCGCTCTGGCTTTTCAGCGAACTGTATTATAAAAAAATGCTGAAATCTGGAGAAAAAGATCAGAAAAAAGATCAGTCCACACTCAATATTTTATGGGTAGTAATTTTACCGTCTGTTTTTTGTGCTGTTTTGATTTCTAAAACCACTTATTTTCCTATTAAAAATCAATATCTTACGTTATACATTGGTGAATTTTTTATTCTGACCGGAATTTTTTTTCGCTGGATCATTATCAGATCCTTGGGAAAATATTTTATGGTAGATGTCTCTATCAAAGAAGATCATAAAATAAAGCAGGAAGGATTTTATAAATACATCAGGCATCCTTCTTATACTTTTGCGCTTCTTACTTTTTTAGGTCTTGGTATTTTCCTCAATAACTGGATTTCTTTATTTCTTGCTTTTGTCCCGACTTTTATTGCCTTTCTGTATCGTATTAAGATTGAAGAAAAGGCACTTATAGAAAAATTTGGTGAAGAATATATTCAGTATAAAAAGAAAACTAAAATGCTGATTCCGTTTGTTTACTAAAGATTTAATAATTCAAATTGAAATTAAAGGAGATGATAATACGTCTCCTTTTCTTTTCGGAAAAAAAATTGCTTTTAAAATTTGATTTGCCTTTTTTTAGATTTAACAGTTTACTTGTATATTAATTTTATAACACGACAAGTTTTGTCGCATTAGCGATTTAGCTTTGCAGAAATAACAAAAAAACTATTACATAAAAATTTGCGCATATTTAAACGCAAAGTTTTATTAAAATAACCTTACATATAAGGAGCAAAGTTGAATCAACAGGTTGATTGATGAAGCGATATTTTCACGCTTTGCGAAGCAATTTAATTGCCTTTGTATCTTAAAATAAAACGTTTTGAAAATAAATCTTTGCGTAAAAATTAACAACAAACTTATTACAAGAATATTTGACGCATATTTAACGCAAAGTTGAATCAAAATAATCTTATATAAGGAACAAAGATGAATCACAGTTATTGATGAAGCGATATTTCACGCTTTGCGATGCAATTTAATTGCCTTTGCATCTTAAAATTAAACATTTTGAAAATAAATCTTTGCGTGAAAAAAATCTAACCAACAGTAAATTTTTTTTAATAAAAAGATTAATAAAGCCTAAATCGGCTAATAAAGAGTAGTTTACAAGAGTGGAGAACTCTATCGGTAACGATTTAGTAATGGTGCTTACTGCACTTGCTTTCACTTGATTACCATGTAAATCATTAATGCAAATGTAATAAAAAATGGGTAGAGTACATTAGTGCTTTACCCATTTTTTCGCCCTTTCCTTTCTACTGAAATATCAATAAAATCTCCCCACTGGGGGTATTCTGTGATATTGGTTTCAATATTATTCCCAAATTTTGGCATATCAACAATAGATGCAGCTCCGAAACAAATTGTGAGAACTTCTAAACGACTATGCTATGGAAATCGTGTTGAATAAGATATTAGCGCAAATTCATCATCAGGAAGATAAATTTTCTTCTCAAAAGATGCCAACGGCGGAAGAGGCTTATCAAATGACCCTGTTCCTAAAGGAAATGTTGTTCAATATAAAAGCCCAAGTCGTACAGGATGGATTTACAAATGAACAGCAAGAAATTGACTTTTTCAAGAACATTAAACCACAAATCTTAGGGAAGCTCATTTACTATAATAAAGTCTTCCGCATCGAAACTACCTGCCCTGTGAGCAATGGCAAAATACACCAAAGCTATTATGAGAACCTATTAAAAACCCTCAAATTACAATATAAAGAAACTATTTGCAATGAGGATTTTTACAGATACTACCGTGCAGGCAGAATAGACCGTGACCATACTTATTTCAGGCTCGGACAAATCAATTACCACGATGGATTAAAGAGTGGTGTATTTGAAATTGACCTTAGCTTTTCAACATATTTTGATAACAAAATAGCCCACATTATAGCGAATGAATTACTTTATACTTATATGCTTACTAAAATCAGCCCCGAAGAAAATCCAGATTTGATTTTATTAAATGGAGAAGCAAACAAGGATATTTCGTGGACAAATTCTCAAAATGCACTTATCGAACTGATATATGCTCTTTATGCTTCTAATTCCATTGCACACGGAAAAATCGGCATCCGAAAATTAGCTTTGATTTTTCAAGTGCTATTCCGAACTCCCTTAAACGATATACATCACTCTTTCCACCGAATGAAAACAAGGGCAGGTTCCCGAACGGCATTTTTAGACCAGCTCAAAATATCCCTCGAAGAATATATGGATAAAGACCTTTAGCTACATTAAAAAACGGTATGTCCAGAGCAGTACACAAAATGTACTGCTTTTTCTTTGCCCATATCTGCCAATTGGCAAATGCTCTCAAAACTTCATTACAAAATATCCAAAATCCCCTAAAATCCTTATTAAACAAGGGTTTTCACTAATTGTAAAAATTTTCAAAAAACCGCCAAACCAATTGGCAAGGCTTGGCAGACAAACACTGCCACCTTTCACAATTTTGCATAGCGAACTTTAAAAAGCTGTGCAATGAAAATAATAACCATTGAAGAAGAAGCGTGGCAACAGCTAAACAGCCGTATCAATGCCATTGCCGACTACCTGAAAAGATTGGATGATAGAAGCTATGATGACCTGTGGGTCAATAACCACGAGGTATGCCAATACCTGCATATCAGCGAAAAGACCTTATGGCGCATGCGCACCAAAGGCGAGATTGCTTATTCAAAAATCTACGGTCAGTATTTCTACACCATAGGAGCAATTAAGGATATGCTCAATGCCAATGCCATACAGAGCAGTGATGAATTTGTGCAGGAGCTTATGGCAAAAGGCAAAAGCTATATCGAAAAAGGCAGAAAGCTAAAGGCAGACAAAAAATAGGTATGAACCCTTAAAGTATATTCCTATGAATATTGACAGAATGGAATTTTTGGCGTGGATGGAACGCTTAATGGGTCGCCTTGATATACTGGGCGATAATATAGACGAGTTGCAAAAGAAACGCAACAGTATAGATGGCGAGGAACTGCTCGATAATCAGGATTTGCTTCAAATGCTGAAAATAAGCAACCGCTCTCTGCAACGGTATCGCTCCATTGGCAAACTACCTTATTATACGATAAGTGGAAAATTGTATTACAAGCTATCTGATGTACATCAGTTCATAAGAGAGAGTTTTAACCCTCCCTCAAAATGAACGCCAATGAAAGACAAAGGCTGCCTTTGAGTGCCAAATTGAGCAATACAGCCAACGCTTCATTTACATTCGGCAGTGAATTTTTAAAACTTTCAAAATATGAGCGAAGAAATCACAAACAAACAGGAAATGCCCGAACAATTATCGGACATATTATTGGTGCTGGATAAAGAAAAAATGAAAATCCAAGCCGTAAAGAGTATTGACGAGAACGGAAAAATGGAAACCGTTGACCCCACGAAGAAAAACCAAAACCAGTTTATGCGTGTGGATAAAAGCGGCGACTTTTTTTCCAACTTCTTCTCCAATTTTTTCAGCCAATTAAAGAACCCTACCAATTTTTCATTCTTCAAAGTGCCTGCACCTATTGCAGTCGAAAAAGCACAGGAAATGCAAAAGCAGGTAAATAAGCCCACTCCAGAAGGCGAAAAAGTGATGAAAGAACACGAAGTAAAAATAGAGCCGCAACAGGATAAGAAACAAGAAAATCAAAATAATATGGCAACAACACAAACAACACCGGAAGCCAGCGAGTACCGCTACAAACCGGAGCAGATTGATTGGGACACAATGAAAAACCTCGGATTAAGCAAGGAATACCTTGAAAAAAGAAACCTGCTTGACCCTTTGTTACGAGGTTACAAAACCAATGAACTTTTGCCGATAGGCGTTAACTTCGGAGGTTCTGTTCTTCGCACAGATGCCCGATTGTCTTTACAGCAAGCCGAAGATGGAAATGTTATCGTAGCAATGCACGGTATCAAAAAAGAACCCAACCTGCATTTTGAGTTTTTCGGACACAAGTTTACCGATGAGGACAAAAAGAACCTGCTCGAAACAGGTAATATGGGGCGTGTGGTTAACCTGACCAATTCCAAAACGGGCGAACTGATGCCATCCATTATCAGCATAGACAGGCTAACCAATGATGTAATTGCCTTACGGACGGATTTCATAAAAATTCCCGATGAAATTAAAGGTGTAAAACTGAACGATGAGCAAAAACAAACTTTAATGGAGGGTAAACCGCTAAAGTTAGACGGTATGATTTCCACGAAAGGAACGGAGTTCTCGGCAACGGTCCAATTCAATGCAGACAAACGTTATGTGGAGTTCCTGTTTGACCGCAATAATTCCAACAGGCAAACTCAAAGCAACGGTCAAACTCAAAACAATCAGCAAAGCCAGCCGCAGGAAGCTCCAAAAACATTCAGAGGCAAAGAACTGACCGATGAGCAGCATAAGGATTTCAAAGCCGGACAAACCGTTTACATTGACGGATTGAAAGATAAAAAAGGGCAACCGTATCAGGGTTATATCACTTTCAACAAGGATACCGGAAAAACAGGCTTTGAGTTTCCTAATCAATATAAAGAAAGGGTAAAACCCACCGAAGCCCATAAAACGCAAACTGCCGTCAATTCGGAGGGCAAGACCAACGAAGCAACTAAAAACATCAAAGAGCCTTTGAAGTCGGGGCAACAAAGACCGAAAAACAAACAACAGCAGGAACAACAGGAAAAGCCGAAAGCTCCTGCAAAATCCAAAGGCGTAAAAAGGTAATCAAGTATGAAAACAATCATTGCAGAAAAACCAAGCGTAGCAAGGGAAATAGCCGGACTTGTGGGAGCATCCGATAAAAAGGACGGCTACCTGACAGGTAACGGCTATTTTGTTACGTGGGCATTCGGTCATTTAATAGGATTGGGAATGCCCGAAGATTACGGGATTACGGGATTTGACAAAGCATCATTGCCAATATTGCCCAACCCTTTTTTGCTGACCGTCCGGAAAGTCAAAAAAGACAAAGGCTATACCGCCGATACAGGTGCATTAAAGCAACTGAAGGTTATCGAACAGCTTTTTAATCGTAGTAACAGCATCATTGTAGCCACCGATGCGGGACGTGAGGGCGAACTCATTTTCAGGTACATTTATGAATACCTGAAATGCAACAAGCCTTTTGAACGGCTTTGGATTAGTTCGCTTACCGAAAAAGCGATTAAACAAGGTTTTGACAATCTAAAAGACGGGGCAGCATTTGACGGATTGTATCAGGCGGCACAAGGCAGAAGCCGTGCCGATTGGCTCGTGGGCATCAATGCTACACAGGCGTTGAGCATTGCCGCAGGCAATGGTATTTATTCACTCGGAAGAGTACAGACACCTACACTGGCTTTGATATGCAAACGCTATTTGGAAAACAAAAATTTCTCGGTAAAGAAGTATTGGCAGATACAGTTATTACACCACAAAGAACTGATAGATTTTAAAAGCCTTTCCAAAACCAAATGGGAAGACCAAAAACTTGCGGATGATACGCTGAAAGCCATTCAGCGAAGCGAAACGGCAACAGTTACATCAGTAGAAACCAAAAGCGTTACAGAACAACCTCCTTTATTGTTCGACCTTACCGGATTGCAGAAGGAAGCCAATAAAAAGCTGAACCTTTCTGCCGAAGAAACCCTCAACATTGCCCAAAGTCTTTACGAAAAGAAGTTTATCACTTATCCCCGTACCGGAAGCAAATACATTCCTGAAGATATGTGGGCAGAAATCCCCAACCTCGTGAGGGCTTTGCAGGATAGGGAAACCTGCAAGCAAGCCGTATCAAAGATGAAATGGGGACGTTTCAATAAACGTATCGTGAACGATTTGCGTGTTACCGACCACCACGGATTATTGATTACAGACAAAATCCCATCAGCACTGAACGCAAAGGAAAATGCCGTTTATGATATGATTGCCTTTCGGTTGCTCGAAGCCCTTTCACAAGCCTGCATCAAAGAGATAACCGATGTAGGTTTACAAGCATTGCATTATGATTTTATGGCAAAAGGCTGTAAAATCATAGAAGCTGGCTGGCGTTCCATCAAAGGCAGTTTCTCCGACGATGATACTGAACATATACAGGATTTACCCGAACTGAAAAAAGGGGATGAACTCAAAATAAAAGAAGCCTCCGTTCTCGAAAAGAAAACCAAACCGCCTGTGCTTTATACCGAAGCAGGGCTTTTGTCGGCTATGGAAACTGCCGGAAAGGAAATCGAAAATGAAGACGAACGGAAAGCCCTGCAAAATATCGGTATCGGTACTCCGGCTACAAGAGCCGCAATAATCGAAACCCTGTTTACCCGTAACTACATCCAAAGGGAAAAGAAATCCTTAATCCCCACCGAAAAGGGATTGCAAGTGTATGAATTAGTTAAAGAACGGAAAATTGCGGATGTGGCAATGACTGCCGAATGGGAACTCGCATTGCAGAAAATTGAGAACAACGAAACTGATGCAGGGGCATTTCAAAAGGAAATGGAACATTACGCTTCATCTATTACCAATGAATTGCTGCAAACTTCCATTGCCAAAAACAACCTGCCCAAACTGGCTTGCCCGAAATGTAAAAGCCAGCAACTCATTATCCGTGATAAAATAGTGAAGTGTCCTGATGAGGTTTGTAATTGGGTGCAGTTTCGCAATGTGTGTGGCGTACAAATCGGCATAGCTGATATTGAAAACCTTGTCAATAAAAGGAAAACTTCACTTATCAAAGGGATGAAAAGCAAGGCAGGAAAGAAATTCGATGCGTATATCGTATTGAAAGAGGATTGTACAACCTCTTTTGAGTTTGATAAAAATAAAAGCTACAAAAAGTAATGGAAAATAAGCCTACCATTAGCACAATGGAAATCAGAAATCTGATTTATTCTATACGTGGAAAGCAAGTGATGCTGGATAGCGACCTCGCTTCCTTATATCAGGTGGAAACAAAGAACCTTAACAAAGCCGTAAAAAGGAATATAGACAGGTTTCCTGCTTCTTTCTGCTTTCAACTGACCGAAGAGGAAGTTGAAAACTTGAGGTTCCAAATTGGAACCTCAAGTTTAAGTTATGGCGGAAGACGTTATTTGCCCTATGTTTTTACTGAACAAGGGGTCGCAATGGCTTCTGCCATACTCCGTTCAGATATAGCGGTTAAAGTCAGTGTTGAAATTATGGAAGCCTTTGTAGAAATGCGAAGAATGCTTGCCAGTAATGCCTCTCTTTTTCATCGTTTGGATAAAATTGAATTGAAACAATTAGAAGCCGACCAAAAATTTGAAGAGATTTTTAAGGCTTTGGAAAGCGATAAGCTCCACAGTGAAAAAGGAATTTTCTACAATGGGCAGGTTTTTGATGCCTACGCCTTTGTATCAGACATTATTCGTAATGCCAAAAACTCCATTATCCTGCTGGATAATTATGTGGATGACACAGTATTGACCTTATTGGGCAAACGCAATGATGATGTTACTGCCACAATCTATACCAAAAGCATTAACAATCAACTACGTTTGGATGTACAACGGTACAACAGCCAATATCCTCTGATTGAAATTGAGATTTTTTCCGATGCCCACGACCGATTTTTGATTATTGACGGTACGGAGCTTTACCACATCGGGGCATCACTAAAAGACCTGGGCAAAAAATGGTTTGCCTTTTCGAGAATGGATATTGAGGTGGGCAGAATGCTCAAAATCTTAAACCAACAATAAACCCTCTAATTCAGAGGGTTTTCTTTAGTTTTTTGATGCTTCAAAATGCTCTTGTACGTTCTTAAATTAACTTCAATAATATTTTTTCTTTAGCCATAAACTTGCCCTTACCAATAATATGAGTACCGGAACTTCTACCAGTGGGCCGATAACGCCCACAAATGCCTGTGGCGAATGAATACCGAAAACCGCTATTGCTACGGCTATTGCCAATTCAAAATTGTTTCCTGTGGCTGTAAATGCGATGGATGCGTTTTTATCGTAAGGAACTTTAAGGGATTTATTGATAAAGAAGCTCACGAAAAACATCAGTACAAAATAGATTACTAACGGTATTGCCACTTTTACTACATCCATTGGCAATTCCAATATTTTATCGCCTTTCAGACTGAACATTAATACGATTGTAAACAGTAAAGCATATAATGTAATGGGCGATATTCGGGGTACAAATTTCCTGTTATACCATTCTGTACCTTTTGATTTGATAAGGAAGTAACGACTTAAAAAACCTGCTAAAAATGGAATGCCTAAGTATATCAATACGCTTTCGGTTACGTCTTTCATTGATACGCTTACATTGAAGTTGGCTAATCCTAATTTTGAAGGTAATACGTTGATGAACAGCCAAACTAAGAAGCTATAAGAAAGTATCTGGAAGATACTGTTTAATGCAACTAACATAGCTGTATATTCTCTGTTTGCTTTAGCTAAGTCACTCCAAACGATTACCATTGCGATGCACCTTGCCAAACCTATCAATATCAAGCCTGTCATATAATCGGGTTCGTTCCGTAAAAACAAAACTGCTAAACCGAACATCAGTACCGTGCCGATAACCCAATTCAGCAATAAGGATATACCGATTACTTTTTTATCCTTAAATGCCATAGGTAACAATGAATAATCAACCTTTGCCAATGGCGGGTACATCATCAATATTAAACCTATTGCCAACGGAATGTTTGTAGTGCCTACGGATAGGGCATTTGTAATTTTTGAAATACCGGGAAAGATATATCCCAATCCTATACCTACTGCCATTGCAAGGAATATCCATAAGGTAAGGTATCTGTCTAAGAATTTTAGTTTTGGTTGCATTGCGTGGCTAATTTGTAAGTTCTTTATATTGGTTTGATGTCAATAATTTTTCTAATTCTGCAATATCTTTTATTTCAATTTTTATCAGCCAACCATTTCCAAAAGGTTCTGAATTGATTAGTGTTGGTTCTTTTAATAAGCGTTGGTTCGTTTCAATGATTTTACCCGATACAGGCATAAATAAATCACTGACCGTTTTAACCGCTTCAACAGAGCCGAATACTTCATCCTGCTGAAAACTATATCCAACATTGGGTAAATCTGCATATACGATTTCGCCCAATTCGCTTTGTGCAAATTCTGTAATGCCTATTGTACCTGTGTTGTCGTGTACGCTTATCCACGTATGTTCTTTTGAATACTTTCTATCGGTTGGAAATTCCATTTTTATAAATTTTTAGATTAGTAACCTCTCCTTAAATTTTCTGCGTATTCGTTTGGTAAAATGCTTTCCTCTACTGCTTTTGCTGCTCTTTCAATATCATAATCAAAGCGTATAAATTCCACACTGATACTGTCTTTATCCAATACAGAACTTTGCTCGTTGATAGTAAGTATTACATAACCGCCTCTTACATCGCTGTCTTTCGGCTTTCCTACCGAACCTATATTGATGGCGTGTCTGAAATGGTCTTGTCCGTCAATTCCCGAATTTAAAATACGGTGGTATGGCTTATGCGTATGCCCGAAACACATAATGTCTGCGTCTGCCTGTTCCATAATTCTAAGCATACTTTTTTCTTCCCTGTCTTCAAATAAGTATTCGTTTATCTTTCTTGGGCTACCGTGTACCAATAGTAAATTGAGCTTGTCCTCGTTCAACTGAAATTCTACTTTGATATGTGCCGGAAGTGTACGCAAATAGGCTCTTTCTTCATCTTTCATAATAGAGTTGGTAAAGGAAATAGATACGCTGCCATTGCCTTTTTCACTATCGGTTTTATAAGCACATCCGCAATCATTGCTCATACGCCCGATGCCAAAATCATAATTCCCTGCAATGGTTGGTATTTTCCTTTTACGGATTTCGTTCACTACTTCATTTGCCCAAATGTTATAGCCTACCAAATCGCCTAAGCAATAAATACTGTCGGGATTTCTTTTTTCTACATCTTCAAAAAATGCTTCTAATGCAGGTAGATTGGCGTGAATGTCACTGAATAATGCAATTTTCATTTTTATTTATTTTTATGATTATACTATTAACAACATCCTGAATTTGGTGTGCAACAAGTGGTACTGTTTAGCTCTGATAGTTTTACCTTTTGTTTCTCTGTTGGAATACCGCAAGCATCCTGAGCAAGACAAGCGGTTTGTTTATTCTTCAATACAAAATATTTTCCGTTAAAGTCTAAATCGTATTTACCAATCGTTTCGCTTTGGTATTCTACTTCTATTTCAGCATCTTCAATACCCAATTTTTCTTCAGACAGTTTGATGATATTCAATAGTTTTCCTGGTTTCAATCTATGTTCATAATCGTTGGCATTCCATAGCTGAAAGTTTACTACTTTTTCATTGCGGATTACACCGCCGCAATCAATAAAATTTTTATTGATTTGTCCCACTTCGGTAACGTGGAAATGTTCGGGAACAGGCGTTCCGTTCTCTAACTGAAATTCAACATTCTCTAATGTTGGTAACATTTCTTTGATTTTTGATAGTTTCATATTAACTGAATTTTAAGTAGCACAATAAATGTTATATTGCAATATAACGATGTTAAATATTAAAAAAATGCTATGGGCAGCACTTGGTTACTTTTACCTCCTGATTGAAAAACGCATTAAATTCCTCTTGAATTTCATTCCATACTTTTTCATCAATACAATAGCAAACAGATTTTCCCTCAATCGTTCCCTGAACGATACCGATGTTTTTTAATTCCTTTAGATGTTGTGAAATGGTTGCCTGTGCCAACCCTAATTCCTCAACCAAATCGTTACAGATGCAGGCATCTTGATTGATGATATATTGAAGTATAGCAATCCTTGCAGGATGCGCCAAAACCTTAAATCGAGAAGCCAGCTTATTCTGTTGGTCTGTAAATATTTCTGATTTGGTAAGTCCCATAGTTTACACTTTTACATCGCAATATTACGATAATAAGTTTAAACACAAAAGTAGTTTATGAAAAAATATTCAAATCTTAATTCTTTTCAAGTTTCTATTTCAATTTACTAAGTGGTAAAACCCTACCTCTCAAAGCCAAACCCTGCCACTTCTGCAAAGGGGCTCATCTACTGCTATAATTTTAGGCTTCAAGTAAAATTCTAAGCAAAATTATAGTATGGATACACAGCAAAAAGACCTATCGTATTTCAGGTTACGATTACAAGAATTATTAAATACCAGCTTTCCCGAAAAAGCAAATGACCAAAAATTTATTGAGCAACGTTCTTCGTGGGGCGCCAATGCTTACGAGGGGGCTTTTAGTTCGGGAAACGCTATTGAGCAATGCAACGAAATAGCCAATTACATACTTTTTGAGGGCTTGCACTTCTCCAAATTCGACACCGTTTTTCAGGTGGTATGCAATGAGTTTGATACCATAATGGCAGATGAGGAACTGCGACCGTTCGCCCTGAAAATGTTCGCGGTTTGTGAGCCTGTTTTCTCCGGCTACCAGCTAACCGATGATTTCGCTTATAACACAGAGTACGACCTGCTCTATACCGAAATAACCGGAACCATCGCAATATGGATAGAGGAAAATGGGCTTCAGTAAAAAGCAACATCTCCAACAGAACATTGATGCCCTGCGAATTGCTTTTAAACTGGAAAAGGAGAAACGACAAGCCACCGTAGGCGAAAGACTGCTAATGATGCAATACAGCGGATTTGGCGGTCTTAAATTCGTGTTGAACCCCATAGCGAACGAAATAGACATCAATAATTGGAGAAAAACAGAACACGACCTTTTCCCGATTACGCAGGAACTCCACCAACTACTCAAAGAAAATTCAGAAGACGAAAAGCAATACCGCAGGTATGTGGACAGTATGAAAAGCTCCGTACTGACGGCTTTTTATACACCGCCACAGGTCATAGATGCGATTTCCGCAACTTTGCGTGAAAGCGGTCTGAACATTGATAAATTCCTCGAACCCTCCGCAGGTATCGGGTCTTTCATACAATCCTTTTCAGAAAATAAAAAAGCCAGTGTTACTGCTTATGAAAAGGATTTGCTCACAGGCAAGATTTTAAAACAGCTTTATCCCGAAAGCAATATTCGTGTAAGCGGTTTTGAGGAAATCCCCGAAAAGGGACAAAACAGCTTTGATGTAATCGCCAGTAATATTCCATTTGGCGATACTTCCGTTTTCGACCTTTCCTATTCCCGAAGCAGGGACAGTGCAAAAGTACAGGCAGCCCGAAGCATACACAATTACTTCTTTCTGAAAGGTGGTGATATGCTCCGTGAGGGCGGTTTGCTGGCTTACATTACTTCACAGGGCATTCTGAATAGTCCGAAGAACGAGCCGATACGCAGGGCGTTGATGCAGGATAATAATTTGGTTTCGGCTGTCCGCTTACCCAACAACCTGTTTACGGAATATGCAGGTACGGAAGTCGGCAGTGATTTGATTATCCTGCAAAAGAATACGGGAAAACAAAACTTGACCGAAGCCGAAGAACTGTTTTGCCAAAGCAGGCAAACGGAATACAACACTCCGGGCAATGCGCTCTTTCAGGACAGCACAAGGATTGTGCATACCGACCGCAAATTAGATACCGACCCTTACGGACAACCTGCACTCATCTATACTCATAAAGACGGTGTTAACGGAATTGCCCAAGACCTCAAACAAATGCTTACGGATGATTTTGGTAAGCACCTGAATTTGAATTTATACAAAGGCGAACGGAACGATGAGCCTGCATTACAAATTCCTGTTACACCAACACCAACGGTTACACCTCCGGTTATCGAACCTGTAACCATTCAGCCGGAAATACAATCTTTATCTGTTCCTATAATCAATCGGGAAAGTCCGCAGGAATTAAAGCAACTAAGCATTTTCGACTTGTTTGAAAATGTGGACGAGCCTGTAATGGTTGCTGCTCCATCCAAAAAAACGACACAAGTTAAAAGGCAAAGCACCAACAAAAGAAGAGGTGCAATAGGTCGCCAACCTGACCTGTTCAGCAGTGCGATGCAGCAACCTTATACGCCTCCGATTACCAATAGAACTGCCAACGGAAGCCCATCTACCAATGGCAAAAAACAGGAAGCTATCGGCGACCTGTTTTCACAAATAAACGGGAATGGCCAAGCTGATAAGCCAGCCGTTCCCAATACCATTCCCGAACCTGCTCCTTATAGTGGCGAACTGCAATCGTACCACCGTAACGATTGTCTTGTTGTGGATAATGGTTGGGTCGGTCATCTGCAAGATGTAGATACATCAGACGGTACGGCAGTTTTCCACCCTTTGCAGTTACCGACCTTACAGAAAGCAAGAGCCGAAGCGTACATTGCTGTACGTGATGTTTACCAAGACCTTTACAATAAAGAGGCAAAGTTTCAGACCGAATACAAGGAAGAAAGGGAAACCCTTAACCGCCTTTACGATGCCTTTGTCAAAAGGTACGGAAACCTTAACAGTGCCGATAATATCAAGCTCATCAAAGCGGATAGTTCCGGCAAGGAAATCCCTTATTTGGAGCGTGTTGTTGGTGGCGTGGTACACAAAGCGGATATATTCAGCCGTCCGGTAAGTTTCTCCACCTTAACAATAGCAACGGACAATCCCGAAGAAGCGTTAGCGGCTTCGCTGAACAAATACGGAAGCGTGGATTTGGACTATATGTCCGAAATCAGCGGTATTACCGATGATGCTTTGAAAGAAGCCTTACACGGTCGCATTTACTACAATCCTTTGCAAAAGGAATATGAAATATCCGAACGCTGGATTGCAGGAAACGTAGTAGAGAAAGCCCAAGAGGTACTGAACTACATTGAAAACAATCCCAATGATACTGAAGCCAAAACAAGCCTTACCGTTTTGGAAGAAGCCCGACCAAGACGAATTGAGTTTGAGGAACTCGATTTTAATTTGGGCGAACGCTGGATACCCACTGGCATTTATGCCCGCTTTGCTTCACATCTTTTTGATACGGACGTACTCGTTCATTACTCTGAAAGCTCCGATGACTTTTCAGTAAAGTGCGACCGTAAGAATTTGCATATATGGGAAAAATACGCTGTCAAAGCTGAAAGCAGAACGTTTGACGGGATTGCCCTGCTCAAACACGCATTGGTTAATACCACGCCGGATATTACCAAAAAAGTAATGGTTGGCGACCAAGAGGTCAAGGTGCGGGATATGGAAGCCATACAAATGGCGAATACCAAGATTGACGAAATCCGTACCGCCTTTACCGAATGGCTCCACGCCCAAAATGATGAGTTTAAAAGCAGGCTGACCGACCAATACAACGATACTTTTAACTGCTTCGTCCGACCGAACTATGACGGAACGCATCAGGACTTTCCGGGCTTAGACCGTAAGGCATTGGGCATTGAAGACCTGTATTCAAGCCAAAAGGACACGGTTTGGATGATAAAGCTGAACAACGGTGCTATCTGCGACCACGAAGTAGGTGCAGGAAAAACGTTGGTTATGTGTACGGCAGCACAGGAAATGAAGCGTTTGGGACTGGCACACAAACCGATGATTATCGGTCTGAAAAGCAACGTTCACGAAATTGCCGAAGCCTACCGCACCGCTTACCCACACGCTAAAATCCTGTTTCCGGGCAAAGAAGATTTTACGCCCCAAAAACGCCTGCGGATATTCGGCGATATTAAAAACAACGATTGGGATTGTGTAATCCTCACACACGACCAATTTGGTATGATACCGCAGTCGCCCGAAATTCAAAAGGAAATACTCGAAATCGAATTGGACAGCGTAGAGCGTAACCTCGATGCCCTGCAATCGCAAGGCAAGGAAGTTACAAGGGGAATGCTTGCCGGAGTAATCAAGCGGAAAGAGAACCTCGAAGTGAAGCTCAAAACCCTGCAACACGATATTGAAAACCGCAAAGATGATGTGGTTGACTTTAAGATGATGGGCATTGACCATTTGTTCGTTGATGAAAGCCACCAGTTCAAAAACCTAATGTTCAATACAAGACATACAAGGGTTGCCGGATTGGGCAATGTGGACGGTAGCCAAAAGGCATTGAACCTGCTCTTTGCTATCCGTACCATTCAGGAACGCATCAATGCGGATATGGGAGCAACTTTCCTTTCGGGAACGACCATAAGCAATTCACTTACGGAACTGTACCTACTTTTTAAGTACCTGCGACCAAGAGCATTGGAAAAACAAGGCATTCACTCTTTTGATGCGTGGGCTGCTATTTATGCAAGAAAAACGACCGATTATGAATTTTCGGTAGCTAACAATATTGTAGCAAAAGAACGTTTCCGATACTTTATCAAAGTGCCGGAGCTGGCACAATTCTACTCGGAAATCACGGATTACCGAACGGCAAAAGATATAGGTATTGACCGCCCCAATAAGAACGAGGTATTGTATAACATACCGCCTACTCCAGACCAGGAAGATTTTATCAAAAAGCTAATGGAGTTTGCCAAAACAGGAAATGCTACCTTATTAGGAAGAGAACCTTTATCACAAAGCGAAGAAAAAGCAAAGATGCTTATCGCAACGGACTACGCCCGTAAAATGTCTTTGGATATGCGGATGGTAAGCGGTGCGTATGATGACCACCCCGATAATAAGGCTTCGCATTGTGCGGCAAACATTGCCAAGTATTACAACCAATACAACGCACAGAAAGGAACGCAGTTCATTTTCTCCGATTTGGGAACCTACAAGCCGGGCGAATGGAATGTGTACTCCGAAATCAAACGCAAGCTCGTGGAAGACCACGGCATACCTGCACACGAAGTCCGGTTTATACAAGAGGCTAAAAATGATAAGCAACGCAAGGAACTTATCAAAGGAATGAACGAGGGCAAAATCCGTGTACTGTTCGGTTCTACAAGTATGTTGGGTACAGGTGTGAATGCACAAAAAAGAGCAGTTGCCGTTCATCATTTAGATACACCGTGGCGACCAAGCGACCTTGCCCAAAGGGACGGTCGGGCAGTCCGAAAAGGCAATGAGATTGCCAAGTTCTTTGCCGACAACAAAGTAGATGTAATTATCTATGCCGTAGAAAAATCACTGGATAGCTACAAGTTTAACCTGCTGTACAATAAACAGCTATTTATAGACCAATTAAAAAACAACAATCTCGGCAAACGGACTATTGACGAGGGCAGTATGGACGAAAAATCGGGAATGAACTTTTCGGAATACGTGGCTATCCTTTCGGGAAATACCGACCTTTTGGATAAAGCCAAATTAGAAAAACAGATTGCCGGATTGGAAAGCGAAAAACAGGCGTTTAACCGTTCCAAGTTCAGTGCCAAATACAAGCTGCAAGACTTTACGGAATTGCTGGATAGTACGCAATCCCGACTAAACAGAATGAGCCTTGATTGGGAAAACTTACAGCAACGCATACAAAAACGTTCGGATGGTACAATTGCAAATCCTGTACAGTTGGACGGTTTACCGCCCAATGAGGATATTAAAAAAATAGGTGTAAAGCTCAACCAGCTTGCGGACAAAGCCCGCACCGGAGGTCAGTATGAAGAAATCGGTAGTTTGTACGGATTTACGCTGTTGGTAAAAACCGAAATGTCCGAAAAGGAGGGCGTGGATATACGGGTAAACCGCTTTTTAGTGCAGGGAGAGGGCAATATCAAATATACCTACAACAACGGTTTAATTGCTAAAGATGAAAAGCTGGCGGCTATGAACTTCCTAAATGCACTGGAGAAATTGCCCGGCTATATCGAGCAGGAGCAAAAGAAAATTGCTGAAATACAAAAAGACCTGCCTATACTTCAGGAAGTGGTTAACGGTACGTGGTCTAAGGAAAGCCGATTAAGTGAGCTTAAAACGGAACTGGCTGCCGTAGAAAGAAAGATACAGCTATCAATAGAGCCTGTAAAACAAAGCGAAGAACCTGCTGAGCAGGTAGAAAAACGGAAAGAAGCCCCAGACTTTTCAGAAAGTAATGTACGAACTAAAAGCATTTATGTACCTCGTGGCGTACTGTAATGATGTTGTTTATTGTTCTTCCATTTTCTTTATCAGTGCTTCACACAGGCTATCAAGAAATTTTGTTCGATTTATCTTGCGGGCTTTCAATTCCATAAACGTGTGGTAAAAATCGCCTAACTCAATATTAAAAGTATCTTCAAAAATTTTGGCAATCAATTTTATATCTGTATTCCCATTGTTAAATACACCATGGGAATACAGTGCATAAATAAGCTCTGTGAGTGCTGTTTTGCTTCCTGTCCAATTGAGTGAAGAAGTGTCGGGTATCTTAGTAAGATTACTATTTAACTGACCTTCAAGATAAACTTGTATGAGGTCATTAGCAATTATTTTAGCAACTTTATAATCGTGTGAAGTAGAAAAACGATGGTCAGCTTCAAAATAAAAAGTGTCCAACCACAGCCTTATGTCGTGTTTTCCCCGCACAAAAAATTTCTCATCAATGAAAGAATTATTGCTGCGATAATACTTGTAAAAATCAAGGTTGTTATCAAAGAATTTTTTGAGCTTGTTTATTTCTTTGTTCAGAAATTTTTTAACCTGTTTTTCTCCATAAGGTTTTTTTGTTTCGATTTTATAAACAGCATTATAGTAAATGAGCTTTGAAACAATAACAGGTTTCTGATATTTGAAAAAATAGATTTCTGCCTCCATATCTTTAAAGTCGTTTTTTAGTACAAACTCCTTTAAATCTGAAAGGCTTTTAATGATAAGCTGTATAATCGCTTCAATCCTTTTTATAGGGTTGTCAATCTCAATCTCCTGTTCCTGAATTGCAGTTTCCAATTTACGATATGTCTCATTGTAAAATTTATCCATACGCTTCATTTTGAAATTCATGATAGTACCTTGCACCGTCACCGCAAGAATATACATTCGGGTTGGATATACTCTGCATATACTCATTCACGGCTATTCCATTATTTTTAAAAGAAACATTCACCTTTTCTAAACCCATATCATCTATATCTGCGGTTCTTCCAGCAGCATGTACCACAAGAGAAGTAGCGAAGTTTAATTCATTTCCTCCCTGCACAGCATGAACTACAAAGTGATTATTTTCTTTGACTATGCTTATTGCCTCAGTGTTTAATTTAATCTGAATGACTAGTTTAACCATGTCAGCATCAAATTTTCCCAAGGGCATCTCCCCCCTGTGAAGAATAACTACTTTCACCCCAAAACGCGAAACAATATGTGCAAATTCAAAAGTTATATAACCACCCCCGATAAACAAAATGTCTTCTAGTAATTCTTTCAGTTCTAAAAAAGCGGTGCTATCGATGAGGAAATTTTCTCTAGGTATATTGATACTCCGTGGTTTGGCTCCGTTTGCAATAACAAACTTTTTTGCTTGTAAAATATTTTCGTTTATTTGAATGGTATTTTTAGAAACGAATTTTGCTTTGCCGTGATACATTCCAACGTCTGCTCTTTTTAATCCGACTTCAGTTTCAGATATTTTTGGTTCTGTAAAACTCTTTTTAAACCGCATCAAATCTTTCAATGAAGATGTGGTAGAAGTTGTGATGCCTTTTCCCTCCAATTGTTTATTGAGCGTCAATACATGCACTAGGCCGACCAAAACTTTTTCAGGGTCACACCCTCTCAAAGCGCAAGTGCCTCCATAGGGTTGGTAATCAATGATAGCAGTTTTTTTATCTGCTGCTGCACAACGCTTGGCTACGTTACTTCCCGAACCTGTGCCTATCACTATTACATCAAATTTTTCCATTTCAAATACTTCAATTTTTTAAAATATTTTCGCAAAATAATAACAAAGATCCTTTTTGGCTTTATCAAGTGGCACAACAGCTCAGTTTTGCCACATCTTTCCCAAAAGTAATTGCAGCCAATTTGATGCCTTCCCCTAAAGTCAAATAAGGATAAAAGCTTTCTGCTAATTCTTTTACGGTTATTCCATATTTGATTGCCATACTCAATTGTTGAATAAGTTCTCCGCCTTCGGGTGCTACTATTCTTGCTCCGATTAGTTTGTCGGTCTCGGTGTTGCGAATAAGCTTTATAAAACCTCTTGTGTCATTTGCTGCAATGGCTCTCGGCACGTCTTTCAATTCTATTTTAGAAACTTCAAACGGAATATTTTGCAGTTCAGCTTGTGCTTCGTCCAAGCCTGCACCTGCTACTTGCGGGTCAGTAAATACTACCCAAGGTAAAGAAGAGTAATCTGCTTTATTTTCACTTCCTGAAAAAGCATTTTCTACGGCAATTTTTCCTTCAAAAGCGGCTGTGTAAACAAAAGCGGGTGTGTTGGTAACATCGCCCACAGCATAAATATTAGGTAAATTTGTTTCCATTTTTTCGTTTACCAAAATGTGTCCTGTTTTATCAAGTTCCAAACCAATATTTTGCAATCCTAATTTTTGTATATTGGGTGTTGTGCCAGATGCCACTACAATTTTTCCTTTTTCTATAATTTGTGTAAAAGAACCGTCAGGGCATTTACAATGGATAATAGTTTCATTTCCTTTTTTATCAAATTTTACTGCTCTAAAATTTGGCAGGATTTCTATACCTTCGTTACGCATTTGTGTTTCCAAGGCTTCGCTGATGTCAGGAGTTTGTGTTCTTAAAACTCTATCTGTAAATTCGATAATACGCACTTTTACACCCAAACGATTATATGCCATAGCTAATTCCAAACCGATGTACCCTGCTCCCATAATAGTGATGCTTTCGGGTTTTTCTTCTAAATCAAAAAGCGAGACATTGGTCAGGTAGCCAATTTCATTCAATCCTTCAATGTTTGGGATATTGGTAGTCGCACCAGTGGCAATGATGAATTTCAAAGCTGTATATTCTGTTTTACTATCCACAACAATTGTTTTGTTGTCTTTAAACTCTGCCCAACCTGTTACCATTTTCAGGTTTTCAAAATCGCTTACCACATCCATATATTTTTTTTCTTGAAGTGTGGCAACCAATTTTTTCTTGTCTTTGATAACCTGTGCAAAATCAATATCAACTCCTTTTGGTTTAATACCTGTAAAGTTGGAATGTGTGGAGTGATAAGCAGTTTCTCCAGCACGGATTAAATTTTTAGATGGTACACAACCTACATTTACGCAAGTTCCTCCGAAATCTAATCCGCCGTTTACCATCAAGGTTGATAGTCCTAAACTTTCGGCTTTGATAGCTGCTGAAAATGCAGCCGAACCACCACCAATAATGATTAAATCAAAATGGCTGCTATTTTGTAAAGAACTATCTTTTTGTGTAGCGCAACAATCCTCTTTTTTGATTTCGCTTTTTACTTTGTAGTTTTTTGTTTCGTTGATTGTATTTACAATTTCTTCTTTACTTGTTTTTGAAGGATCAAACGAACATTCGCAACTGCCACTTTGATAACTTACTTTGGCTTCTGTTACACCTTCATTTTTTAAAAGCATTTTTTCAATGCCTGTTGCACAATGGTCGCAGGTCATGCCCGAAATTTCAAGTAATAGTTTTTCTTCAGTAACAGCTTTGCCATTTTTATGTTCGGCTCCGTTACCTATTATATTTTTTATGAAATTCATTTTTAATTAAATTTTACTTAGATTATTTTTTTGAACAGCATCCTTTCTTTTCACAGTTTTTATCGGATGAATTTCCCTTTTAACAACAGCTTTTCGACTTGCTTTTATCTTTTTCTGTTGGTCTTAAACCCATGCCAATCGCTTCTTTCAATGCCGTCATTTCTGATTCGTTCAGGTATTTTTGCCCTATGGAAAGCAAATCTCCCTCTATCTGCTTTTCAATATCATTTTCCACTTTCTGCTCGTTATTGTTAATGGCTGAACCATAATTTTTGGTGAAACGATTTTTAAATGCCTGGATAAATTCCGTTTTAAGGTTTTCAGCTTTTTCTTTGCTTAACGGGGTTTTGGCATTTACACGGCTAATCA
>JAANMY010001083.1_pt1 | contig 33194 bp, 31 predicted proteins | sample 7279691 | NCBI WGS metagenome assembly JAANMY01 (sample SAMN14094543, study PRJNA606508) | bioreactor metagenome | isolation source: A lab-scale SPAN reactor treating ammonium-rich wastewater day 388 | place: Ireland: Galway | collected 2018-02-07
GTGGCGGGGTCGTTAGAATACGTCTTTAGGCACGGGGACCTCCATGAACGCCGCCGACCAAGCGCCCCGCGTGGGCATCGTGATGGGCTCGCGCTCGGACTGGGAGACGATGCAGCACGCCGCGCAGAAGCTCGAGGCGCTGGGCGTGCCGCACGAAGTCCGCGTGGTCTCCGCGCACCGCACGCCTGATGTGCTGTTCGAATACGCCGAAACCGCCGCGTCGCGTGGCCTGCGCGCGATCATCGCCGGCGCGGGTGGCGCGGCCCACCTGCCGGGCATGCTTGCCGCCAAGACCGCGGTGCCGGTGCTCGGCGTGCCGGTGCAGTCGAAGGCGCTCAACGGGATGGATTCGCTGCTGTCGATCGTGCAGATGCCGGCGGGCATCCCGGTCGCCACCTTCGCCATCGGCAACGCGGGCGCCGCCAACGCCGCGCTGTTCGCCGCCGCGATGCTGGCCGCCGACGATGCCGCCATCGCCACCGCGCTCGACGCCTTCCGCCGCGCGCAGACCGATGCCGTGACCGCGGCCGACGACCCGCGCATCGCCGCCAAATGACCACGGTCGGGATCCTCGGCGGCGGGCAGCTGGCCCGGATGATGGCGCTGTCCGGCGCGCCGCTCGGCCTGCGCTTCCTCATCCTCGACAACGTGGCCGATGCCTGCGCCGGCCAGTTCGCGCCGATGGTGGTGGGCGACTACACCGACCATGCCGCGCTGGCCGAATTCGCCTCGCGCATCGACGTCGCCACCTTCGATTTCGAGAACGTGCCGGCGACGTCCGCCGAATGGCTGTCGGCCCGGGTGCCGGTCTTCCCGAGCCCGCGCGCGCTGGCGGTCTCGCAGGACCGCCTCGCCGAGAAGACGCTGTTCCGCGAACTCGATATCCCGGTGCCGGGCTTCGTCGATGTGCCCGACCGCGCCGCGCTGGATGCGGCGGTGGCGGAGCTCGGCGTGCCCTGCATCCTCAAGACCCGGCGCCTCGGTTACGACGGCAAGGGCCAGTTCCGCATCAGGACGATGGCCGATGTCGAGGCGGCGTGGGCCGCGCTCGGCGCGCAGGCGGCGAAGGTCGGCCTGATCCTGGAAGCCTTCGTGCCGTTCCAGCGCGAGCTGTCGGTGGTGGCCGTGCGCGGCCGCGACGGCGAATTCCGCAGCTGGCCGCTGACCGAGAACTGGCATGTCGATGGCGTGCTGTCGGCCAGCCTGGCGCCAGCCAGGGTGGACGCGCCGATGGCCGCGAAGGCGGTCGCCCACGCACGCGCGCTGGCCGAGGCGATGGACTACGTCGGCGTGTTCGCGCTGGAGCTGTTCTGCCGCGACGGCGAACTGCTGGCCAACGAGATCGCGCCGCGCGTGCACAACTCGGGCCACTGGACGATCGAAGGCGCGGAGACTTCGCAGTTCCAGAACCACCTGCGTGCCGTGCTCGGCCTGCCGCTGGGGGATACGCGCATGGTCGGCCATGCCTGCATGCTCAACTGGATCGGCGAGATGCCGGACGCCGCGGCCGTGCTGCGCGAACCCGGCGGCCACTGGCACGACTACGGCAAGTCCGCGCGCGCCGGCCGCAAGGTCGGCCACGCCACCTTGCGTGCCGATGCGCCCGCCGAACTCGCGGACGCGTTGCAGCGCGTGGGCGCATCGCTCGGCCGCGAAGCGCAGGTCGCGCCGGTGGTTCACGCCCTGCAGACCTGAGCCGCGCGAGGCTCCGGGCATGGACTTCCATCGCCCGCTCATCCTCATCGCCGCGTTGACCGCCGGTTTCCTGGCCGGCTGCGATGCGCCTTCCGATTCCGCATCGACCCCATCCGCGCCTTCCGGCGACGCGCAGGCACCGGTACCCGCGCCCGGCGGATCGCCGTCGGCACCCGTGAATCCTGCGCCGGAGGCCGCGCCCCCCGCGGAAGCTCCCGCGACACCGGCCGCCACGCCATCCACCCACTTCGCCGCCGCGCCATCGACAGGCGCCATCATCCGCGCCAACTGCCGCATGGGCGGTTGCTGGTGGTACCGCTTGGACGAGGTGAAGCCGGAAGGTAAGGCCGACGCGCCCCGTTACGCGTTGCGAGTCACCGGCGGCGAGTCCACGCACGGGCAGGATCCGTATCCGTCGACGCCGGACAAGGTCGACATCAAGTGGGATGCGAAATCCGCATCGGCCACGGTGGCGTGTTCGCACCAAGCGCCCCAGGTGGCCTACGAAGGCGATGCACGCACGCTCAAGCTCAACCCGCAGGGCGTCTCGGGCGTGGAGCAGGGCGTGGCCAACCTCTACTTCGCCACCTGCCACGGGGAGTACGGCGATGATGGCAAGCTGGCGGCGAAATACGGCTACGGCGTGAGATAAGCCGCCGCCGCATCCCCGCCCACGAAAAAGCCGGCTTGCGCCGGCTTTTTCTCACCGCGTCGAACGGCTTACTTCATGTTCCTGGCGACGAACTCCCAGTTCACCAGGTTCCAGAAGTGCTCGAGGTACTTCGGGCGGGCGTTGCGGTAGTCGATGTAGTAGGCGTGCTCCCACACGTCGCAGGTCATCAGCGGGGTGTCCTCGCCGGTGAGCGGGGTGGCGGCGTTGGAGGTGCTGACCAGGGCCACGGTGCCGTCCTTGCGCTGCACCAGCCATGCCCAGCCGGAACCGAAGGTGCCGATGGCGGTCTTGGTGAATTCTTCCTTGAACTTGGCGAAGTCGCCGAACGCGGCGTTGATCGCGTCGGCCAGCTTGCCGGACGGCTCGCCGGCGCCGCCGGGCTGCAGGCAGTACCAGTAGAAGGTGTGGTTCCAGACCTGGGCGGCGTTGTTGAAGATGGCGCCCTGCGACTTCTTGGCGATCTCCTCGACCGTCATGCCCTCGAACTCGGTGCCGGCGATCAGCTCGTTCAGCTTGTCGACGTAGGCCTTGTGGTGCTTGCCGTAGTGGTAGTCGATGGTTTCGCCGGAGATGTGCGGTTCCAGCGCGGTGCGTTCAAACGGAAGGGCGGGCAGCTCGATGGCCATGTCTGGCTCCTTGTGTGTGATTGGGAACGGCAACCATGTGCCGGTACACTGTTCATTCTAGATCCCCACGCTGTTGCCGGCCCGTCAACGACCGGTGAGGAAACCCCATGTCCGTCGTCGAACGCATCAAGAACGAAGTCGAAACCCACCCCATCGTGCTTTTCATGAAGGGCACGCCGCAGTTCCCGATGTGCGGGTTCTCCAGCCGCACCGTGCAGGCGCTGAAGGCCGCCGGCGCCGAGCAGTTGCACGCCATCAACGTGCTGGAAGACCCGGAAATCCGCGCCAACCTGCCGCGCTATTCCAACTGGCCGACCTTCCCGCAGCTGTTCGTCAACGGCGAGCTGATCGGTGGCTGCGACATCACCCTTGAACTCTACGAGTCGGGTGAGCTGGCCCGCATCGTCGCGGAAGCCGGCAAGGCGTGAGCCCGGCATCCGGAAAGCCGCTGGATGGCCGCGTCGTGCTGGTCGTCGGCGCGACCGGTGGATTGGGCGAGGCGGCTTCGGTCGCCTGCGCGCGCGCCGGGGCGACGCTGGTCCTGCTCGGTCGCAACGTGCGGCGCCTCAACAAGGTCTACGACGCCGTCGCCAAGGCCGGCCCGGAGCCGCTGCTGTACCCGATGGACCTGGAAGGCGCCTCGCCCGACGACCATCTTGAGCTGGCATCGCGCCTCAAGGATGCGTTCGGCCGGCTCGACGGACTGCTGCACTGCGCCGCCGAGTTCCGCGGCCTGACCCCGCTCGAATACACCGACCCGGCCCACATCGCCCGCGCGTTCCAGCTCAATGTCACCGCGCCGATGTGGCTGACCAGCGCGCTGCTGCCGGTGCTGAAACTGTCGGATGACGCTTCGGTGGTCTTCGTGGTGGACGACGCGGACCATGTCGGCCAGCCGTTCTGGGGGCCGTACGCGGCGAGCCAGCAGGCGCGCGCCGCGCTCGTCCCGATGTGGGCACGGGAGCTGGAAGGCGCGCCGGTGCGCGTCAGCGGCCTGCAGCCCGGCCCGATGCGCAGCGGGCTGCGCGCCAAGGCGACGGTCGAGGACATCGATCCGCGCCTGCGTGATCCGTCCGTCTACGCCGGGGACTGCGTGCGCCTGCTGTCGCCGGCCGGCGCGGAATGGAACGGCCGGATCGACCGGGTGATGGCGCCGGAGCCTGCGCCGCAACGGGTGGCGCTGCCCACGCTTTCCACCTAACGTGGCCCCGGTCCGCCGCCCGCATCGCCCATGACCATCGCCTCGGCCGCCCTGCTGCTGTTCCTGATCCTCGACCCGCTGGGCAACGTGCCGGTGGTGTTGAGCCTGCTGCGCTCGCTGCCGCCGCGCCGCCAGCTGGTGGTGATCGCCCGCGAACTGCTGATCGCGCTGGGCGTGCTGCTGCTGTTCCTGTGGTTCGGCAAGTACGCGCTGGACGCGATGCACCTGCGCCAGGAATCTGTGTCGATCGCCGGCGGCATCGTCCTGTTCCTGATCGGCATCCGGATGATCTTCCCCACCGCCGAGGGCGTGATGGGCGAATTGCCGGATGGCGAGCCCTTCATCGTCCCGGTCGCCATCCCGATGATCGCCGGACCGTCCGGCATGGCGGCGGTGATGCTGATGGGCACCCAGTACCCGGACCGGATGGGCGAGTGGAGCCTGGCGCTTTTCATCGCCTGGCTCGGCTCGGCCGCGATCCTGATGATGGCGCCCCTGTTGTACCGCCTGCTGGGGCGGCGCGTGCTGACCGCCGTCGAACGGTTGATGGGCATGCTGCTGGTCGCGATCTCGGTGCAGATGTTCCTGGACGGGATGGGGCAGTACCTGGCCAGCCTGCCTGCCGCGGGCGGCTGATCCCGACCGTCGCGGAACTGGGATTTCGCATTCATGTTCGTGATGCCCCGGCATCGTCCATGGAACGGTTTTTCCTGTTGTTTCAAGGGCTCGCGGATGTCATGGCACTGTCACGTGGCGTGGATACCGTGTTAATCTGTTGTTAACCCTTCGGCCCGGTACTGACGCCCTTCGTCCCGGGCTTTCGTTCGTTCCAGCTCAACCATGTCGAGGCAGACGCGATGAATCGCACGCATACCCTTCGCCGTTCCAAGCTCGCGCTTGGCCTGATCGCCGCGCTTGCCGCGGCCCCCGTGTTCGCGCAGAGCACCTCGTCCGGCGTCGGCGGACAGGTGACGGGCGCGAACGGCCAGCCGGTGGCCGGCGCCGAGGTGACCATCACCCACGTCCAGTCGGGCACGGTCAACCGCGTGACCACCGATGCGAACGGTCGCTACAGTGCGCGCGGCCTGCGCGTCGGCGGCCCGTACACCATCGTGGTCAACAAGGCCGGCGAAGGCAGCGACACCGAAAACAACGTCTACCTCCCGCTTGACCAGGCGGCCACCGTCAACGCGCAGCTGGGCAGCGCGACGGCCCCCGGCGGCAACCTCGACACCGTGACCGTCGTCGGCACCGCCGAAGCGTCGGTGTTCACCCAGGACAACAAGGGCGTCTCGACCAACCTGTCGCAGCGTGACCTGCAGAATCTGCCGGCACCGAACCGTTCGATCCAGAACATCGTGCGTGCCGATCCGCGCATCGTCGTCACCGACCGCGACCGCGGCGCGTTCTCGGCCGTCGGCCAGAACTTCCGCTACAACTCGATCACCGTCGACACGGTCAACGCCGGCGACCCCTTCGGCCTGAACGACAACGGCCTGCCGACCAAGGGCTCGCCGATCTCGCCTGACGCGATCGAGGAATACAGCATCTCCACCGCCAACTACGACGTGTCCACCCGTCGCGGCGTGGGCGCCAACGTCAACGCGGTGACCAAGAGCGGCACCAACAACCTGCACGGCTCGCTGTACTACTCGTTCCAGAACGCCGATTCGATGATCGGCGAGAACCAGGCCGGGAAGAAGTGGAGCGGCTTCGAGCGCACGTGGACCGGTGGCGCGACGCTGGGCGGCCCGATCATCAAGGACACGCTGTTCTTCTTCGCCTCGTACGAGGAAACCCACCAGAAGGCGCCGGGCGCGATCTGGGGCGTGAAGGGTTCGGGCGCGACCAACGAAGCCAACATCGACCAGGCCACGCTTGACCAGATCGTCGCCATCGCCAAGGCCAAGGGCATGAACCCGGGCGGCGTCGAGGCTTCGAACACCGACATGACCTCGAAGCGCGCGCTGGCCAAGTTGGACTGGAACATCAACAGCGACCACCGCGCCAGCCTGCGCGTGAGCCAGACCAAGGAAGTCGAGCCGATCATCGTGGCCGGCAGCGCCAACCTGCTGAGCCTGTCCAGCAACTGGTACGTCTTCGACAAGAAGAACAGCAGCGCCACCTTCAGCCTGTACGACAACTGGACCGAGAACTTCTCGACCGAGTTCTCGTTCGGCCGCAGCAAGTTCACCCAGAACCGCGATCCGCTGGTCGGCGGCGCGCAGCCGAACGTCACGGTCAACACCGTGCGCAACGGCCCGGGCGTGCGCTTCGGCACCGAGTTCAGCACCCAGGCCAACCGCCTCGAAGTCGAGAGCACCAACGCCTACCTGGCCGGCAACCTGTACCTGGGCGACCACGAGCTGAAGGGCGGCGTGGACTACCAGTCCGACAAGCTCTACAACCTGTTCCTGCAGGGTTACTTCGGCAGCTACACCTTCAACAGCGTCGCCGCGTGGCAGGCCGGCACCCCGGTCGACAGCTACACGCTGAACATCCCGGCCCCGGGCTACTCGCTCGACAACATCGCCGCGCGCTTCACCATGAAGCAGTACGGCGCGTTCCTGCAGGACACCTGGCAGGTCAACGACAACCTGTCGATCCAGTATGGCCTGCGCTACGACACGGTCAGCGTTGACCCGCTGCCGACGTTCAACCCGTGCTTCGCGGCGGCGCCGGGCACCCCGGTGGTGTTCACCCAGTGCGCGACCTCGATCGTCAACGCGAACAATCCGAACGCGGCCAAGGGCGGCTTCGGTTTCAGCAACCAGGGCACCATCGATGGCCTGAGCGTGCTGCAGCCGCGCGCTTCGTTCAACTACACCTTCGATACCGACCTGATGTTGCAGTTCCGCGGCGGCATTGGTCGCTTCATCTCCAACACCCCGGCGGTGTGGGTGGCCAACCCGTACTCCGGCAACGGCGTCGCCCGTGCCAGCTACACCACGGCCGCCAACTTCATCGCCGATCCGTACGGCCAGGTGCCGTCGGGCACGGCGAGCAAGCCGGGCACCGGCAGCGCGCGCATGGCGGTGGACGTGGTGGATCCGAACTTCGAGCTGCCGACCGTCTGGAAGACCAGCCTGGGCTTCGATGCCGAGACCCCGTGGTGGGGCACCGTGTTCACCTTCGACGTCGAGCACATCAACGTCGAAAAGGCGATCTTCTACCAGAACCTCAACCTGGGCGCCCCGACCGGCGTGCTGCCGGACGGCCGCTACAGCTACTCGCGCTTCCCGACCCAGATCCCGGTCTCCGCCAACCAGCGCTGGAACGCCAATCCGTCGTTCGGCAACAACGGCAGCAGCACCGTCATCTACCTGACCAACACCGACAAGGGCAGCGCGACCAGCTGGAGCGTCTCGCTGAAGAAGCCGATGCGCGAGCATTGGTCGTGGATGGTGGGCGGTACCTGGAGCCAGTCGACCGAAGTCAACCCGGGCACCTCGAGCGTCGCCAACTCGAACTACAACAACAACTATTGGTACAACCCGAACGAGGAAACCGCCGCGGTTTCGAACTACTCGATCCCGAAGCGCCTGATCGCGTCGATCACGTGGGCGGACAAGCTGTTCGGTGACTACGAGACCTCGATCAGCGCGTTCTACGACGGCCACAGCGGCGCGCCGTACAGCTGGGCGTTCGGCAACGACGCGAACAACGACGGCTATTTCCGCGACCTGGCCTTCGTGCCGCGTTCGCTGAGCGACGTCGAGTTCACCGCCGACGTCACCCAGGCGCAGAAGGATGCGTTCATGGCGTACATCCAGAACGACAAGTACCTGAGCGAGTACATGGGCAAGGTGTTCACCCGCAACGGTGCGCGCTCGAACTGGCTCAACCAGATCGACCTGAGCATCCGCCAGCAGATCCCGGGCTTCTTCAAGGGCCACAAGGGAGAGATCCGCTTCGACGTCTTCAACTTCACCAACCTGCTGAACAAGAAGTGGGGCGTCGAGCGCCGCGCGTCGTTCCCGCTGGAGCGCTACCTGGCCGACACGGCCGGTTACAACCCGGCGACCGGCAAGTGGATCTACGACATCAACGACCCGAAGTACGGCGGCGCGGGTGTCTACACGCCAGCGGAAATCCCGGTCAACGAGTCTCAGACCCCGTCGCAGCGCTGGTCGCTGCTGATGACGGTCCGCTACACGTTCTGATCGGGTCATCGCAGTGTGACGAAACGGCCGGGGAAACCCGGCCGTTTTCTTTGTGCGCGATGCTGCCAGCGACCGGCCTGCTGCGCTAAAGTCGCCGGATGCACAACGACCAAGATCCGAACAATCCCCCCGGCCCGCACATCGAGGCCACACTCCCCACCGTCAGCGCCAGCATCTACCCGAAAGGTGGCCTGGACGTCCTCTCGCGCGAGGAAGTGGCGCGCCTGAAGGATGCTTCAGGCGGCGGCATGCACGAACTGCTGCGCCGTTGCGCGCTGGCGGTCCTGACCAGCGGCAGCGCGTCCGACGACCCGCGCGCCGCCCGCGAGCTGTATCCCGACTTCGACATCGAAGTGCTGCAGCAGGACCGTGGCATCCGCATCGACCTGCACCATGCGCCGGCGATGGCCTTCGTCGACGGCAAGATCATCCGCGGCGTGGCCGAGCTCCTGTTCGCCACGGTGCGCGACCTGGCCTATGCCGCGATCGAACTGGGCCCGGAATACGCGGCTGAACTCGAAACCACGGCGGGCATCACCGATGCCGTGTTCCGCGTCCTGCGCAACGCGCGCGTGCTGCAGCCGATCGAACCCAACCTGATCGTGTGCTGGGGCGGCCATTCGATCTCACGAGACGAATACCTCTACACCAAGGAGGTCGGATACCAGCTCGGCCTGCGAAGCATCGACATCTGCACCGGCTGCGGCCCGGGCGCGATGAAGGGCCCGATGAAGGGCGCGACCATCGCGCATGCCAAGCAGCGCAAGCCGCGCTCGCGCTACATCGGCATCACCGAGCCGGGCATCATCGCGGCGGAATCGCCGAACCCGATCGTCAACCACCTGGTGATCATGCCGGACATCGAGAAGCGTCTCGAAGCCTTCGTCCGCATGGCCCACGGCATCATCGTGTTCCCGGGCGGCGTGGGCACGGCCGAGGAAATCCTCTACCTGCTCGGCATCCTCCTGCGCGAGGAAAACAAGGACATCGAATTCCCGCTGGTCTTCACGGGGCCGACGTCCTCCGCGCCGTACTTCGAACAGATCGACCGCTTCATCCGGCTGACCCTGGGCGACGAGGCCGCGCAGCGCTACCGCATCATCACCGGTGATTGCGAGGAAGTGGCGAAGCACATGTCGCGCGGCATCCGCCGGGTGCGCGAGCAACGCATCGCGCAGAAGGATTCGTTCTTCTTCAACTGGCGCCTGCACGTGCCGCTGGAGTTCCAGCAGCCGTTCGAGCCGACCCATGAGGCCATGGCCGGGCTGGACCTGCACCACGGGCGCAAGCCGCACGAGCTGGCCGCCGATCTGCGTCGCGCGTTCTCCGGCATCGTGGCCGGCAACGTGAAGGAGCCGGGCATGCGCCGCATCGAGCAGTTCGGGCCGTTCGAGATCCACGGCGCGCCCGACATGATGGCGTCGCTGGACGCGTTGCTGCGGGCATTCGTCGAACAGCGCCGGATGAAGATCGCGGGCGAGTACAAGCCGTGCTACCGCGTCGTGGCCTGAGCGCGGAAAGTCCTTGATGCCTAGCGCGGCAGGATGATTTCCGCGATGAAGCGGCCGCCATCCTGTCGCGTGCGCAACTCGCCCTGTCCGGCGGTCATGGCCTCGATGCGGGCGCGGCTGGCCGCCAACCCGACCTGATGGCGCGGCGTGGCCGGCAGGTCGCCGGGCAGGGGGTTGCTGACGCGCAAGGTGACGGTGCGCGCGCCGTCGATCATCTCGATCGTCACGTCGCCGGCGCCGGACTGCGCTTCGATGCCGTGGTGGATGGCGTTCTCGGCCAGCGCCTGCAGCGCCAGCGTGGGCACGTTGATGGCGGGCAACGGAGTCGGCAGGCTCCACACGACATCGAGCCGCGATCCGAGGCGCAAGGCTTCGATTTCCAGGTAGCGGCGGGTCAGCAGGATTTCCTGCTCAAGGCCGGTTTCCTCGCGCCCTGAAAGTGCAGCCCGGAAGAGGTCGGAGAGGTCGAGCAATACGCGCTCTGCTTGGTCCGGCTGTTCATGTACAAGGGCTGTGGCGGTATTGAGGGTATTGAAGAGGAAGTGGGGATTGACGCGGGCACGCAGGGCGTCGAGCTCGGCCTGCTTGGCCCGGTATTCATGCGTCTGGGCCGCCCAGTGGCTGCGCAGGGCGACCATGCCGAACAGCAGCATGCAGAGCATCGAGGCGAAAAGCCGCATACTGGTCGGCCACCACGCATAGCCCTGAAGGGACACGGACGCGACCAGCCAGTGCGAGAGCCACGCGGACAGTACGGTCATCAGGAGCAGCAGGCCGGTCACCAGCGACACGATCGCGATGACGGACCAGTTCCGCAGATGGCCGCGGAGCATGTAGAGCACCGCCAGCGAGAACAGGCTGACCCATTGGATCGAGAACGACAGCAGCCCGAACCGCACCAGCCGGGCGCCTTCGGTTTCAGGGGCCAAGGCCAGGATCAGGGCAAGCAGTTCTCCCGCCGCGAATACGCTGAGCAGCGTGGCGGGCTGGAACAGGGTATCGATTGGGTGTTCGACGCGGGGCTGGGCCATCGCGGCATCTTAGTCCGGTGGAGACGACCGCTGGGTCGGTCTCGGGTGCCGCCCGTCGTCCTGATCATCCGCCGGCCTGCCGCCGGATTAGGGTGCCATCACTGATAAAAGGGGCGGGTTGTGGATCGATCGAGTGCTCTGGGGGGCAGGCAACGCGGTTTCACCTTGGTGGAACTCATGGTCACGGTGGCGATTGCAGCCATCATCGCCATGATCGCCGCGCCAAGTTTTCAGCAGATGACGCGCAGAAGCCGTCTTGCCACGGCAAGCAACGAATTCGTGGCGGCCATGCAGACTGCACGCGTAAGCGCCGTCTCCCAACGTCAGGCGGTGTCGGTCTGCCCGAGCGCGGATGGCGCGACATGCGCGGCGGCGGCCGGCACCCGCTGGATCGTGCTGACCAACACCAATGCCGTGCTCAAGGATTTCACCCTGCCCCGGGACATCACGGCCCAGGGCAGCCCTAACCTGAGGGGTGCGAATTTCCGTGTCATCTTCGGACCTTCCGGTTTCTCGAAGGCGGGCACCGGCGCCGCCGCGCCGACCACCGCGACGCTGGCGGTATGCGGAAGCGGCATTGACGGCGAGAACGCCACGGACATCACCGTGGCCATGGGGCGGGTATCAACGATCCGCCGCAGCGCCACCTCGGCGTGCGCCGATCCCGCGGAGCGATGATATGGACATGGAGAAGAAGGTGAAGGGATTGAAGGGACGCCGTACGCAGGGCGGGGTTGGGTTGCTTGAAGTGCTGATCGCCGTCCTGGTGCTCGCCATCGGCATCCTCGGGATCGCCGCCCTGCAGGCGATCACCCTGAAGAACTCGGGCAGTTCGGCCGCCCGCACCCAGGCATCGATGCAGGTGTATTCGATGTTCGACATCATCCGCGGCAACCGGACGAACATCAGCGTCTACAACACCAACACCTACCAGACGGGGGATGGCCAGGGCGTCGCGGGCTCGATGGGCGGCTGGCTCGACAGCCTACAGACGACCGTGTCGCCCGATGCCGCCGGCAAGATCATCTGCGATGCAGACACGCAGATATGCGAAGTGGGCGTGCGCTGGAACGACGAGCGCGCGACGGGCGGCAGCCAGACCCAGGAACTCGTGATCCGGAGCCGCGTATGAAGGCGTTGAATTCAAGCCGCGCCCTGCAGGCGGGTTTCTCGCTGATCGAGCTCATGATCGCGCTAGCGCTGGGCTTGCTGGTGATCGCGGCCGCGGGCGGCATCTTCCTTTCCAACAAGCGAGTGTACGGCTCGACCGAGGCGGTGAACCGCATCCAGGAAAACCAGCGCGCCGCCTTCGAAATGCTTTCGCGTGACCTGCGCGAGGCCGGGTCCAATCCCTGCACGCGGTTCAACGCGACGAACGGGCCGGTGAACCTGCTGGCGGATCGCTCATCGACAGTCTGGGATGCCTTCCAGATGGGATTGACGGGGACCGAAAACGGGGCGTCGGACAGCGTCGTGATCTATTCGGCGAATGGGCGCTCCCGCATCACCGGCCATGCGAATCCTGGCGCCGATTTGACGGTGAGCAGCACCGTGGGCCTGGCGAACGGGCAAACGCTGATGGCATGCAATGCGGATACGGCGATTATTTTTGCCGCCACCAAGATCACCAGTGGCGGTACCGTCGTCGGCCATGACGGCGCGGCCAACTGCGGCCAAGGGTTCACCCGCCGCCCTGATTACGCGCGATGCAGCCAGTCGCTCGCCGGCACCGTGGGTTACTGCTTCAGGAGCGCGGACCAGGCGACCTGCGGCGCGAGTGCCGAGCGCGGTCGCTCGCCTGCGATGCTGGTGACGCCCGCGGCGACCCGCTGGTTCGTGGCCGACAATACCCGGGGCGGCAGTTCGCTGTACCGGACGGTCAATGGCGTGACCAGCGAGATCGCCGAAGGCGTCGGCAACCTGCAGTTGAGCTACAAGATCGGCAACTCGACGGCCTTCGTGAATGCCGACAGCGTGCCGGCCACCCAGTGGGCGCTGGTGACTGCGGTCCGCATGGCCATGACCGTCACCGCCATGCAGGGCGCGCAATCCAGCACCGATATCCGGGGGACCGGAGGCACCGTGCTGAGCCGGCCCATGGTCGATGTCGTGGCGCTGCGCAACCATCTGGACATCCAATGAATACGAACAAGACCGGCGGGTTCAATGCAGCTGCACGCCAGCAAGGCGCGGCACTCATCGTCGTCCTCCTGCTCCTGATCATCGTGACCCTTCTGGGCCTTGCGTCGATGCGCGGCGCGCTCATGCAGGAACGCATGGCGGCCAACACCATGGCCCGCGCCGCGGCCTTCCAAGCAGCGGAAGCCGGGTTGCGGGAAGCGGAGCTGTCGGTCCGCGACGGCACAATTGCGCTTGCGCCATCGAGCGGGTGCTCGAACGGGCGCTGCGCCAGTCCGGATGTCACCGCAACGCCTCCATGGGAGGTGAATGGTTTCTGGACGAACACCAGTAGCCCCGGCTACCGCCAGGGCACGGCGCTGGGCTCCGGGCCCACGGCGATCCGCCCGCGCTACGTGATCGAGGATTACGGCATGTCCACCGGCGGCGCCGCCGCGGGCGGGCAGAGCATCGACGCCTCGAAGGAAGCTGTCGAAAGTCCCCCGGACCAGGCCGTATACCGCATCACTTCGTATGCCAGTACCCCCAGTGGTGCCGAGGTGGTTCTGCAATCGCTGTACCGTCGATGAGGCGCCGCAAGGTGAAGTCCATGAAAAACATTCCCCAGAACCCGAGCTCCAGGCAGCAGGGCGCAGTCATTGCCGCAGCGCTGGCGTGCACGCTTGCCGGGCTGCCGGTGCATGCGGCCACTTTCCCGAACAATCCGCTGATCACCGGTGGTGAAGGCATTCCGCCCAACATCCTCTTCATCCTGGATGATTCGGGATCCATGGCGGAACAAATCATGCCTGCGGATGGCGGAAATACGCTTGTAGACAATCCAAGCGAACGTTCGTACGTAAACAACACGATTTTCTACAATCCTGCCAAAACCTATCGCCCTTGGCGGACGGCGAGCACCACGCTCACGGATCGCAAGGCCGAAGCGGACTTCCGGAATGTATCGACCGATTTGATGTCTGGCGATTCTCCCGCGGCAAACGCGGGTCGGGATCTCAGGGGGAGTACTGAGTCATATTTTTATGTCCCGAAGGTAGCCAATCCAGGAACTGCGGCATCGGATTACGACAAGTACCGCATTGCATCTTCGACTTCTGCGACGAGCTACAACGGTGGCGTGGTCCAGAAGATGACGGCAAGCATGAATCTGGCTTCCGGCACTTTTGCCAATCGTGTCAATGACAGAAGCTGGTCTACATGCGTTGCGATCCCGCTGCTGGGAATGAACGAGATCACGGTGAACACCTCGTCGCGCTCTGACATGTATGTTTATTCGGGAAGCACCTGCGCCAATAACACGGAGATCACATCGGACAGGGGCAACGCGAACGGAAAATCCGTCACGTTCACTTCAGCCTTGACGACTGTCTATGTGCGGATCTACAACAATACGGGTAACAACGTAAACAACCCGAGCTATTCCGCCTCAGGCGTAGCTTGGGCTGATATGACGCCCAGCGGCAATACGCTTGCCCTGCAGACGGCCGAACTGCAGAACTATGCTAACTGGTATCAGTATTATCGTACCCGCACCAAGACCGCTAAAGCTGGCGCCTCGGAGGCGTTCGGGCGCTTGGGTAGTCGATATCGCGTCGGTTTTGACACGATCTGGAACCGCAATGCGTCCGGAAATTCAATTGCGGTGAACGGTAGTTCACCGGCCTATCCGGTTCCCTACGCCCAGGATGATGGGCTTTTCACTGATGGTAGTCGCGGTACTTCGGGAAACCGGAGCATTTTTTACGATCGTCTGCAGGGGGCAACAGCGAGTAGTACGACACCTCTGCATGGAGCCTTGGATCGCGCAGGTCGATATTTCAGGACTGATGATCCCTGGAAGGACAGCAGTAACCGTACTTTGAGCTGCCGGCAGAATTATGCGCTGTTGACAACGGATGGTTTCTGGAACAGCCAATCTGGGTACACATCCAATGTAGGGAATGCCGACTCTGGAACAAGATACGGGGATACGTATTCAAATACGTTGGCCGACGTCGCTTATCATTATTGGAGCACTGACCTAAAAACAGGCACGGGATGGACAAACAACGTTCGTCCCTCTGCTGCTGACCCGGCGACCTGGCAGCACATGGTTACGTTCGGCGTTTCTATCGGACTCCAGGGTAGATTGAATCCGAACAACCCGCCTCCGGCTACCTGGGCAGATCCGACGGACAGGGAAGATGCAGATCGCATCGATGACCTGTGGCACGCTTCACTCAATGGCCGCGGGAAGTTCGTGGTTGCCGGCGATGCGGATGCGTTCGCCGATGCATTGAAAGCGGCGCTCGACACGATTTCGCAGCGCACGGCCTCCGGTTCCAACATCGCCTCGAGCTCGACCAAGACGGACGCGGGCACGCTGACCTTCTCGGCCAAGTTCACTTCCGGTTCCTGGATTGGCGACATGTCCGCGAGTCCGTTCAATGCGGCCTTGACCGGCGTGTCCACGACGCCGATCTGGGCCCTCTCGAACACCTTCGCCTCCGGGCAGGTCAATGCCGATTTCGCCAACCGTTTCGTACTCACGACGTACAACGGACTGCCGGTGCGGTTCGACACCGGTTATGCAGGTGCAGGCGATTTCGCACGGACCGACGGCTTGGATGCCGTAACCGGCGTGGACAACATCCGCTACATCGTGGGCGACCAGAGCAAGGAACTCGGCCGCACCAATGGCACGCTCCGTGCCCGCGCCTACCCGATCGGCGACATCGTGGATTCAGCGCCCTCCTACAGCAGCGACACCGGCACCGTGTATGTGGGCGCCAACGACGGCATGATGCATGCGATCGATGCGACGAACGGCAAGGTACTGTTCTCCTATATTCCCAAGGGGATGAAGGCCGCCGATCTGAAGACGCTCAGCAGCACCGAATACGATCACCGCTATTTCATGGATGGGCAGATCGATGTCATCACGCGTGCCCGCCAAGGGTATGGCAAGAATATCTTGGTCGGCGCGCCCGGACGCGGTGCCAAGGGTGTGTTCGCACTGGACGTGACCAACCCCTCCACCATGTCCACGGCGGGATTCCTGTGGGACAATACCGGCGACACCGTCGACAATGACATGGGGTATGTCTTCGGCAACGTGCGCGTACGCCAGAGCAACAAGCTGGATGCTTCGGGCAAGCCGAAAACATTCGCGTTCGTACCCAACGGCATCGACAGCAACAGCGGCAGGGCCATTCTGTTCGTGTACGAATTGAGCAGCACGGGCTCGATCGATGCGACCTACAAATTGACGACGGACACGGCCACCGGTAATGGCCTGATGTCCACCGGTCTGGCCGACCTGGACGCCAATGGCACCATCGACACGGTTTACGGCGGTGATCTGCTAGGGCGTGTCTGGAAGTGGGACATCTCCATCCTCGATGCAAGCCATCCGATGCCGACGGCCGGGGTCAAGCTGTTCCAGGCCACCGATGGCAGTGCTGCCCAGCCGATCACGGGGGGTATTGCCGTTGCACGGGATTCCAATGGTCAGATCTTCGTCGGCTTCGGCACCGGGCGTCTGATCTCGCTGTCCGACCTGCCTGGCAATACCAATTATGTCGCCCAGACGCAGAGTATCTATGGCATCAAGGACAACGGTGCCCTGGTGACGCGCGGTGAACTGCAGGCCCGCACCATTCCCTTCACCGGCACCATCAACGGCGCGCCCGTGCGCGGATTCGAGGCTTATTCTGATCTGCCGGCGAGCAAGAAGGGTTGGTATATCAACCTGGGCGTTCCGGCGGCGACGGCGGCAGGCGAACGCGTGATCACTTCGCCTTCCGTTGTGGGATCGGCGATGTGGCTGACGTCGGTGATTCCTGCGCAGGGCAGTGACTGTTCCGGTGCCTTGGGTAGTGGCTATCTCAACGTGATGAATATTTTCACCGGCACCAGCCCACAGCAGAACAGCTTCTTCGATACCGATGCGACGATTCCGGGTGCGAATAATTCGACAGGCTTGGTGGGTTCGATGGGTATCGTGGGCGGCATGCCAACGGAAGTGAACGTGACTTCGCAGTTGGCCACCGTGGGCGATGGTGGTGGCGGTTCGCCGCAGAGTTTCAAGCGCCGGCTGCCCATTGGTGGCGTGCCGCAGCGCATGACTTGGCGCGAAGTCGTGCCGGCGGACAACTGAGATGGAAGGGATGAAAGGAATGAAACCGAGCCAGTGCAAGCAGAAAGGCTTCACCCTGATCGAGCTGATGATCGTGGTGGCGATCTTGGGCATCATCGCCTCGATCGCCTATCCCAGTTACACCCAGTACGTCATCAAGTCGCGCCGCGCCGCCGCCGCGGGTTGTATGCTCGAAATGGCGCAGTTCATGGAGCGCTACTACACCACCAACATGACCTATGTGGGTGCGGCGCTGCCGGCAAGCGCCTGCGTACAGGAGACCAGCCGTTACTACGGTATCGCTTTGAACGGTGCGGCCACCGGTACGGCCTATGCCCTGCAGGCGGTGCCGACCTCAGCCCAGAGTGACGGGAAGTGCGGGACGCTTGGAATCGACCAGAAGGGAACCAAGAGCAAGAGCGGGAGTGCGGCCAGCGTGTCGGAATGCTTCTGAGCGGCCCGGAAAGCAAATGCGTCTCATGGGTTGCCTGCACTTGACCGGCTGAAGACAGCGACCTAGCATATGCGCCCACCCCGCCCGAATAGCTCAGCCGGTTAGAGCACTTGACTGTTAATCAGGGGGTCGTTGGTTCGAGTCCAACTTCGGGCGCCAGAAAATCAAGGGCTTGCGAGAGATCGCAAGCCCTTTTTCGTGGCCATGGACTGGCTTTCATCGCGTTCATCCCGGGCACGGCACGACTGCCTCGACTCGCTCGGACCTGATCCGGCCCGCATTGTTCACCACGACCCGTGCGGCGAGCCTTTCCCGCGCGCAGACGTTTACCGTCAGGTTGGTGCCGGCGTTTCGGCCATCAGGCAGATAGCGGACGTATGGGCGACCTGCACCTGAAACCATCCGGATGCCATCCCCCCGTCGCTGTCGAACGGTGCTTGGGCCGCTGGCAGGCACAACGGGCTGGCTGCCCTTGCCGTGGAAACCGATCCAGCCGCCATCCCAGCGCCCATCCGCGCGGCACAGGACGCCATCATCACTGGGGCAAAGGATGTAACTGCGGTTGTGGCTGATGGCGTTGATGCGGGCCAATGCCAGGTCGGTGCTGAGGTCCGAGACGGCGGTCCTGACACGGGCCAGCTCGAGTAGGCGGCCGAAGGGCGGCATCGCGATGGCCGCGATGATGGACATGATGCCCAGGGTGACGACGACTTCCACGAGCGTCATGCCGCGCTGACGAAAGGTGTGAAGGACTGACAGGGGCATCGCGCGGGTCCGGATGAGCCGCGGCCAGCTTCCCGGGCCTGGTAGTCCGCTCTGAATCAGCGGGTTACGCCTGCAGGCATCGGATTTCAGATGAGGTGGTCGTCCGGTTTGCAGGCGTTCCGTCCCCCTCTGGCATCATGCCCGGATGCCCATGACCCATGCCGACGACGCCGGTTTCCGCCTCGTTTCCCCTTACCAGCCGGCGGGCGACCAGCCGCAAGCGATCGAACAGCTCGTCGCGGGGTTCCAGGCCGGGCTTGCGCACCAGACGCTGCTCGGCGTGACCGGTTCGGGCAAGACCTACACCATCGCCAACGTGATCCAGCAGGTGCAGAAGCCGACGCTGATCATGGCGCCTAACAAGACCCTGGCGGCGCAGCTGTACGGCGAGTTCAAGAGCTTCTTCCCGCACAACGCGGTCGAGTACTTCGTCAGCTATTACGACTACTACCAGCCCGAAGCCTACGTGCCGTCCTCGGATACCTACATCGAGAAGGACAGCTCGACCAACGAGCACATCGAGCAGATGCGCTTGTCGGCGACCAAGGCGCTGCTGTCGCGGCGCGACGCGATCATCGTGGCGACGGTGTCGGCGATCTACGGCCTCGGCGATCCCGACGACTATTTGAAGCTGCGCCTGATCCTGGCCAAGGGCGAGCGCATCGAGCAGCGCGACCTCATCCGCCATCTCACCGACCTGCAGTACACGCGCAACGACACCGAATTGCGGCGCGGTACCTATCGCGTGCGCGGCGAAGTGATCGACGTGCATCCCGCCGAATCCGAAAGCGAGGCGCTGCGCATCGAACTGTTCGATGGCGAGATCGAGCAGCTGTCGCTGTTCGACCCGTTGACCGGCGCGGTCATGCGCAAGATCCCGCGCTATACGGTCTATCCGAAGACGCACTACGCCAGCACGCGCGAGAGCGTGCTGAGCGCCATCGACACCATCAAGATCGAGCTGTCCGAGCGGCTCGAGCAGCTGTACGCGCAGAACAAGCTGGTCGAAGCGCAACGCCTGCAGCAGCGTACGCAGTTTGATCTCGAAATGATGGCCGAGGTCGGTTTCTGCAACGGCATCGAGAACTACTCGCGGCACATGACCCGTCGTGCCCCGGGTGAGCCGCCGCCGACGCTGTTCGATTACCTGCCGCCCGATGCGTTGCTGGTGGTCGATGAATCGCATGTCACCGTGCCGCAGATCGGCGGCATGTACCGCGGCGATCGTGCGCGCAAGGAGACGCTGGTCGAGTTCGGTTTCCGCCTGCCGTCGGCGCTCGACAACCGTCCGCTGAAATTCGAGGAGTGGGAGGAACGCTCGCCGCGGGCCATCTTCGTGTCGGCGACACCGGGCACCTACGAGCTGGAGAAGGGCGAGGGCCAGATCACCGAACTGGTGGTGCGCCCGACCGGCCTGATCGATCCGCCGGTGGAGATCCGCCCCGTGGCCACCCAGGTCGACGACCTGCTGTCGGAGGTCAACGAGCGCGTGGCGATGGGCGACCGCGTACTGGTCACCACGCTCACCAAGCGCATGGCCGAGAACCTCACCGACTACCTGTCCGAGCACGGTGTCCGCGTACGTTACCTGCACTCGGACATCGACACGGTGGAGCGCGTCGAGATCATCCGCGACCTGCGGCTCGGCAAGTTCGACGTGCTGGTCGGCATCAACCTGCTGCGCGAAGGCCTGGACATGCCCGAGGTCTCGCTGGTGGCGATCCTGGATGCCGACAAGGAGGGCTTCCTGCGCTCGACCGGGTCGCTCATCCAGACCATCGGTCGCGCCGCGCGCAACCTGCGTGGCAAGGCGATCCTCTACGCCGATCGCATCACCCGTTCGATGCGTGCCGCGCTGGACGAGACCGACCGCCGGCGCGAGAAGCAGGTCGAATACAACCTCACGCATGGCATCACTCCGCAATCCGTGGCCCGCGCCATCGACGACGTGATGGAAGGCGCCCGCGCCGACGCGGCCGAAGCGCGCGAGAGCAAGGGCCGGGCGCGGCGGGTCGCGGAGACCGGCGTCGACTACGCCAAGATGACGCCGAGGGAAGTGGCCGCCCGGATCAAGACCCTGGAGGACCAGATGTACCGGCACGCCCGCGACCTGGAGTTCGAGGACGCCGCCCGGGTCCGCGACGAGCTGCAGCGCCTGCGCGAGGCCGCCCTCTAGGCGGCTGTCGCTGGCTGGGCTAGCCTTGACCCCGGCATAACTTTTTGCCTGCGATGCTGCGCACCCCACACAGGAGAAACCCATGGGAATGTTTGATTTCATCAAGAATGCGGGCGAGAAGATCTTCAAGCCGGGCGAAGCCCGCGCCGAGGACGCGATCGTCAAGCACATCGGCAGCTATGGCCTGGACATCTCCGGCCTGAAGGTCGAAGTCGACGGCAGCACCGCCACCATCGAGGGCGAGGCCAAGGACGTCACTACCCGCGAGAAGGCCGTGCTGGTGGCCGGCAACATCGAAGGCATCGACAAGGTCGATGACCGCATGACCGTCGCCAGCAGCGGCGCCGATTTCAGCGCGGTGACCGGTGGCTCCTCGGCCGTGGTCGGCGCCGGCGGCACCGGCGAGTGGAGCTCGCGCACCTACACGGTGGAGAAGGGCGACACGCTGTCGAAGATCGCGAAGGAAATGTATGGCGATGCCAACAAGTACCCGGTGATCTTCGAAGCCAACAAGCCGATGCTCAAGGATCCGGACAAGATCTATCCGGGCCAGGTGCTGCGGATCCCGGCCGAAGCCTGATCGCAGCCTGCAACACCCTAAGGCCACCCTTGCGGTGGCCTTCTTTTTCAGCGCCGGGGTGATGTCGACGGCTTTTGCGCCCAGGCGTCATCGCGGTAACGCCACGTCATCCACATCCCGACAGCGATGGCGTAGCAGAGATTGGGGATGAAGGCGCGGTCCAGCGACGTGACCTGCGTGGTCAGCGCGATGAAGTTGGTGTAGGCCGCCTGCGACAGCGTGAACGCGGCGACGGTCAGCATGAAGCGCGCCGGGACCGGATGGCGCGTGCGCATCGCGAGGATCGTGCACTCCGAAACCAGGACGCCGATCAGCATCGGCATCGCGCCTTCCATCAGCACGCTGTCGAACAGACTGCCATCGGATGCATGCATGCGCAGCACCAGGTCGGCGAAAGTGAGGTGCAACGGGCGGCACAACAGGAACACCAGCAGCCCGGTGCAGAAGGAAGTGAGCCGCACGTAGCGCTCGCTGCCCGTGGTCGACAGGATCACGCTGAAGGAGATCCAGGCCTGGCCGGCGATCGTGACCACGATCAGCAGCTGCTGGATGAGGGTGAAGAGATCCCAGTCCATGTGGAAGTGGCGCATCCTTGGCCAGCGGCGAGCATACGTCGCTGGTCCGGTGTTGGGAAGCATGGCACCATCCGCGGCGGCGAAGGGCCAGGACGGCCCGACCAGGGAGGTGATCGCCATGAAGGCAGGGAAGGCCGTGTTCGTTCTATGCGCGTTGCTGGTGGCCGTCGCGGCCGGCGCGTATCTGTCGGGCGTGTTCGTGCAGATGCTGCTGGGCGTGCATGCGCCGCTCCGGATCGATACCTGGTGGTCGTACTGGCAGGCGGTCGATATGCCGCGCGTCGTTCCCCATGCCTTGCGCATCAAGGTCGCCGGTGGCTTGGGTTTCGGGACGCCGCTGCTGCTCTGGCTGGGCCTGCTGCTGCTTGCATTGAAGCCCGCGCAACGTGCTTTGCATGGCGATGCGCGTTTCGCGGACAAGGGGGAAATCACGCGGCATGGCCTGCTCGACGACGACGCGGAGCGGGGCATCGTGGTGGGCCGCCTGGGAAGGCAACTGCTGCGCTTTCCCGGGCAGCAGTTCGTGATCCTGGCCGCGCCGACGCGATCGGGCAAGGGCGTCGGCATCGTCATCCCCAACCTGCTCGAGTACGCGGATTCGGTCGTGGTGCTGGACATCAAGCAGGAGAATTTCCGCCTCACCTCGGGTTGGCGCGCGTCGCAGGGGCAGGCCGTCTTCCTCTTCAATCCTTTCGCGGAGGACCGGCGCACGCATCGCTGGAATCCGCTGAGTTACGTCTCGCGCGATCCCGCCTTCCGCGTCTCCGACCTGCAGGGCATCGCGGCGATGCTGTATCCGGACGGCGCGGACGACCAGAAGTTCTGGATCGGGCAGGCGCGCAATGCGTTTCTCGCCTTCGCGTTGTACCTGTTCGACAACCACGACCACGAGATCGCCTGTGGCCTGCCGGAAGAGCACGCGGCGTTCCCGACGCTCGGGCGGATCCATCGGCTGTCCGGCGGGGATGGCGGCGACCTGCGTACGCACCTGCAGATGCTCATGGCGCAGCCTTTCATCGGCGTGGCGTGCCGGAGCGCGTTCGCGTCGCTGCTGTCGCAGGCCAACGAAACCTTCGCCTCGATCATCGGCACGTTCAAGGAGCCGTTGAACGCGTGGATCAATCCCGTGCTGGACGCCGCCACCAGTGGCAACGATTTCTGGCTCACCGAAGTGCGCCGAAAGCGCATGACGGTCTACATCGGCATCCAGCCCGACAAGCTCGCCGAATCGCGGCTGATCGTGAACCTGTTCTTCAGCCAGCTGATCAGCCTCAACACCCGGCAGTTGCCGCAGGACAATCCAGCACTGAAGCACCAATGCCTTCTGTTGATGGACGAGTTCACCAGCATCGGCAAGGTGGACATCATCGCCAGCGCCGCCAGCTACATGGCGGGCTACAACCTGCGCCTGCTGCCGATCATCCAGTCGATGGCGCAGCTTGATGCGACCTATGGCAAGGAGGCCGCCCGCACGCTGATCACCAACCACGCGATGCAGATCATCTTCGCGCCGCGCGTCCAGCAGGATGCCGAGGACTATTCGCAGATGCTGGGCTACACGACCCTGCGCAGGCGCAACCGGAGCCGCTCGCATGGCGCGCAGGGGAGCGTGACGCTGAGCGAAGTGGAGGAACGCCGTGCGCTGATGCTGCCGCAGGAACTGAAGGCCATGGCCGCCGACAAGGAAGTGATCCTCTGCGAAGGGTTGGCGCATCCGGTGATGGCGGGCAAGATCCGGTACTACGAGGAGGCGCACTTCACCCGCCGCCTGCTGCCGGCCATCGACGTGCCGATGCTGGATGTCGGCGCATGAAGCTGCATCGGCGCCGGGAAGCGGGGGTCGTCTGCTCGGGCGCATGCCGAACGTGCGCTGGGGGAAGGGCGAAATCGTTTTAGGAAAACATCGCTGACGAGCCGAAGCGGATTCCCGCTTCTTGCGCCGATGTGCCGGAAGCCCCGGCATTCCGTGGCCAATCGATACCGATGGTGGCATGCCAGCACGGGCTTGCCGGGTTTGCAGGATCCGGGCGGCTCCTGCAATCTCGCGCCCACTTCGCGGCGAGGCATGTCCCAGTCGCCGTGCAACCACCATCAACGTCGCTGGCCAAGGATGACCATCGGAATGAGGACATGGCTGTTCGCCCTGTTGCTGTGCCTGTGCGGCGGCGCTTTCGCCCAGCAGCGGCTGGCGCCGCCCTGCGCGGGCGTTTCCATCCCGCATGGCTGCTACTCGCAACTCAGGGACGGGAATGGCCGCCTGTTCCGGGATGACGATCCTTTCCTGTTCTGCACGACCGGCATGCGCGAGCGTCCCCGCGCCTGGAATCCGGTCAACCCCAGATTGGGGCTGTGGGCACCGACGCCCGGCTGGTGTCCTTACCCGATGCGGCGGTGCCCGTATCCGCTGACCGCGCTGATCGGCTGGACCCAACGCGAGATCGACGGCGTCCAGCTCTATATGCGCGTGTGCCCTGCGAACGGTGGCGAAGGTCGCTGGCAGGGCAATGGACGCGCCGACCAGTCGCCGCACCGCCATTGATCGCGGCGTCGAATCCCGGACAAGGAGTCTGAAGTGAAACCGTTGCTGTTCGCGTGTGCCATGGGCCTATTGATGTCGATGTCGGGTTGCCGCACTTCGCCGCCGCCGGAGTTCCATGGCCGCTGGCATGCGGTGAACCGATATCCCGCGGAGACCCGCGCCATTCCATTGCGTCCCGAGACCGTGTTTGCCGCCACGCCGCTGGACGGTACGCTGAAGAGGCTGCTCGAGCGTTGGGCGAAGGAAGCCGGGGTGGTGCTGGAGTACGGCATCGACACCGATTACACCCTGCACGCACCCGTTTCGCGCCTCCGGGCCGGCAGCTTGGCGGACGCCGTTTCCGGGCTGGACGCGCTCTATCGCGTGCATGGCGTGGCGATTTCGGTGGCGGGCGATCGTGTTGTGGTGTCGCCGCAGGCGTCGGTGCGCGGCGCGCCCGCGGGAGAAGCACGATGACCTCTTCAAGCCGGACATGCGTTGCGGGGCCCGGGCGTTGCGGAGATCGAACATGCTGAAGCGCAGCCCATCCGGCGAACGCATCGACAAGGCCGTGAAGCGCGCGGTCGACTACGAGACCACCGTGGCGGACATGGCGCGGCGGAGCGAGAAGCGCGCGTGGCGCGTCGCCGGTGCGGCATCGACCCTGGCTTTGGTGATGGCGTGCGGTTTGATCTACCTGATGCCGCACCTTCAAAAGCGCGAGCCGTATCTGATCATGGCCGATGCCTACACCGGGACCGCATCGCTGGCACGGCTTTCGAGTGGCAGTGAGTTCGCCAGCATGCGCGCCAGCGAAGCGGTGAACCGCAGCAACATCGTCCACTACGTGCTGGCACGCGAGTCCTACGATGCCGGCGTGGTGAATGAGCGCGACTGGCGCACCGTGTTCACCATGTCGGCCCCGGATGTGCGCGACCAGGTGCGAGCCGAGCGGAGCGCCTCCAATCCATCCAGCCCGCTGTCGCTCTACGGGAAGGGCAGCGCGGTGCGCGTCCGCATCCTCAGCGTGACGCCGCTTGGCGCATCGCCCGGCAAGCCGCCGAAGGGTGCCACCGTCCGCTTCCAGCGCCTGCTTTTCGAGAAATCGACCGGCGCCAGTCGCGTGATCGACAACAAGCTCGCGACGATGGAGTTCACCTACAAGCCCGACATCAGGATGAACGATGCGGACAGCGTGGAGAACCCGCTGCGGTTCCAGGTCGTGAACTACCGCGTCGACAACGATGCGGCGACCCTCGTGCCGATGGAGGCATTCGGCGCATCACAAGGGCGCGGGCGGGTTGGAGCGCCAGCACGCGTCGATGGATCAACTGCGGCAACGGACACGCCGTCCGCCGGGCCGGCACAGGTGGAGGCGCCATGAGGATCCTGCGCAAGCTTGTCCCGCTGGGTCTGTTGCTTCCGTGCGCTGCCCACGCGCAGGTGTTGAAGGCGTACCGCTACGTCGACGATGGCATCTACACCGTCAGCACCGGACTTGGCCTGACGACCATGGTCGAACTCGGTCCAAGCGAGAACGTGGAGGACTACAGCCTCGGTTTCACCAATGCGTGGGATGTGAGCAGGCGGGGCAACGTCTTCTATCTCCGACCGAAGAGCCTGGACGCGGACACCAACATGATGGTGAGGACCGAGACCCACACGTACATCTTCGAACTGAAAGTGGTTGCAGGCGATTGGCGGCAACTCGATCAGGCCAAGTCTTCCGGCGTGAACTACAAGGTGGTATTCGAGTACGCGGGCGATGCGCGCTTCACCCGTGTGAACAAGGACAAACCAACGGATGCGGCGGTTGGCCTCCAGCCCGGCCGCAACCACCACTTCGACTACGAGTACGCCACCCGGTCACGCGCGCCGTGGCTGGTGCCGCGCCACGTGTATGACGATGGACGCTTCACCTATATCGTCCTCGGCGACATGCGCGGCCAGCCGACCGGCAACTTCCCGGCGGTCTACGCGCGCGAACGCGAGCGGTCCGAGGAGTTCGTGATCAACACCACGGTGCAGGGCGAGACCATCGTGGTCCACGGTGTCTACCCCTTCCTGTTGATGAGGCAGGGCGACAACGTCATCGGCCTGCGGCGCGGGGGTGCCCAATGAGCGGACAGTACCCGCCGGACCACGCGCAGCCAGGGGTGGCGCTGCAGGGAGGGGATGCAGCCGATGCGGGAAACCCGTACCTGCGCAAGGCCGAGCCGGCCCCGGAGCCTGACCTCGATGCGGGGGCGCCGACACTCACGGTCAACGAAGTCAGGCAGTTCAACCGCAAGGCGCTGCTGTTCCTGTGCGGCATCGTCGCGCTGCTATTGTCGATGGCGTTATGGTTCATGCATTCGCTGTCGAACCGCGAGGTCAAGGCGTCGAAGCAGGGGCCGGCGGAAACCGTGACAACGCCCGACCTGCCCGATGGGCCGGCCCCGGTGTTGCCCGCCGCGCCGGACGAGCCCGTCGAGCCGATCGGCCTGCAGGAAGAGGCTTCCCCCTTGCCGCCGCTTCCGCCCGCGCCGTCCAGACTGGTGGATTTCGAAGATGACGCACAATCCGCCGCACCGGTCGCGATGGAACGAAAGGTGGCGCCGACCTTGATCGAGCGCCGCATGGGCGTCGGCGATGTCACGCAAGGCGGCAGCACGGAACCGGGCATGCCTGTGCCGCCGTCTTCCACTGGCATGGCTGTCGCCAGCGCGCCTTCGTCCACGACGCCGAAGTCACGCGCACGGACACTGCAGGCCCCGGACACACTGATGCTTCGCGGCACCTACCTGCGTTGCGTGCTGGAGACGCGGATCATCACCGATGTTGCGGGCTTCACGTCCTGTGTCGTCAGCGAACCGGTGTATTCGGTCAATGGTCGCAACCTCCTGCTGCCGAAGGGCACGCGGTTGCTCGGACAGTACGGGAGCGGGCAGGCCACGCGCGGTCGCGTCGCGGTCGTCTGGGATCGCGCGGTCACGCCCGCCGGCCTGGACGTGACGATGTCGAGCCCCGGCGTCGACAATCTCGGTGGCGCCGGGCATCCCGGTGCGTTCAATGCCCACTGGGGCAGCCGGATCAGCTCGGCGCTGCTCATCAGCCTGGTCAGCGACCTGTTCAAGTACGCCGGCGAAAAGTACGGGCCGGAGACGATGTTGGCCTATCCCGCTTCCGGAACCGTGGTGAACCAGCCCTTCCAGAGCAACACCGCGCAGACGGTTCAGCAGCTGGCCCAGCAGGCACTCCAGGAAAGCGCGAACCGTCCACCGACCGTGACGATTCACCAAGGCAGCGTCGTCAACGTCTACGTCGCGCAGGATGTCGATTTCAGCGATGCCTTGCGGGATCGGTGAGCAACCGGCATGGATGCGGACCACCCGCCCGTCGCGCGGATATCGAACGATTTCCTCGACTACCAGTACGGCGTGCTGGGCATCCGCGAATTCCTGGGTTCCGATGAAGTCACCGAAATCTGCATCAATCGCCCCGGCGAGATCTATCTCGAGACGCGGAGAGGCTGGGAGCGGGTCGAGGTGGCTTCGCTGACCTTCGAGCGCGCCCGCCAGTTCTGCACCGCCGTCGTCAACGAGAGCAACACCGGGCAACGCATCACCGATGCCGACCCGATGGTGTCGTTGACCTTTCCGACCGGACAGCGTGCGCAGTTCGTCATTCCGCCCGCCTGCGATCCGGGCAAGGTGTCCATCACCATCCGCCTGCCTTCGCGCCATGCGCGGACCCTGTCGCAATACGAAGACGATGGTTTCTTCTCGCGGATCATCGAATCCGCTGCATCGATCAGCGCACACGACGCGCATCTGCTCGAGCTGCGCGCCCGGCGCGAGTACGCCGCCTTCTTCCGCCAGGCCGTGGCCTGTCGCAAGAACATCGTCGTGTCCGGCGCCACGGGCAGCGGCAAGACGACTTTCATGAAGGCGCTGGTCGATCACGTGAGTGGCGATGAGCGGCTGGTGACCATCGAGGATGCGCGCGAGCTCTTCATCCCGCAGCCCAATGTCGTCCACCTCCTGTACTCGAAAGGTGGCCAGAGCAGCAGCCACGTCACGGCGAAATCGTGCATGGAGGCGTGCCTGCGCATGAAGCCGGACCGCATCGTCCTGGCCGAGTTGCGCGGTGACGAGGCGTTCTATTTCATCCGCAACTGCGCGTCCGGGCATCCGGGCTCGATCACCAGTTGCCATGCCGGCAGCACGGCGCAGACCTGGGACCAGCTGGCATTGATGGTGAAGGCCTCGCCCGAGGGCGCGGGGCTGGAGTTCGCCACCATCAGGCAGCTGCTGAAGCTCACCATCGACATCGTGGTGCACATCAAGGTGCATGCAGGACAGCGTTACATCTCGGGCATTGAGTTCATGCCTGACGGCATGTCTGAAGCAGAGGGCAGGGTGGCGCGGGGTTTTCCGATGGCCGCGGCTTCGTCGTAGTGGATTAATCAACCCCGCGAAAGGATTTCGCATGGGGAACACGGAAGGAACAAGGGAATGCTGCCTGGAATGGAGTTGATGGGATGTCGCATCGAGGTGCCCGCTTCGGTGATGCACCACGTCGTCAAGGTCGAATCCTCGTACAACCCCTATGCCATCGGCGTGGTGGGTGGTCGGTTGGCGCGGCAACCCCGCAACCTGCCTGAAGCGGTCGCGACCGCTGAAATGCTCGAAGCACGCGGCATCAACTTCTCGCTCGGGCTGGCACAGGTCAACCGCTACAACCTGCCGAAATTCGGGTTGCTGGATTACCGCGCCGCGTTCAAGCCCTGCGCGAACCTGCTGGCCGGGTCGCGCATCCTCGGCGAATGCCGTGAACGTGCCCGCGGGCACTGGGGCAAAGCCTTCAGTTGCTACTACTCCGGCAATTTCACGACGGGTTTCCGGCACGGCTATGTGCAGAAGATCCAGCGGTCGATGCAGGCGCACGGTCCACAAGTCGCGCGCGCGACCGCCATCCCGGCGATCGTCGATCGCGCCCGCGCGTCAGCCGCTTTGGATGGTGGTGCGTCGAGCAGTCCGGATCCTGCACCCGCGAGCCTGGCAGTGCGCAGGGCGCAGCAGACCGTTGTGATCTCGACGCCGTCGTTCGGCGAGAAATCTGTAGGTGCGTCGTCGGCCACGCCTATCGATGCGATCCCGGAGCGCGCCGTCGCGCCCGTGTCCGTCCAGGCACGAGGCGGTGAAGCGCCCGCGTCCCACCCATCGTCCGCGACAGAAATCACCGATGCCGCATTCGTGTTCTAGCCCACCGCTTTTCCACCCACCCACAAGGATGCAATGCCATGAAGTTCCTTCCCGAATCGCTGACGCACATGAAGCCGTCGGTTCTCCTGCTTCTGCTGGCCTATCTGTTGATCGCACCGGCGGCGATGGCCTATGGGATGGATCCATCGCCGGGTGGCACTGAGGCGCAGGCCAAGCTCTGCGGGGTGATGGGCAATGTGCATACGATCCTCAAGGTCGCCTCCATCCTGATCGTCACCATCGCGATCATCTTCGCCGGTTACCAGATCGCGTTCGCGCACAAGCGCATCTCGGATGTGGCCCCCATCCTCATCGGTGGCCTGCTAATCGGCGCGGCGGGCCAGATCGCCGTGATGGTGATCGGCAACGGTGACTTCAGCGAGGACTGCACCACCGCCCAGGTGATCCATATCGCTCCGACGTTGAATGCGTAAGCACACCGTGTTCCGTGGTTGCACCCGGCCACCGATGTTCATGGGCGTTCCCTACGTCCCGTTTTTCATCGGGGCCGGGGGCGTCCTGCTCGTCGCGATGTACAGCGGCAACCTGCTGCTCCTCGTGTTCGCACCGGTCGTCATCCACGTGATGCGGATGATGGCCAAGCGCGACGAGTTGATCTTCCGGCTGTTGGGCCTGTCATTTGGCATGCGCATGAGGATGCGGAACCGGGATCGACACGCGGGGTTGTGGGTGTTCAATCCCAACCCCTATCGCGCCAAGTCGGCGCGAAAGCACTGAGCCTGCCAGGAAAGGACCGTGATGTTCAAGCCCGATACTTCACCCAGTGAATTCCTTCCCTTCTCGACCCATGTCGCGCCGAACGTGGTGAAGACCACTGGCGGCGATTACCTGGTGGCCTGGAGCCTGGCCGGCATGCCTTTCGTAGGGCGGGAGGAGTGGGAGCTGGAACACAAGCATGCAACCTTCAACCGCCTGCTCCAGTCATTGCGTGCGCCCGATTACGTCAACGTGGCTTTCTGGGTGCATGACGTGCGTCGCCGTCAACGCCTCGACTCGCGACCTCGATTCAGGGACGGCTTCAACCAGTCGATGTCGGATCTGTACCACGAGCGCCTGTCGTCGCGGAAGCTGATGCACAACGAGCTGTTCCTGACGATGCTCTATCGCCCGGCCCCCGAGGGTAAGTCGTTGCGTGACAGGAGTGGCGATCTGGTCCGGTTGGCCAGCGAGCAGCGGGAAGCCTTCGCCAAGATCGATGAGCTTTCGGCGAGCGTCGAGGCAGTATTGAAGGAGTACGCGCCGCGCCAGCTCGGCATGTACGAGGCAGCCAATGGCGTGGTGTTCTCCGAGTTGCTCGAGCTTCATGGGTATCTGCTCAATCACCTGCAGGAGCCGGTGCCGGTCCTCGATGCGCCGATCCGCGATTACCTGCCCGTGAGCCGCCAGATGTTCTCCAGCCGGACGGGTGACTTCATGATCAACACCCCGGAAGGAAAAACTGTCTACGGCGCCATCCTCAACATAAAGGAGTATCCGGAGGGCACGCATCCCGGCGTGCTCAACGGGCTGAAGTACCTCGATTTCGAGTATGTGCTCACGCACTCCTTCAGCCCGATGGGGCGGCACGATGCGTTGAAGGCCCTGGAACGCACCAAGGGCATGATGATCTCGTCCGGCGACAGGGCCGTGAGCCAGGTCGCCGAGTTGGATGTCGCGATGGACCAGTTGTCCTCCGGCAATTTCGTGCTCGGCGAATACCACTTCATGATGACCCTCTATGCCGCCAGTCAGGAGGCGCTCGCCAGGCAGGTGGCCTCGGCGCGTGCCGAACTGTCGAATGCCGGATTCGTCTCATCCAAGGAAACGCTGGCGGTTGCGCCTGCGTTCTTCTCGCAATTCCCGGGCAACTGGCGGTATAGAACGCGCCTCGCGAACCTCAGTTCGCTCAATTTCCTCGGACTCTCCCCGCTGCACAACTTCACCAGCGGCAAGCCCGAACGCAATCCGTGGGGTGAGTGCGTGACCACGCTCCAGACCACCAATGCGCAGGCGTATCACTTCAACTTCCACGCGACGTTGCCGCACGAGGACTCGGTGGGCGAAAAGGCGATCGGCAACACCATGGTCATCGGCAAGTCCGGCACCGGCAAGACGGCGCTCATCAACTTCCTGCTGAGCCAGACGCAAAAGCTCGATCCACCCCCGACCATTTTCTTCTTCGACAAGGACCGGGGTGCCGAAATCTTCGTGCGGGCCTGCGGCGGGAACTATCTTGCGTTGGAAAGCGGCGAGCCGACGGGCTTCAACCCCTTCCAGTGTGAAAAAAGCGAGGCGAATCTCCAGTTCCTGGCCGATCTGGTCAAGATTCTGGCCGCCAAGCCGTCATATTCCGCCCGCGAGGAAGACGACATATTCCGGGCGCTCGAGGCCATGCTCGATATGCCCGCCCCGCTGCGGAGCATGGGCAACTTCCAGAAGAGCCTGCCCAACATGGGCGATGACGGCTTGTTCGCGCGACTGAGGAAGTGGACGCGAGGCAACTCGCTCGGATGGGTGTTCGACAACGCGACGGACACCATCGAGCTGTCCCGGAGCCCGATCATCGGGTTCGATTACACCGACCTGATCGACAACGAGGAGGTGCGGGTCCCGGTCATCCGCTATCTGCTGCACAGGTTGGAGTCGCTCATCGATGGCCGCCGCCTGATCTACGTGATGGACGAGTTCTGGAAGATCCTGGAAGGCAAGGGCGGCCTGAAGGAATTCGCCAAGAACAAGCAGAAGACAATCCGCAAGCAGAATGGCTTGGGCATCTTCGCCACGCAGAGCCCGGAGGACGCGCTGCGCAGCGACATCGCCGCCGCACTGATCGAACAGACGGCCACCCTCATCCTCCTTCCCAACCCCAACGCCAGCCGGTCGGATTACGTGGAGGGCCTGAAACTCACCGATGCCGAGTACGAAGTGGTGGTGGGCCTCGACGAGCGTTCGCGTGCGTTCCTGGTCAAACAGGGGCATGCCTCGAGCATCTGCAAGCTCGATCTTGGGGGAATGGACGATCATCTCGCGGTCATATCCGCCAGTACGGATAACGTCGCTATCCTGCATTCGGTTTTGCACGATGTGGCCGTGGCTGCGGGCGTCGATCCGGGCAAGCTTGAACCTGCGCAATGGCTCCCCGAGTTCTACCGGTACAGAAAGGGCTCGGGACGGCGGAATTCGAGCCAGGACGCGATGATCGCAACCCGTCCGCATTGCGCCGCACTGGCGGGAGAGGTGGGATGAAACAGCATCCATACCTCACCATCACCGAAGGTTTGAAGGCGTACGGAATCGATCTCCGCACGACAGGCCGGAAAGTCCTCGCCGGACTGATGGTGGCCACCATGCTCCTGAGCGTCTCGGCCTCCGCGGATTGGCGCGTCCATGACAACGACGCCAACGACAAGCTGGCCAGCCAGAACCGGATCGGGCGGGGAGACTTCGAAAATGCACCCGCGGAGGGGACGCAGCAGGGGCGCTTCAAGGATCCTCCCAGGGCGTTCACGGACAAGGAACAGGACCAGCCGTCCTCCGTCGAGATGGCGGAACAGGATCGTTGCCCGGAGGCCAGGCCGCCCGAGGTTCCGGAGATCCCGAAGATCACTGATCGCGTACGTCGGCTCCTGATGCCTTCCCCGGGCAAGAGCAAGGGCAACGCGGACAAGCAGTGGGCGTTGTGCAAGGAAATCGTCGAAACCGAAAAGGCGCGTTTCAAGTACAG
>JAANMY010001085.1_pt1 | contig 33139 bp, 26 predicted proteins | sample 7279691 | NCBI WGS metagenome assembly JAANMY01 (sample SAMN14094543, study PRJNA606508) | bioreactor metagenome | isolation source: A lab-scale SPAN reactor treating ammonium-rich wastewater day 388 | place: Ireland: Galway | collected 2018-02-07
GCGGGCCTCGCCGGCCCCGGCGTGGCCCGCCGGCTGCGGGTTCGCCGCCGTTCGCGGCCGCCGGGCTGGCCGCGGGCGCGGCCGTCTCGGGCGCCGGTGCCGTGGTCGGCTCGGCCACAGGCGCCTGCGCCGGAGGCGGAGGCGCGGAGGGGGACTCGGGTTCGTGGTCGCTGGCCATGTTCTGCCTGTTCGTCCTTCTTCTACTTCGTGTGCGGATGCCGGGACGTGGCGTGCCAGGCCTCGAGGCCGGCCCGGATCCGCGTCCACAGGGCGTCGAGGCCGAGGCGGGTCTCGGCGCTGGTCAGGGTGACGTCGCGGCCGTAGTGGGCGGCCAGCGCGGACTGGGAGCGCTGGGCCTGGCTGCGGGAGAGCTTGTCCGACTTGGTGGCGGCGATCGCCCACGGCAGGCCGTGGTGGTCCAGCCAGTCGGCGAGCGTCTGGTCGGCCGCCTGGGGCGGCAGCCGGCTGTCGATCAGCACGAGTGCCAGCGCCAGCGGCGCGCGTCCCTCCAGGTAGGAGACGGCGAGGCCCTCGAACGAGGCCCGCACGCCGCGCGGGGCCTTCGCGTAGCCGTAACCCGGGAGGTCGACGAGGTACATCTCGTCGCCCACCCGGAACAGGTTGACGAGCTGGGTCCGGCCCGGAGTCGACGACACCCGCGCCAGCCCCCGTTTCCCGCACAACGCGTTGAGCAGCGAGCTCTTGCCGACGTTCGAGCGGCCGAGGAAGGCAATCTCGGGCAGGCCGTCCTTCGGAAACCCCGACGGGTCGGCCGCGCTGCGCACGAAGCGGACCTCGGGCGCTCGCTTCACGGGGAGGTGCTCGCGCTCGGCACGGCGGGGAAGTGCAAGGGATCGGTCACCTGGGTACGGGTACGGGAGCGGACGGCGCCGGGCGCCGCCCGCCGTGGGCTCAGTGGGTCATGCCCCCGGGCTGCTCGCCCAGCGTCTCGGGCGCGGCGTCCGCCTCCCGCGGCGCGGCCGGCGGGAGCAGCGCGATCTTCAGGACCTCGTCGATGTGCGCGACGAGGTGCACGGTCAGCGACTCGAGGATCGGCCCCGGCACGTCGGCCAGGTCCTTCTCGTTCTCGCGCGGCAGCACGATGGTGCGGATGCCGATGCGGTGGGCGGCGAGCAGCTTCTCCTTGACGCCGCCGATCGGCAGCACGCGGCCGCGCAGCGTGATCTCGCCGGTCATCGCCACGTCGCGGCGCACGGCCGCGCCGGACAGTGCCGAGACGAGGGCCGTGCAGATCGTGATGCCGGCCGACGGCCCGTCCTTCGGGATCGCGCCCTCGGGCACGTGCACGTGCACGTCGAGCTTGCGGTTGAACGCGGGGTCGATCCGGTAGCGCACGGCGTGGGCGCGCACGAACGAAAGCGCGGCCTTCGCCGACTCCTGCATCACGTCGCCGAGCTTGCCGGTGAGCTGCAGGTGGCCCTTGCCCGGCATCAGCGTGACCTCGATCGGCAGGATCTCGCCGCCGACCTCGGTCCACGCCAGCCCGGTGGCGGCGCCGACCTCGTCGCGCTCCTCCTGGCGGTCGGCGCGGTAGCGCGGCACGCCCAGGTAGTCGGCGAGGTTCTCGGGCGTCACCTCGACGTGGAAGCCGCGGCCCTCGCTCACCACCTTGCGGGCCACCTTGCGCAGCACCGACTGCAGCTCGCGCTCGACGTTCCGCACGCCGGCCTCGCGCGTGTAGCGGCGGATGATCTCGCCGAGCGTGTCGTCGGAGATCGTCACGTTCTCCGCGGCCAGGCCGTGGGCCTTGAGCTGCTTGGGCAGCAGGTGGCGGCGCGCGATCTCGATCTTCTCGCGCTCGGTGTAGCCCGCGATGCGGATCACCTCGAGGCGGTCGTGCAGCGCCTGCGGGATCGACTGCACCACGTTGGCCGTCGCGATGAAGAACACCTGCGACAGGTCGAACTCGACGTCGAGGTAGTGGTCGGCGAAGGTCTTGTTCTGCTCGGGGTCGAGCACCTCCAGCAGCGCCGCCGAGGGGTCGCCGCGGAAGTCCATCGACATCTTCTCGACCTCGTCGAGCAGGAACACCGGGTTGCGGGTGCCGGCCTTCTTGATCATCTGGATGACCTGGCCGGGGAAGGCGCCGATGTAGGTGCGGCGGTGGCCGCGGATCTCGGCCTCGTCGCGCACGCCGCCGAGCGAGAGGCGCACGAACTTGCGGTTGGTGGCGCGGGCGATCGAGCGGGCGAGCGAGGTCTTGCCGACGCCGGGCGGGCCGACGAAGCACAGGATCGGGCCCTTCGGTTCGTCGACGAGCTGGCGCACGGCCAGGAACTCGATGATCCGCTCCTTGACCTTCTCCAGTCCGTAGTGGTCTTCCTCGAGGATCTTTTCGGCCAGCACCAGGTCCTTGCGCTCGCGGGTGCGCTTCGACCACGGCATCGCGACCAGCCAGTCGAGGTAGTTGCGCGAGACCGTGGCCTCGGCCGACATCGGCGGCATCGACTCCAGCCGCTTGAGCTCCGCCAGCGCCTTCTCGCGGGCGTCCTTCGGCATCCTGCAGGCGTCGATCTTGCGCCGCAGCTCGTCGGTCTCGGAGCCCTTCTCGTCCTTGCGACCCAGCTCCTTCTGGATCGCCTTCATCTTCTCGTTGAGGTAGTACTCCTTCTGGGCCCGCTCCATCTGCTTCTTGACGCGGCCCTGGATGCGGCGGTCGACCTGCAGCTTCTCGACCTCCGCCTCCAGCATCCGGGCGATCAGGGCGAGCCGCTCCGAGGCGGCGAAGGTCTCGAGCAGGCGCTGCTTCTCCTCGACGGCCACGGCCAGGTGGGCGGCGACGGTGTCGGCCAGCTTGCCGGGGTCCTCGACCCGCACCGCCGCCAGCATGGCGTCGTAGTGCAGGTTGTTGGAGAGCTTGACGTACTGCTCGAACAGCCCGATCACCCGCGTCTGCACGGCCTCGAGGTCGGGCTCCGGCTCGGCGGGGCGGGGGATCAGCTTGACCGAGACGCGGAAGAAGCCGCCCTCCTCGCGGAACTCGAGGGCGCGCGCCCGCTCGAGGCCCTCGACCAGCACCTTCACGTTGCCGTCGGGCAGCTTCAGGCTCTGGACGATGTTGCAGACGGTGCCGAGCGTGAAGATCTCGCCGGGCCCCGGGTTGTCGCGGGAGGCGTCGTGCTGGGCGGACAGGAAGATGCGCTTGCCCTTGCCGAGCGCGTGCTCCAGCGCCTTGATCGAGCTCTGCCGCCCGATCACGAACGGGATCATCATGTGCGGGAACACCACGACGTCCCGCAGCGGGACCATGGGCAGGGTCTCGATCAACGGTTCCTCATCGGTTTCCGGCGGCGACGCGAAGCCGCCGCGTCAGCCGGCCTTCTCGATCAGCGTGATCGGCTTCTCGCGGTTGAGGACCGTGTCGCGGGTGACCACGCACTCCTTGACCTTCTTCATCGAAGGCAGGTCGTACATCAGGTCCAGCATCAGGTCCTCGAGGATCATGCGCAGGCCGCGGGCGCCGATCTTGCGCTGGATGGCGAGGTCGGCGATCGCCGACAGCGCGTCGTCGGCGAAGCGCAGCTTCACGCCCTCGTACTCGAACATGCGCTGGTACTGCCGGGTCAGCGCGTTCTTGGGCTGGGTCAGGATGTCGACCAGCGCGGCGCGGTCGAGGTCGTGCAGGGTCGCCACCACCGGCAGCCGGCCCACGAACTCCGGGATCAGGCCGAAGCGGATCAGGTCGGTCGGCTGCACGTGCTGCAGGGCCGCCGCGCCCTTGTCGCCGACGCCGCTCTGGGCTTCCTTGGCTTCCTTGGCCTCGGTCAGGAAGCCGAGCGTCTTCTTGCCCATCCGCCGCTCGATGACCTTGTCGAGGCCGACGAAGGCGCCGCCGCAGATGAACAGGATGTTCGTGGTGTCGATCTGGTAGAACTCCTGGTGCGGGTGCTTGCGGCCGCCCTGCGGGGGCACGTTGGCGACGGTGCCCTCCAGGATCTTGAGCAGGGCCTGCTGCACGCCTTCGCCGGAGACGTCGCGGGTGATCGAGGGGTTCTCGTCCTTGCGCGAGATCTTGTCGATCTCGTCGATGTAGATGATCCCCTCCTGGCACTTCTCGATGTCGTTGCCGGCCGCCTGCAGCAGCTTGAGGATGATGTTCTCGACGTCTTCGCCGACGTAGCCGGCCTCGGTCAGCGTCGTCGCGTCGACGATCGTGAACGGCACCGAGAGCAGCCGCGCCAGGGTCTGCGCCAGCAGCGTCTTGCCGGTGCCCGTCGGGCCGATCAGCAGGATGTTCGACTTGGTCAGCTCGACGTCGTTCTTGCCGCGCTGCTTGGCGATCTCCAGCCGCTTGTAGTGGTTGTAGACCGCGACCGCCAGCTTCTTCTTGGCCAGGTCCTGGCCGATCACGTACTCGTCGAGGAACTTCTTGATCTCCTGCGGCACCGGCAGCGTCGAGCGCGGACCGCGCGGCTCGACCTTGCGGTCGTCCGCGATGATGTCGTTGCAGACGTCGACGCACTCGTCGCAGATGAAGACGGTGGGCCCGGCGATCAGCTTGCGGACGTCGTTCTGGTCCTTGTTGCAGAAGCTGCAACGCAGGATCTCGCCGTCGCCGCCGTTCTTCTTCACTGGCCCTGGCGCCCGCGCCGGCTGATCACCTGGTCGACGAGCCCGTAGGCCTTCGCCTCGTCCGCGTCCATGATGAAGTCGCGGTCGGCGTCGTGGGCCAGCTTGTCGAGCGGCTGCTTGCAGTGGTGGGCGAGGATGCCGTTGAGGCGGTCCTTCAGCCGCAGGATCTCCTTGGCCTGGATCGCGATGTCCGAGGCCTGGCCCTGGGCGCCGCCCCACGGCTGGTGGATCATGATCCGCGAGTTGGGCAGCGCAGAGCGCTTGCCGTCGGTGCCCGCGGCCAGCAGCACGGCGCCCATCGACGCGGCCTGGCCGACGCAGATGGTCTGCACGTCGGGCCGGATCAGCTGCATCGTGTCGTAGATGGCCAGCCCCGCCGTCACCGACCCGCCGGGCGAGTTGATGTAGACGTGGATGTCCTTCTCCGGGTCCTCGGCCTCGAGGAACAGGAGCTGCGCGATGATCAGGTTCGCGACGTTGTCGTCGATCGCGGTCCCGATGAAGACGATGTTGTCCTTGAGCAGCCGGGAGTAGATGTCGTAGGCGCGCTCGCCGCGGGCGGTCTGTTCGACGACCATCGGCACGAGCATCGCGGCCTCACGCAGTGGGGCGGGGCTCATTCGAAATCCAGTCTAGCATCGGCCTTGAGCAGGTCAAGGACCTTGGACTCGCGGATCCGCGCGCGCAGCGCGGAGATCTCGCCTTCCTTCTCCATCTCGGCGCGCAGCGCCTCCTTCGACTTGCGGGTGCGCTCCGACAGGCGGACGAGCTCGGCGTCGACTTCTTCGTCGGTCGCCTCGATCGACTTCGCGTGGGCCAGCGCGTCGAGCAGCAGGTCGGCGCGGGCGGCCTGCACGGCCTCGTCGCGCCGCGACTCGCGGAAGCGCTTCCAGTCCATGCCGATCTTGGTCGGGTCGACGCCCTGCAGGTAGAGGGTGCGGGCCGCGGCCTCGACGCGGGCGTCCATGTGGCGCTCGACCAGCGCCTCGGGCACGTCGAAGCTGGCGCGCTTCAGGTACTCGTCGACCAGCGCCTCGTGCAACTCGCGCTGGGCCTTGCGCTCCTCGCCCGCCAGCAGCCGGCCGCGGATCTGCTCGCGCAACTCGCCGAGGCTGTCGGCCCCGAGGTCCTTGGCGAACTCGTCGTCGACGTCGGGCAGGACCTTGAGCCGTAGCGCCTTGATCGTGAGCGTGTAGTCGAAGGTCTTGCCGGCCATCGCGGCCGAGGCGTGGTCGGCCGGGTAGGCGACGGTGAGCTGGCGGGTGTCGCCGGGGTTCGCCCCCTCGAGCGCCGCGTTCATCTCGGCGGGATTGTCCGCGTGCCCGATCTCGAGCACCGCGTTCTCCTCGCGACCACCCTTGCCCCCGTCGGCGGGCTTCCAGGTGACGTCGACCATCGCGTGGTCGCCGGGGCGCCCGGGGCGGTCCTCGACCGCCTCGAAGCGGGCGTGGCGCTCGCGCTGGCCCTCGATCTCCGCGTCGATCGCCTCCTCGGCGACGGCCGCCTTGCGCGCCTTGACCTGCAGGCCCTTGTGGTCGGGCGGATCGATCTGGGGGAAGGTCTCGAACACCGCGCGGAAGCTCATCGGCTGGTGCTCGTCGATCTTCAGGTCGACGACCTTCGGCGCCGCCACCGGCTTCAGGCCGCGGCCCTCGAGCTCCTGGAAGACGTGGCGATTGACGAGCGCCTCGGCCGCGTCCTGCAGCAGGGCGTCCTTGAAGCGCTTGCGCACGACGTCCGGCGGGATCTTGCCCGCGCGGAAGCCCGGCAGCTTCACCTTCTTCGCGTACTCGCGGGCGCGGCCCGCGAGCTCCTTCTCGACGAGCTCGGCGTCGATCTCGAAGGCGAGCGCCTTGCGGATCGCGGTTTCCTCGATGTAGTCGACTTTCAATGCCTTCCCCTGACGGTTCTCGGACCGGTTCGCTCGAACCACGCGCGAACGCCGGCCGGACTTGCGAGAATACCACGCGCCCCCGGCGTGGCCCTGTCCGGGCCGGGCCGCGGGGCGTCCATGCGGGAGTGGCGGAACGGCAGACGCGCACGGCTTAGAACCGTGTGCCGCAAGGCGTGGGGGTTCGACTCCCCCCTCCCGCACCAGGACGGCGAAGCCGTCCTGATGCCCCGCCCGTGAACCAGTCCCGCCCGTGAACCGGCCCCGACCGCCGCAAAGTCGCCGCGCAGACCTGGTCCGAAACGAAATCGCTGCGCACCCCCGGGTTGGCAGGGGGCTTGCTAAGGGATCCGTCGGCTACTGATTACGGAGGAAGCCCCCCATGGCCATGCAGATCATCGACGGTTGTATCGCCTGCGCCGCCTGCGAGCCCGAGTGCCCGAACCAGGCGATCTCCGCCGGCGACCCCCTGTTCCTCATCGACGCGGCCCGCTGCACCGAGTGCGTCGGCGCGCACGACACCCCGAAGTGCATCGACGTGTGCCCGATCGACGGCTGCATCGTCGTGGATGCGGCGCTCGCGGAGTCCCGCGAGATGCTCGAGCAGAAGTACCAGGCGCTCCACGCCTAGCCTTCATCCGTCCGTCACCTCGTGATCCCGGGCGCCGGCCTGGGATCAGCGCCTGCGCGGCGCCGCTCTGGGAGGCACCGCGCAGGCCTTTTTCGGCGGTCTCGATGAAATCCGATTCCAACTTCGCGGGCCGGGGGGCACGCGCGGGAGGGCGCGGACGAGTCGGGACCGCCGAGCCTATTTCGCGAGGCCGTGGCCGCGCTGGAACAGGCCGGGGAGCGTGACGGGGAGCCGGCCGCGGAAGGGGATCTCGCCGAACAGCGCCTTGCCGACCGCCCGGATCGCGAAGCCCGAGTGCCCGTAGGCGGCGACGTAGGCCGGGGCCGCGGGGGCCTGCAGCAGCAGGTACGGGCTCGCGTAGCTGACGACGACGACGGGGCGACCCGAGGCGCACAGCTCCTGGAGGAAGGCGGACAGGTCCTCGGGCAGCGCGGCGCTGCCCTTGAACGCGCGCACCCGCGCGAAGGCGGAGACGACGACGACGCGCGCCTCGCGCGCCGCGGCCAGCACCCGCGCGCGGTCCTCGGCCCCGGTCCGCGGTTCGACCGTGAACGACGTCGTCTCCGGGACGCGGCGCCGCACTTCGGACTCGAAGCTCGCGTCGAGCCGCTCGTAGAGCGGATCTCCCGCGAGCGTCACGTGCACGAGCCCCGGCCCCGGGGCGAGCGGCAGCGCGCCCGCGTCGTCCTTGACGAGCGTCAGCGAGCGGTCGGCGAGCTCCTGCATGCGCGCCAGGTCGTCGGGGTGGGCGACGTCGGTCCACACCCGGGCCGGGTCGCTCTCCCGCGTGCGATCGAGCCCCGCCAGGCGCTTGGTCTCGAGCAGCCGCCGCACGGCGTCGTCGAGCCGCGCCTGCGGCAGCCGGCGCTCCTTCACCGCGGCGACGATCGCCGCCTTCGCCTCCTCGGGCGCCGGGCTCATCAGCACCACGTCGTTGCCGGCGGCCAGCGAGCGCACCGCCGCTTCGCCGGGCGCGAAGCCGCCCGTGACCCCGCCCATGTCCATCGCGTCGGAGACGACCAGGCCGCGGAAACCCAGCTCGCCACGGAGCACGCCGCCCATGATCGGTGCCGACAGGGTGGCGGGCAGTCCGGAAGGGTCCAGCGCGGGCACGGCCAGGTGGCCGATCATCACGGCCTCGACCCCGGCGGCGACCTGGGCCCGGAACGGCGGCAGCTCGACCGCGTCCAGCCGCGCGCGGTCCGCGGCGATCGTCGCCAGCACGAGGTGCGAGTCGAGCCCGGTGTCGCCGTGGCCGGGGAAGTGCTTCGCCGTCGTCAGCAGGCCCGCCTCGCGCGCCCCGCGCGTCCACGCCGCCGCCAGGCGCGCGACCTCCGCCGGGTCCTCGCCGAACGAGCGCAGCGCGATGATCGGGTTGTCGGGGTTGTTGTTGACGTCGGCCACCGGCGCGAACGCCATGTGGATGCCGAGCGCCCGCGCCTCGCGGGCCGTGGCCCGCGCGTGGGTGCGCGCGAGCTCCTCGTCGCCGGTGGCGCCGATCGCCATCGCGTAGGGCATGAACGTTCCGCCGTGCAGGATGTGGACGCCCGTGCCCCACTCGAAGTCCGCGGCGATCAGCAGCGGCACCTTCGCCGCGCGCTGCAGGCGGTTGAGCGTCTCGACGGTCTCCAGCGGGTCGCCGCGCGAGACGATGAAGCCGCCGGCGCCCAGCTCGCGCACGAGCGACTCCAGCCGCCGCGCCTCGGCGCTGGCCAGGTTCGCGTGGTGGGCGCGGATCACCGGCATCAGCACCTGGCCGGCCTTCTCCTCGAGGCTCAGCGAGGCGAGCGTCTGCTCGACCCAGTCGGCGCCCGCCGCTGTCGACGCGTTGACCGCCGGCGCGTTCGCCCGGGGCGGAACGGCCGCCGGGCCTCCCGAGCGAGTCGCGCAGCCGGAGGCCACGGCGGCCGCCAGCAGCAACGCGGTCGCGCGCGACGCGGCGCTCACCGGATGTGCAGGCGCGTCTTGACGACCCGCCTGCGCCGCCGCTCGCAGCGGTACCACGAGGAGACGTCGTTGATCGAGACCCAGCGCCGCTCCTCCTTGCGGTAGTGCCAGTCCTTCTCGACCTGGAACAGCACCTGCAGCCCCGGCCCCTCCACGATGTTGGTGATCTCGTTGTCGTGGTGGTTCTCTTCGTCGAAGTCCGTGATCGCGCGCTGCCCCATCTCGGCGTAGAGGCCGGTCAGCTCGGACAGCGCCTCGTCCACGTCCGGCGGGATGGCCTCGACCCGCAGCCCCAGCGCCTTCGCCTCGCGGCTGGTGATCGGGTACTGGTGGGCGGGGTAGGAGGAGTTGAGCGCCCGCGCGATGCGCTCGGCCTTGCGCGCGTCCTTCATGTGGTAGGCGAGGATCTCGCGGCACAGCTTGAGCGACAGGCTGCTGGCGCGGTCCAGGGCGCCGACCACCAGCGGGTGCAGGTACTTGTAGAGCTCCTGGTACGGGTTGACCTCGTCCTTGTCCCTGCCGACCGACTCCTTCCAGAGCCGGATCACGCGGTCGACCTCGTCGTTGCTGACCGGCACCAGGTTGTTGGTGTGGTCGACGGGGGAGAGGTCGTGCTCGAGCGAGGTGTCGACCGCCGTCAGGTACGAAAGCGGCCCCATCCGTATGACGTCGGCGCCCAGCGCCAGCATCGTCGCGGCCGAGGCGCAGTTCTGCGGCGCCAGCACGGTCAGCCGCGACGTGTAGCGGCGCAGCAGGTGGACCAGCCGCAGCGCGGCCATGCCGCTGCCGCCGTCGGACTTGACCAGCAGCGAGATGTGCTTCTGCGGCCCGACCCGGGCCAGCACGTCGTGCAGCGCGTTGACGTCGTTGTCGCAGACGGAGCCGGACGGGGACTGCCAGTAGGTGAGCACGCAGCCGTCGACGCGCTGCGCGACGCGGGCCAGCGCCTTCTGGGTGCGCTCGAAGAGCAGGGGCGGGGTCTTGATCCGGGGACGGCGGGCGCGGGGCATCGGCCTCCTGTGGCTACTGCTGCTCGAAGCGGAGCACCTGGTTGCCGATGCCGATGCGGTCGCCGGAGCGGAGCGCGCGCGCACCGTCGATCTGCTCGTCGTTGACGAAGGTGCCGTTGTTGGAGCCGAGGTCGCGGATCACGTAGCCGCCGGCCTCGAGCGCGACCTTCGCGTGCTGGCGCGACACGTCGGCCTCCTCGATCACGATGTCGTTCTGGCGGGTGCGGCCGATGCTGGCCACCGGCCCGATGGCGTAGACCTGTTCGCCGCCGTCGGGCCGCACCAGCACTAGCCGCGCCCACTTGACGAGCTGGGTGCCTTCGCCCGGGTCGGCCGGCGCGACCGGCGGCGGCGGTGGCGGCGGGGTCAGCACGACGGTGGCGTCGGTGCCCGCGGGGGCCTTCGGCTTGGGCGGCGGCGGGGGCGGCGGTGGCGCGGGCATCGGCCGGCGGGCCGCCGCGGCCGCGGCCATCGCAGCGACCGGCGGCAGGGGCGGCAGCATCTCCGTGACCGGCGTGTCCGCGATCGTCGCCTCGGCGGCGTCGGGTTCGGGGAGGACCGGCACCTGCTCCGTGATCGGCGGCGGGGGGGGAGGCGCCGCCGCGCGGGGCGCGGCCACCACGACCGGTGGCGGAGGCGGCGGCGTGGGGGCGGGCGCCGCGGTCGGCGCGGGTGCCGGCGGGACCGGGGCCGGCGGCTCGACCGCCGCAGCGGGCTCCTCGCCGGCGGGCAGCACGCCCGCGAACAGCTCGCGCAGCTTCTCCGCGTCCGCGAAGTCGGTGGCGCAGCCCTCCACGGTCTTCGCGACCTCGTCGCGCCGCTCGGCGTAGGGCTTCTCGTCCAGCTCGCCGAGAGTGTGGCGGAACTCCAGTTCCTCCTGGTCGAGCCGGGCCTGCGCGAGGGCGGCCTGCAGCGTCGCGTGCAGCGTCATCAGGCGCGCCAGCTCGGCACGCGCCTTCTCGCGCAACGGCCGCGCCTCGGCCTCGAGTTCGGCCAGTCGCTTCGCGTAGTCGCCGGTCACCCGGGCGTAGATCTCCGGTGAAACCGCGGCCTTGCGCTCCTCGGCGCGGGCGACGAGTTCCTCGAGCCGGGTGCGGGTCTCCTTCAGCGCCTGCAGGGCCTCCACCGACGTGGTGTCGACCTGGCGCAGCTCTTCGATCATGGGGCCTCCGCCAGTGCCGATAGTGGATCCGCGTCGCGTGCCCGTCAATGCGCGGGCTCAGAACAGCGGACGGGACACCTCCGGCCCGTCGTTGCGGACGTCGTTGACGAGCAGCGAGACGGGGTGCGCCACGAGCGCGTCGTCCGGCGCGGGCCGCAGCAGGCCGGCCAGCACCTCGGCCGGCGTGCGCGGGTCGAGCCAGGTCTCGATCCGGGCGGTCGGCAGCAGGGCCGGCATCCGGTCGTGGATGCGCGCGACCGTCGCACTGGGAGCCGTGGTCAGGATCACGAAAGCGCCGCCGCTCGCGGTGTGCTCCCACAACCCCGCGAGCGCGAGCGGGCCGCCTGCCTTCCCGTGCAGGAAGTACGGCTGGCGCTTCCGGACGCCGGGCAGCGCGCGCCACTCGAAGAAGCCGTCCGCGGGCACCAGGCAGCGGCGGGCCCGGAACGCGGCGCGGAACGCCGGCAGCTCGGCCGCCGTCTCCGAGCGGGCGTTGATCAGCAGCGGCCCGCCGCCCGGGTTCCAGCCGAAGCGCAGCAGCTCGAGCCGGCGGCGGCCGCCCTCGGCGCGCACGACCGGCAACGCCTGGGTCGGGGCCGCGTTGTGGCGGGGCGCCAGCTCGGGGACGTCGTCGAGGCCGAACGCCTCGGCCAGCACTTCGCCCGGCGTGGTGATCGAATAGCGGCCGCACATGCCGCGGCAAGCGTACCCGGAATGGACTGCCGCGTTCGCCCGTACCGGCTTCGAGCGGGTGCCCCGCTCGGAAAGGTGGTTCCGATGCCTCGCGTGATCCGCGTCACCCTGCTGGTCCTGGCGGTCGCCGTGCTGCTCCCCGCGCGCCCGCCGCTCGCCGCCCACGAGGAGCCGCTGCCCGACGCGGCTCGCGTCGCCCGCGCGTTCCAGGCGGAGGGGCTCGGCCTCAACACGGCGGAGGCGCAAGGCATCCTGCGCGACGTGCACCTCGCGCTGCGCGAGGCCCGCGCCCACGGGATCGGCAACTCCAAGGTCGACTTCGCGGCGGTTCAGATCGCCTCCGACCTCGGGCTCCCGCTCGGCCCCGGCTCGGACACGAAGCGCCGCGTGCTGGCGGCGCTCGCCGCCCTGCTCGGCGAGCGCGGCCACGCGCCGCAACCGCTGCCGGCGCCGGCGTGGGGCGAGTACTTCGACTCGGCGGTGGGCCTGTGGAACCGCCCCGACTTCATGCGGCTCGTCAGCGCCCGCGGCTTCCACCCGGTGAAGATCTCGTGGGAGGACATCGGCCGCCACGAGGGCAGCGTGTGGGGCGACCGCATCTCCGACGTCGGGATCTGGGTCCGCCGCGACGAGGCCGATCCCGGCTCGGCGCAGCTCGCGCTCTCCGTGCGCCGCGACTCCAACTTCCGCGACAAGGTCCTGATGGTCCCGGCCGAGCGCATCAAGGTGCACCAGCGCCGCGGCGACCGCACGATCGAGAAGACGCTGCCGGAGCGGCTGCGCGAGCTGGGCGTCGCCTCGCCTGCCCGCGACCGCAACGTGATCGTCTCCAACCAGTTCGCGATCGTGCCCGTGCCCTCGCGGGCGATGCGCGGCGCGTGGCGCGAGGAGACGGGCGCGCCGCCGCGCGCGGCGTTCACCTTCAGCATCTTCCCCTACGGCTCGACCAACCTGGTGATCACCGACGTGATCGAGGGCAGCCACGAGGCGATCGTCGGCCCGGGCCAGCACCAGCTCCTGTTCGCGAACGTCGACGGCCGCCGCGCGCCGTTCACGGCCAGCCGTGCCGAAGACCGGCAGGACCTGCTGCGGCTCGAGCGCGAGCTGAAAGCGCAGGGGATGGACGTCGACGTCCAGCGCTACTACCTGATCCAGGTCCCGCTGCGCCGCGGCGTGCCGGGCCTGCAGCTCTCGAACATGGGCACGCCGCCGCTGCGCCGCGCGTTCGCCGACGCCGTCTACCCGGCGGCTCCGGGCATGACCCTCGAAGGAGGGGTCGCCGCGCAGTCGGCGCCGGCTGCCGGCGCGACAATGGAGAAGTCGCAGCCGGCCGAGAACGAGCGGGCGGAGCGCCGCCGCGAGCCCGGGCTGGCCCGGGTCGCCATCGGCACCGGCGAGACCGAGGGCCCCTACTTCGCCGGCGCGGGCTTCCGCGGCGCGCGGGCGGACGAGCCGGTGCGGGTGACCGTCGTCTACTTCGTGACCCCGGTCGGCCCGGTGACCGCGAAGGACATGGACACCTTCGCCCGTGCGTTCGAGCAGTGGGACGGACAGGCGATCTGGGGCGGCAGCTTCGTCGTCAAGGAGTGAGTCAGGCGACCACCGCTCCGTGCTCCGCGAGCACCGCGCGCAGCACGGAGCGGTGGCAGCGCGCCTCGTCGGCGCAGTAGCAGCCGACGGCGAGCGCGCTGTCGCGGGAGAGGGCGGCCAGCAGCGCCAGCAGCCGCGCCGCCTCGGGCCGCTTCAGCTCCGCGCGGTAGCGGCGGACGAACGCGGCCCACGCGCGGGCGTCGGTCGCGCGCTGCGCCGCCTGGACCAGGGGCTCCGAGGGGGCCAGGTCGGGCAGCCACACGTCGTAGAAGTCGCGCCGCGCGAACTCCGCCTTCGGCACCCCGCGCGGCGGCCGTCGCACGGTGCCGATCCGCAGCCCCTCGCCCGCAGCCCGCGGGCTGCCCAGTCGCACGATCCGGATCGCCATCCCCGATCACCTCGTGCCCGACGATAACGCGCGGCGCTTCAGTCGTTGCGCAGGGCCTGGATCGGGTCGACGGCGCTGGCGCGGCGGGCGGGCACGGCGCCCGCGAGCAGGGCGATCGCGAACAGCCCCACGCCCGCCGCCGCCAGCGTCGCCGGGTCGCCGGGCGACAGGCCGAAGAGCTGCGATCGGGCGGCGTGGGCCAGGGCCACGGTCGCCGGCAGGCCGACGGCCACGCCGAGGGAGGCGAGCAGCGCGACCTCGCGCAGCACCAGCCTGGCGACCTGGCCGCCGGAGGCGCCGACGGCGATGCGCACGCCGATCTCGCGGGTGCGGCGGGCCACGACGTACGACATGACGCCGTACAGGCCGAGCCCCGCCAGCAGCGTGGCCAGCGCCCCGAAGGCGGCGGCCAGCGCGGCCACCATGCGCTCGGTGAAGACCGACTCGCCGAGCTGGGCTTCCAGCGTCTTCAACTGGTAGACGGGCAGGTTGGGATCGAGCCGGCGCACCGTCTCCCGCGCGCGGGTCGCCGCCAGCGCCGGGTCCGCCGCCCGCACGTAGACCACCATCTCGCCGAGCTCCGGCTCGCGGAAGCCGAGCTGGGCGTCGGGGATGTAGACGGTGCGCGACGGCTCGCCGCGCAGGTCGACCGCGCGGGCGTCGCGCACCAGGCCGACGATCTCGATCGTGGTCGGGTCGGCGCCTCCGAAACCGAAGCGGCGGCCGATCGGGTTCTCGCCGCCGAAGAAGTAGCGGGCGAAGGACTCGTCGACCACCGCGACGCGCGGCGCGGCCCAGCCGTCGCGATCGTCGAACTCGCGGCCCGCCAGCAGCGGCTGGCCGAGCGTCGCGAAGAAGGCCGGCCCGATCGCGTCGAGCCGCGGGTTCATGTTCTCGCCTTCTTTCGGGACGTAGCCGTCGACCCGCACGGTGGAGAACCACTCGTTGCCGGTCAGCAGGCCGGAGCTCGAGGCCGACACCGCGCTGACGCCCGGCTCGGCCAGCAGCGCCTCGCGCAGCGTGCGGAAGAACTGGATCGCGCGAAGGCCCTGGTGGCCGCCGAGCGTGGGGTCGACGTTGAACGCGATCACGCCTTCCGTGCGGTAGCCCGGGTCCTGGGCGATCACGTTGGTCAGGCTGCGCACGAACAGGGCCGCGCCGGCGACCAGCGTCAGCGACAGCGCCACCTGGGCCGCGACCAGCGCCTTGCGCAGGCGCACCGAGCCGCCGCCGACGACCGCGCCCGTCTCCTGCTTGAGGGTGGCGGCGAGGTCGGGCCGGGTCGCCTGCCAGGCCGGCATCAGCCCGAACAGCAGGCCCGTCAGCAGCGACAGGCCGAGCGCGAAGCCGACGACGCGGGCGTCGGGCGTCGCGACCAGCGCCCGCGCCGCCTGCTCCCCGGGCAGCGCGGCCAGCAGCGCCTCGCCCGTCCAGCCGGCCAGCACCAGGCCGAGGGCGCCCCCCGCCGCTGCCAGCAACGCGCTCTCCACGAGGAGCTGACGGGCGAGATGGCGGCGGCCCGCGCCCAGCGCCAGCCGGATCGCGACCTCGCGGCCGCGGGCCGCGCCCCGCGCCAGCAGCAGGTTGGCGACGTTGGCGCAGGCGATCAGCAGCACCAGCGCCACCATCCCCATCAGCACCAGCAGCGGGGTGCCGAACTGGGCGCGCAGCCCGGAGAGGCCCTGGGCGCCGGGGCGGAGCTGGAAGCGCTTGGCGAGGAAGCGGGTGCGGAAGCGCTCGGGGGCGTCCGGGTAGAGCTTCACGTCCTCGGCGACGATCGCGGCCGAGAGCACGTCGAGCCCTGCCTGCGCGCGCTCGGCCGTCAGCCCGGGCTTCAGGCGGGCGAACACGTTGACGAAGCGGGTGCGCCGGTCGTCGAGGCCGTCCCAGGTCGGCGTGACCATCGCCTTCATCGCGAGCGGCACGAACACGTCGGCGGCCGCTCCCACGCTGAGCCCGCCGAAGCCCGCGGGCGCCACGCCCAGCACGGTCATCGGCTGGCCGTTGACGCGCACCGTGGCTCCGACCACGGCCGGGTCCGCGCCGAAGCGGCGCCGCCAGTAGCCGTGGCCGAGCACGACGACCGGGTGGGCGCCCGGGGTCTCGTCGTCGGCGAGCGTGAACAGCCGGCCCAGCACCGGGGCCAGCCCCAGCACCTCGAAGTAGTTGCCCGAGACGAGCTCGACGCGGCCCATCTCCGTGGCGTCGCCCCAGCCCACGCTGGCGGTCGTCTCGTGCCGCGCCAGCATCCCCGAGAACACCTCGTTCTTCTCGCGCAGCTCGCGGTACAGCGGGTGCGACATCATGTCGTCGCCGTAGGTGCGGCCCATGAACGGGCCCGGGTCGCGCACCAGCACGAGTTCCTGCGGCGCGCGCACCGGCAGCGGGCGCAGCAGGAGCTGGTCCAGCAGGTTGAAGATCGCGGTGTTGGCGCCGATGCCGAGGGCGAGGGTCAGCACGACGACCGCGGCGAAACCGCGGGCCTTGCCGAGCGAGCGCAGCGCGAACTTCAGGTCCTGTCTCAGGGCGTCCATCGAGCGTGGCCTCCGACCGAATCGGATAGCGAGCCGCATGCCAGACGAGAAGGCACGAGCCGTCAACAGCTTGCGCGAGAAGCGCGAGGGCGGCGACGTCCGCGCCCGACACGTCCGCGTCCCGATATCGGACGGGCTGGCGGTTTGACGCCGGGCCCGCCGTTGTCGAGGATGCGGCGTGTGAAGGGGTGCCCATGCGCCAGTCGAAGTCGAAAGCTCTCGTCGTCGTCCTCGCCCTGGCAGCGCTGCCGGTGACCGCCCAGACCCGGCCGCAGTACCCGGAGTCGCGGCGGCTCGACCTGGTGGAGACGTTCCACGGCGTGCCGGTCGCCGACCCGTACCGCTGGCTCGAGGACGTCGACTCGGCGGAGACCGCGGTGTGGGTCGAAGCCCAGAACCGCGTCACGTTCGGCATCCTGGAGAGGATCCCGGCGCGGGCGGCGCTGCGCGAGCGGCTGACGAAGCTGTGGAACTACGAGCGCTTCGGCGTGCCGCAGAAGGAAGGCGGCCGCTACTTCTTCACCCGCAACGACGGGCTGCAGAACCAGGCCGTGCTGCTGGTCGCCGACGCGCTCGCGGCCGAGCCGCGGGTGCTGCTCGACCCCAACACGCTGCGCGAGGACGGCACGGTCGCGCTGGCCGCGTACTCGCCGAGCCCCGACGGCAAGCGGCTCGCTTACGCGCTGGCCGAGGGCGGCTCCGACTGGAACACCTGGAAGGTGCGCGACGTGGCCACGGGCCAGGACCTCTCCGACGAGCTGAAGTGGGTCAAGTTCTCCGACGCGGCGTGGACGAAGGACGGCAGCGGATTCTTCTATTCGCGCTTCGCGGCCCCGAAGGAGGGCGAGGACCTCAAGGGCGCCAACAAGAACCAGACCGTGTGGTACCACGAGGTCGGCACCCCGCAGTCGGCGGACAAGCTCGTCTACGAGCGCCCCGACAAGCCGGAGTGGTACCTCTTCGCGCAGACCAGCGACGACGGCCGCTGGCTGGTGATCACCGCCTTCGAGGCCTCGTCCGACCAGCAGGCGCTGTTCGTCAAGGATCTCGCGACGCCCGGCAGCTCGGTGCGCGCGCTGGCCGACGCGATGGACGCCCGCTACACCTGGGTCGACGTCAGCGACACCACCTTCCTGGTCCGCACCGACAAGGGCGCGCCCAACGGGCGGCTGGTCGCGATCGACGCGGCGCGGCCGTGGCCGGACCAGTGGAAGGAGATCGTGCCCGAGGCCAGGGAGGCGCTGCAGGAGGCGAGCGTCGTCGGCGAGACGCTGTTCGCCCACTACCTGCAGGACGCGCGCAGCGTGATCCGTCGATTCGACCTGGCCGGAAAGCCGAAGGGCGAGGTCGCGCTGCCGGGACTCGGCACGGTGGGCGGCTTCGGCGGGCGCCGCGGCGACTCCGAGACCTTCTTCGCCTTCACCGGCTTCACGTCGCCGACGGCGATCTGGCGGCACGACGCGGCGGCGAACCGCAGCGAGCCGTTCCGCACGCCGAAGGTGGATTTCGACCCGGCGGCCTACGAGACGAAGCAGGTCTTCTACGCGAGCAAGGACGGCACCAGGGTGCCGATGTTCGTGGTCCACAAGAAGGGGCTGGCGCTGGACGGGAACAACCCGGCGATCCTGTACGGCTACGGCGGCTTCAGCGTGCCGCTCACGCCGGCCTTCAGCGTGCCGCTCGTCGCCTGGCTCGAGCGCGGCGGCGTCTACGCGAGCGCCAACCTGCGCGGCGGCAGCGAGTACGGCGAGGCGTGGCACGAGGCCGGCACGAAGCACCGCAAGCAGAACGTGTTCGACGACTTCGTGGCGGCCGGCGAGTGGCTCGTCGCCAACCGCTACACGAGCCCGAAGAAGCTGGCGGCGATGGGCGGCTCCAACGGCGGGCTGCTGGTCGGCGCCGTGGTCAACCAGCGGCCGGACCTGTGGGGCGCGGCGCTGCCCGCGGTCGGCGTGATGGACATGCTGCGCTTCCACAAGTTCACGGTCGGCTGGGGCTGGGTGGGCGACTACGGCACGCCCGAGAACCCGGACGACTTCGAGGCGCTGCGGGCCTACTCGCCGTACCACAACCTGAAGCCGGGCACCTGCTACCCGCCGACGCTGGTCACCACCGCCGACCACGACGACCGCGTGTTCCCGGCCCACTCGTTCAAGTACGCGGCCGCGCTGCAGCACGCCCAGGGCTGCGCGAACCCCGCGCTGATCCGGGTCGAGACGCGGGCGGGGCACGGCGCCGGCAAGCCGGTCTCGAAGGCGATCGAGGAGGCGGCCGACGAGTGGGCCTTCCTCCACCTCGCCCTCGGAATGGAAGGCGGGCGCTAGTTCAGAGGCGGATCACGCCGATGCGCAGCGCGAACTTGACGAGCTCGGTGCGCGAGTGGAGGCCGAGCTTCTGCATCAGGTGCTCGCGGTGCGACATCGCGGTCTTGACGCTGATGCCGAGCTCCTCCGCGACTTCCTTGTTGGCCCGGCCCTCGGCGACCAGCCGCAGCACCTGCTTCTCGCGGTCGGTCAGCCGGTCGTAGTCCGAGGCGCCTGCGTCTTCGCTGCGCTCGGGTTCCATCGCGGCGCGCGCCACGGCCGGGTCCAGCACCAGCCCGCCGGTGTGGACGGCGCGGATGGCCGACACCAGCTCGGCGCCGGCCGCCTTCTTCAGGACGTAGCCGGCGGCGCCGGCCTGCAGCGCGCGGGCGACGTACTCGCGGTCCTCGTGCTGCGAGAGGAACAGGACCCGGGTGTCGGGGCACTCGCGGCGCAGCACCAGCGCCGCCTCCAGGCCGCCGAGCCCCGGCATGTTGACGTCGAGCAGCACGACGTCGGGCCGCAGCGCCTGGCAGCGCGCGATCGCCTCGGTGCCGTCCGCGGCCTCGCCGACCACCTCGACGTCCTGGGCCGTCGACAGCAGCGCCCGCACGCCGTCGCGCAGGATGGCGTGGTCGTCGGCGATCACGACGCGGATGCGGCTCATGGCGTGGCGGCCTCGGGCAGCGGGACCTCGACCAGCACGCGGGTGCCGGCGCCGGGGCTGGAGTCGATCGTCGCACGGCCGCCGAGCAGTTCCGCGCGCTCGCGCAGGCCGAGCAGGCCGAGGCCACGCCCGTCGGGCCCCGGCTTCTCGATCGAGGCCGGGTCGAAGCCTTCGCCGTCGTCCTCGATCTCCAGCCGCAGCCGGCCGTCCTCGGGGCCGACCTGGATCAGCACCGACTCCGCGCGCGAGTGGCGGGCCACGTTGGACAGCGCCTCCTGGGCGATGCGGAACACCGCGCTCTCGGTCTCCGGCGGCAGCCGCGTGGCGAGTTCCTCGATCTCGCAGCGGACCGCGATCCCGCGCGCCTGCAGGAAGCGCTCGGCGTGGCCGCGGATGGCGGCGGCCAGCCCCAGGTCGTCGAGCGCCGCCGGGCGCAGGTCGAACATCGCGTCGCGCAGCCCGTCGAGTGCGTGCTCGGCGAGCTGGCGCGCTTCCTTCGGCACTCCGCCCGGGGCGCGGTCGAGCGCCATCACCAGCGCGACCAGCGACTGCGTCGCGTCGTCGTGCAGCTCGCGGGCGATGCGCCGGCGCTCGTCCTCCTGGGCGCCGATCACCCGCTGCAGGATGCGGCGGCGCCACTCGTCGCGCTCGCGCAGCTTCTCGTAGAGGTCGCGGATCTCGGTCGTGCGCTCGTCGACCCGCGCCTCGAGCGAGGCGTTGGTGCGGCGGACGTCGTCGAACGCGGCCTGCAGCGCACCGCGCATCGCCTCCAGCGCGCGGCCGAGCCGGCCGACCTCGTCGGCGCCGACGTAGGGGACGGGACGGGCGATCTCGCCGGACGCGATGTGGTTCGCGGCGGTGGCCAGGCGAGCCAGCGGCTCGGTGATCGAGCGCGACGTGCCCCAGGCCAGCAGCAGGGCGCCGCCGAGCAGGAGCGGCACCACGGCCAGCAACCGACGCCGCGCGCGCCCCGCGGCGCCGACGGCTGCGTCGCGGAGCTGCCGCACCTCCACGACGAGGCTGGGGGCCGTGCGCAGCGGCCCGCGGCCGACGATCACCTCGGCGTGGCGGGGCAAGGCAGGACCGCGGCGCGAGAAGGGCCGGCCGTCGGCGGCCAGCAGCGCGGCCGAGAGCTGCGGCCACGCGTGCGACGGCTCCAGGCGCGAGCTCCAGGTGGCGTTCGCGGGATCGATCGCGGCCACGGCCCAGGCGGCGGCCTGGCCGCGCCAGTCGGCGAGCGGCACGACCAGCAGCAGGCGGACGCCACGAGGCCCGGCCAGCGGCCCCAGGATCGTGGGGCGGGCCAGCGCGGCGAGCGGTCCGGGATCAGGCAGCGAGGGCGAGCTCGCGGGCTCGCGAGCCAGCGACGCCCCGTCGCTGCCCAGCAGCGAGACGCTCTCGAGGTCCCGCGAGTGCAGCCAGGCGAGGTGGGCGGCGTGGCGCTCGGCCTCGCCGACACCATCGGCGAGATCGAAGCCGGGGGCCTGGACCATGCCCGCCAGCTCCGCCAGCCGCGTCTGCAGCGCCGCGTCGAGGCGCGCCGCCAGGCTCTGCGCCAGCCCTGTGCGGGCCTCGACCACGCCGGCCTCGAGCTCCGCGATCGCCGGCAGCAGCAGCGCGGCGCACAGCGCCAGCGGCACGGCCGCGGCGAGCCCGGCCAGCAGCGCCAGCCGCCGCGGGAGCCGGTGCTGGCTCCAGGCGTCGCGCAGCGGCGGCGCGGTCACGGCCCGGCTAGGTCCCGGGGGCGGGCGCCGGCGGCTCGGCGGCAGGCGTCGCTGGCGTGGGCGCCGCCGAGGCGGCGGCGGCCGTGGCCTCCTCGGGGAACAGCCGCTCGAACTCGCGCGGGTGTTCCTTCTGGAGGTGGTGCTTGCTGATCCTGCCCGTGAAGATCGTCTTGTTGAACGGGAAGATGTCGGGCGCGAAGTGGGCGTTGTAGACGTGCCAGGTGATCACCACCAGGAACGCCATCAGCCCCTCGTTGCTGTGCGCGATCTTCGCCGTCGGGATCAGCTCGCCGGGCAGGTAGCGGGCCACGACCATCGGGTAGAGCAGCACGAGGCCGCTGCCCACCATGATCATGTTGCCGAACACCAGGCCCCAGTACTCGAACTTCTCGCGGTAGTCGAAGCGGTCGAAGCGGGCCGGCGTGTCCTCCAGCCGCAGGTAGTAGCGGAGCTGGTGGATCGCGTCCTTGAAGTCCTGGCGCTCGGGCACCATCGACAGCCGCGCCTTCCGCACCACCACCTCGAGCAGCACGAAGAAGAAGTGGAAGATCGTCGCGAACAGCAGGCAGTAGCCCGCGACGCGGTGGACCCAGCGCATCTGCGGCACTCCGCCGAACAGGCCGACCACGGCCGAAGCCCAGCCGCTGTCGTAGAACTTCTGCGGAAAACCGGTCAGCGCCAGGATCACGAACAGCGACATCACGACGAAGTGCTCGACGCGCTGCCGCGTGGAGAAGCGGACGACGTACTCGTGGGCGCTCATCGGTTCACCACCACCCGCCAGAAGTGCAGCAGGATCTGCAGGACCAGGCCGCCGATCACGAAGGGGATGAAGATCACGTAGAACTGCCGGGTCAGGTAGACGAGCGGCGCCCGCTCGAGCGACGGCTCGAAGTGCGACAGCCAGGCGGCGGGGAAGTCGCCGGCCGCGTCCGGGTGGCACTGCTGGCAGGTCTTCAGCAGGTTCTCCTTCATCACCTTGGAGCCCGGCTCGTCGACCTTCGTGATGTCGTGCACGCCGTGGCAGTCGACGCACACCGCGGTGACGCGGGTGCTGCCCTCGGCGTGCGGGGCGGCCAGCGACGCCGTCATGCCGTGGAAGTCGGCCAGGTAGGTCGACATCACCTTGGTCGACAGCCCGTACGGCTTCATCCGCTCGGTGTCGCTGTGGCAGCCGCCGCACGTCTCGGGGGTGCGCAGCAGGAACGCCTGGCTCCTGGGGTCCTGGATGTCGTGCGAGCGGTGGCAGTCGGTGCACACCGGCGCGTCGTCCGGCCGGGGACCTGCGAGCAGCCTCCCGTGCACGCTGTTGGCGTAGGTCTCGGCGACGTCCGAGTGGCACGTCGAGCAGGTGTCCGAGACCCGCGAGCGCGGCTTGCCCGGCGGCGTGACGGCGTGGGCGTCGTGGCAGTCGACGCAGGTCGGCGCCGCGCCACCCTCCTTCGCGACGGCGTGGTGCACGCCGTCCATGTAGCGCGAGTAGTCCTGGAAGTGGCAGGTCTGGCAGGCCTGGCGCATGCCGGCCCGGAACTCGTCCTCGCTGGCGTAGCGGCGCTCGGGGTGGGGGATCTCCTGGAACCCGGGGTGGCACTCGCTGCACGCGACCTTGCCGAAGTGGACCGATTGCGCGAACGCGTTGCGGTCCACCTGCAACGTGCGCCGCGTGCCGTCCGCGAAGGCGACTTCGATCGACGGGTCCTCGTGACAACCGAGACAGCCCTCGGCTTCTTCGGCCGGCGATTCCTTCGGCGGTTCGGGAAGTCCGTACGAGGGCGCCGCGAACATTGCCGCGAGGAGGCCGGTGGCGAGCCACGGTCGGTGTTGCAGAAGGCTCATCGGTGGTCCCTCAATCCGCCCGCCGCGACTGCAAGAGCGGGGCCGCGCAAGACGTGCGTCATCGAAAGGCGGGGGGCGACCAGTGGCACGCCGATTGATACTCTGCAGGCAACGACCGCCCGTGCCGCTGAAGGCCCCGCACGCTTTGCCGAAGGGGATTTCTGGGGCCGAGGGCGGGGAGGGCACCATGTTCGAAGCTGCCGAGGTGGGCCGCAAGCTGTCCAAGGAAGCCCACGGCCGCGAGGTCCCGAAGCTGCGCGAGGCGCTGCTCGAGACGCAGCGCGCGCTCCGCGAGGCCGCCGTGCCGACGATCCTGGTCGTGGGCGGGGTCGACGGTGCCGGCAAGGGCGAGACCGTGAACCGGCTGCACGAGTGGCTGGACCCGCGCGGCCTCGAGACCCACGTCTTCGACCTGCCGTCGTCCGAGGAGCGGGAGCGGCCGTCGTGGTGGCGCTTCTGGCGCACGCTGCCGGGCCGCGGCCGGATCGGCGTCTTCTTCGGCTCGTGGTACACGGAGCCGGTCATCCGCCGGGTCTACGGCAAGCTCTCGAGCGCCGAGCTCGACGAGGAGATGGCGCGCGTCGCCTTCTTCGAGCGGATGCTGGCCGAAGACGGCGCGCTGATCGTCAAGGTCTGGCTCCACCTCTCCAAGAAGGAGCAGCGCCGCAAGCTGCGCCGCCTGGAGAAGAACAAGGAGACCCGCTGGCGGGTCACGCCGCTCGACTGGAAGCACTTCTCGATGTACGACCGCTTCCGCAAGGTCTCGGAACAGGGGCTGCGCCGCACCGACATCGGCCAGGCGCCGTGGACCATCGTCGAGGCCACCGACGACCGCTACCGCGAGGTGATGGTGGCCCGCACCCTGGTCGAGGCCGCGAAGCGGCGCCTCGCCGGCGGCGCCCCGCCGCGCTCGCGGCCGACGCCCGCGCCGACCCGCCCGCCCGAGGAGAAGGCGGCGGCGGTGCTCGTGCTCGACAAGGTCGACCTCGCGGGCAAGATCAGCGACAAGGACTACGACAAGCAGCTCGTGAAGCTGCAGGCGAAGGCGGCCCGGCTGTCGCGCGAGGCGTTCGCCAAGAAGCTGCCGACGATCGCGGTGTTCGAGGGCTGGGACGCGGCGGGCAAGGGCGGCGCGATTCGGCGCGTCACCGGTGCGATCGACGCCCGCCTCTACAGGGTGGTGCCGATCGCGGCCCCGACCGAGGAGGAGCGCGCCCAGCACTACCTGTGGCGCTTCTGGCGCCACGTGCCCGCGGACGGGCGGATCACGATCTTCGACCGGTCGTGGTACGGCCGGGTGCTGGTGGAGCGGGTCGAGGGCTTCGCCCGCGAGGAGGAGTGGCGGCGGGCCTACCTCGAGATCAACGAGTTCGAGGACCAGCTCACCCGCCACGGCGCGGTGGTGATGAAGTTCTGGCTCCACGTCTCGCAGGAGGAACAGCTCCGCCGCTTCAAGGACCGCGAGAAGACGGCCTACAAGCGCCACAAGATCACCGAGGAGGACTGGCGCAACCGCAAGCGGTGGGACGCCTACGCGCATGCGATCGACGAGATGGTGGCGCGCTGCTCGACGCCGCGCGCGCCGTGGACGCTGGTCCCGGCCAACGACAAGAGACTGGCCCGGATCAAGGTGCTGGAGGAGTTCGTCACCCGTTGGGAGAAGGCGCTGTAGGCCAGGGAAGCACGTTGGGGGTGCGGGGCCGCCCCAAGGCGGCACCGCGACTCCAGATTGGGGCTGATATGCGCAAGTACGTGATCATGGGCGTGCAGGGCTGCGGCAAGGGGACCCAGGCCAAGATGCTGTGCCAGGACCTGGACCTCGTCCACATCAGCGTCGGCGACATCTTCCGTTGGCACGTCCAGAACCACAGCAAGCTGGGCGCGCGCGTGAAGCGGATCGTCGCCTCCGGCCAGCTCGTCAGCGACGAGATGGTCGAGGAGATCGTCCGCGAGCGGCTCGACCAGCACGACTGGAACTACGGCTTCATCGTCGACGGCTTCCCCCGCAACGAGAAGCAGGCGGGCTTCTTCCTGGAGAGCTACGACATCGACGCCGTGATCCTGATCGACGTGCCCGACCAGGTGGTGATGGAGCGGATCATGAGCCGGCGGCTGTGCGCCAAGTGCGGCCTCGACTACAACCTGATCTTCCACCGCCCCAAGAAGGAGGGCGTCTGCGACGTCTGCGGCGGCATCCTGCTGCAGCGCGCCGACGACAACGAGGAGGCGGTCCGGCTGCGGCTCAAGGACTACCACGACCAGACCGAGCCGATCCTCGAGCTGTTCCGCAGGAAGGAACTCGTGGTCGTCGTCGACGGCCGCCGCAAGCCGGAGGAGATCCAGGCGGAGATCCGCGAGCGGCTCCACCTTCCGATGCGCAAGGCAGCCTGAGTCGGGCGCGAGCTAACCTAGGCGAGTGGTGCCCTGTTGCCGCCCGCGGGCTCTCGCCCTGGCGCTCGCCGGGCTCGTCGCCGCACTGGCGCCGGGCTGCGGAGCCAACGGTCCGGCGGAGGGCGCTGACCGTTCCGGCGCCGTCGGGGCGCGGGTCTACGCGGAGAGCTGCTCCGCGTGTCACGGCGCCGATGGGGAGGGCACGCCCCAGGCGGTGCCGCCGCTCGCGAGACACCTGCCGAGGTTCGCCCTGGACAAGGACGGCCGCTCCTACCTGGTGCGCGTGATGCTCTGGGGAGTGGTCGGGCCGGTCGAGGTCGAGGGGGAAGCGTACGACGGGGTGATGGCCCCGTTCGATCACCGCTCCGACGCGGAGCTCGCGGCGGTGCTCAACCACGTGCTGACCGCCTGGGGCAACGACCGGCGGCTGCCGCCCGGGCATCGGCCGGTGAACGCCGCCGAGATCGCCGCGGCCCGCCGCGAGCCGCTGACCGGGAAGCAGATGCGCGAGCGTCGGCCAGGCGGGCCGGCGGGCGCGAGTGCCGATTGAGGAGGATGCGATGACGAAGAGGGCCACGGTCGCGGCCGGGATGCTGCTGGTGTTCGCCTGCGCGCTCGCGGGCGCGGGCTGCGAGCGCGCCGATCAGCGCCGCTACCCGTTGCGCGGCGTCGTCCAGGGCGCGGTGGAGGGCGGGTACGAGGTCGCCCACGAGGACATCCCCGGCTTCATGCCCGCGATGATCATGACCTTCGCGCTGGCCGAGGGCGAGAGCGCGCTGGCGCCCGGCGACCAGATCGAGGCCCAGCTCGTGGTGACCGACGAGCGCAGCTGGCTGGAGGACGTCGTGGTCCGCGCCCGCGGCCTGCCCGTCGAGAAGCGCGAGAGGATCGTGGTCGCCGAGCCCGGGACCCCGGTGCCGGACTTCACCCTGGTCGACCAGGACGGCGCGCCGCTGCGGCTCGCCGACTACCGCGGCAAGGCGCTGGTCCTCACCTTCATCTACACGCGCTGCCCGTTGCCCGACTATTGCCCGCTGATGATGAAGAACTTCCAGAAGCTCGACGCCGCGCTGGTGGCGGACCCGAAGCTGCGCGCGCTCACCCGCCTGCTCAGCATCTCGTTCGACACCGAGTACGACACGCCCGAGGTGCTGCGCAGCTTCGGCCGCGCGTTCGTCGAGGACCGCGGCGAGGGGCGCTTCGCCCACTGGCGGCTGGCCGGCGGCACGGCCGCCCAGGTGCGCGAGGTCGCGGAGTTCTTCGGCGTCCACTACGTCGCGGACGGCGGCCAGTTCACCCACTCGCTGTCGACCGCGGTGATCGCGCCCGACGGCAAGGTCGCCCACGTGTTCCGCGGGAACCAGTGGACGGCGGCGGAGGTCCTCGAGGTCCTGAAGAAGCTGCCCGCGCCGGCGCCGTCGCCTGCCGGCTGAGGCCTCCTCCCGGGCACACTCATTGCAGTAGCGGCCTCCGACCGGCGCCGTCCGCAACACCTGCGGAGCGCCGCCGTGGAGGCTGAACCATGGCGACGACCGTCGAGAATCCCCGGCCGAAGGCAGCCAAGCCCAAGCCGCATCTCGAACCCGACCTGTGCAAGGGCTGCCTGCGTTGCATCGAGTCCTGCAACCATCACTGCCTGACGCCGGGTCACGAGATCGACCCGCGGACGGGCCTGATCCCGATCGAGGTCAACCTCGAGAACTGCACGGCCTGCGGGCTCTGCTTCGACGCCTGCCCCGAGCCGTACGGCCTGCGCCCGGAGATCCCGGAGGGCCAGCCGGAGTTCGTGCGGCCCGAAGACGCCGACCACCTGAAGCGGCCGCCGCGGCCGAAGCCGGAAGACGTGCCCGATGCGCTGCGCGAGCTGCCGGCCGGCGCGACGCTGGTGCTGAAGGGCAACCACGCGGCGGCGCTGGGCGCGCTGCTCGCGGGCTGCCGCCACTTCTACGGCTACCCGATCACGCCCTCGACCGAAGGTGCCGAGCTGCTCGCGCGGCTGCTGCCCAAGCTCGGCGGCGTGTTCCTGCAGGCCGTCAGCGAGGTGGCCACGGTCAATCACATGTACGGCACCGCGGGCGCCGGCAAGCGGACGATGACCTTCACTTCCTCGCCGGGCTTCTCGCTGATGCTCGAGGGCGTCTCCTACATGATCGGCGCCGAGCTGCCGGGCGTGTTCGTCAACGTGATGCGCGGCGGCCCCGGCCTCGGCAACATCGCGCCCGAGCAGGCGGACATCAAGCTGGCCTGCCGCGGCCTCGGCCACGGCAACACCCACGCGATCGCGTTCGCGCCCTCCACGCCGCAGGAGATGCTCGACCTGACGCGGCTGGCCTTCGACCTCTCGTTCGCCTACCGCAACCCGGTCGTGATCCTCGCCGACGGCTACCTCGGGCAGATGACCGGCCGCGTCGAGCTGCCCAAGGCGCTGACCCAGCCCGGGCTGCCGAAGTGGGCGGTCTCGGGCGACGCCTCGCACCGCGACAACCTGATCTCCTCGATCTTCCTGGCCGAGGCCGACCTCGAGGCGCACAACCGCCACCTCGACGACAAGTACGCGCGGATGGCGCGCGAGGCGCGCTCCGAGCGCTGGCAGTGCGACGACGCCGAGGTCGTGATCGTGGCCTGCAACACGCCCGCGCGGATGGCGCGCGGCGCGGTCGCCGAGCTGCGCCAGCGCGGAGTCAAGGCCGGGCTGTTCCGGCCGATCACGCTGTGGCCGTTCCCGATCGACGCTCTCGCCGAGGCCCTTTCCGGCGCCTCGCGGCTGGTGATCGCCGAGGCCAGCTCGGGCCAGCTCGAGGACGAGGTGCGGCTGGCGGCCAGCCACGCGGGCCTGGCGCTGCCGCCGATCGCCGCCGTGCGCCACTCGGGCGGCGTGCTGCCGCAGCAGGACGAGATCGTGGCCGGCGCCCTGGCGGCGCTGGCCCGCGAGGTCAGCGCGACGGCAGCCCCGCGGCCCGCCGCCCCGTGCGATTGCAGCGACCCCGATTGCGGTTGCGGAGACGAGGAGTAGCCATGGCCACCCAGGCAGCCTTCTACGAGCGGTTCGAGCGCCACGCCGGCGGCGTCGGCCTGAAGGGCACCTCCACCCACTACTGCCCCGGCTGCGGCCACGGGCTCGCCCACAAGTACATCGCCGAGACGCTGGGCGAGCTCGGCATCGCCGACCGCACCGTCACGGTGTCGCCCGTCGGCTGCTCCGTCTTCCTCTACTACTACCTGGACACCGGCAACACCCAGGCTGCGCACGGCCGCGCTCCGGCCGTGGCGATCGGCCACAAGCTCGCCAATCCCGAGTCGATCGTGATCAGCTACCAGGGCGACGGCGACCTCGCCTCGATCGGCCTCGCCGAGATCATGGGCGCGGCCCAGACCGGGATCCCGATCAGCGTGATCTTCGTCAACAACGCGATCTACGGGATGACCGGCGGTCAGCTCGCCCCGACCTCCCTGGTCGGCCAGAAGACCGCGACCAGCCCCTACGGGCGCGGCCACCTCGAGGGCCTGCCGCTGAAGATGGCCGAGTTGATCGCCCAGATGGACGCGCCGGTCTACGTGGAGCGCGTCGCGCTGTTCGACGCCAAGAACCGGGTCAAGGCCAAGAAGGCGATCAAGAAGGGCATCCAGGCCCAGGTCGACCGCAAGGGCTTCACCTTCGTCGAGGTGCTGGCCGAGTGCCCGACCCACCTCGGAGTGACGCCGCCCGAGGCCGAGAAGTGGGTCAAGGAGATGATGCTCCCGGTCTATCCGCTGGGCGTGAAGAAGGACCTGCTCGCCGAGCGCGACTGGGGGACGCTGCCGACGCCGACGTTCGAGCCCGCGGACGTCGCCGCGGTGGTCGGCGCCGGGGCCGAGGCTCCGCAGCGCTTCGCGCAGGGCTTCCCGCAGACAGCGTGGGGCGACGACATCGCCCTCAAGCTGGCCGGCTCCGGCGGCGACGGCGCGCAGACCGCGGCGCTCCTGCTGGCGCGGGCGGCGATCCACGAGGGCTTCGACGCGACCCACATCCCGAGCTACGGCCCCGAGTCGCGCGGCGGCACCTCGTACGCCGACGTCCACGTCGCGGCCCACGAGGTCGGCTCGCCCGCGGCCCCGAAGCCGCACGTGCTGATCGCGTTCAACGGGCCGAGCCTGACCAAGTTCGGGCCGGCCGTGGCGCCGGGCGGCGTGCTGCTGCACGACACCTCGGTCGCCGGCGAGGTGCCCCCGGTCGCCGACGGCGTGCGCGTGGTCGGCGTGCCGTTCACGAAGATCGCCGCCGAGCTCGGCTACCCGATCACCAAGAGCATCGTGGCCCTCGGCGCGCTCGCGGGCGCCACCAACCTGCTGCCGAAGGAGAGCTTCCTGACCGCGATCCGGGTCCAGCTCGGCAGCAAGAAGGCCTCGCTGCTGGCGGTCAACGAGGCGGCTTTCGCCGCCGGCTACGAGGCCGCGCAGCGCGGCAACTAGCCCGCTCGCCGCCGCCGTCGTCGCGCCCCGGCCACCGTCGACCACGGTGTCCGGGGCGTCTCCTTTTCCCACTCGCGCGATCGCCCGCGCAGCGGGGCGGCGTCGCGAAACGCGCCACCGGAAAAAACCGGCGTCAGGCCGCAAGAACCACAGCGCCCGCGGGTTGGAGGGCGGCGCGAACGCGCAACAGTTGCCCCCGCGGGCGGGCACGCGGTTTGCCCTCGAAACGGACGTGGAGGCGATCATGAGCCCACTGGTCCTCGACGCGAAGCACCAGACGGCGGCGCCGGTCGAAGCGCCTGCGACCGCCTGGGGCGACCGCTTCGCCGAGCGCACGCGCAGGGTGACGAGCTCGGCCATCCGGGAGCTGCTCAAGCTGACCGAGCGCCCGGACGTGATCTCGTTCGCCGGCGGACTGCCGGCGCCCGAGGTGTTCCCGCTCGAACAGATCCAGGCTGCCGCGCGGCGGGTCCTGGAGGAGGAGGGCAGCAAGGCCCTCCAGTACTCGACCACCGAGGGCGACCCGGGCCTGCGCGAGCTGCTCGTCCGCCACATGGAGCGCTACGGCATCCGGGTCGGGATCGAGAACGTGCTGATCACCACGGGCTCGCAGCAGTCGCTCGACCTGATCGGCAAGGTGCTGCTCAACCCCGGCGACCGGGTGGCCCTCGAGGCGCCGAGCTACCTCGGCGCGATCCAGGCGTTCAAGGCCTACGAGGCCCAGTTCCTGCCGGTGGCGATGGACGACGAGGGGATGCGCCTCGACGAGCTGGAGATCGCGCTGCGCTCGGGCCCCAAGTTCCTCTACGTGCTGCCCAACTTCCAGAACCCGTCCGGCGTGACGCTGAGCCTGGCGCGGCGGCGGCGGCTGGTGGAGCTGGCGGCCCACTACGGCGTGCCGATGCTCGAGGACGATCCCTACGGGCAGCTCCGCTACGAGGGCGAGCACCTGCCGCCGCTGGTCGTGCTCGACGCCGAGTTCCACGGCTGCGCCAACGGCGAGCGCTCGCTGCGCGGCGACGTCATCTACCTGGGCACGCTGTCGAAGACGCTGGCGCCGGGGCTGCGGATCGGCTACATGGTGGCGCCCGCCGAGGTCGTGCAGCGGGCCGTGCAGCTCAAGCAGAGCGCTGACCTGCACAGCAGCACGCTGTGCCAGCGGATCGCCGTGGAGACCGCGCGCGGCGGCTTCCTCGACCGCCACATCCGCCTGATCCGCGCCGTGTACGGCGCCCGCCGCGACGCGATGCTGGAGGCCTGCGGCCGCCACTTCCCGCCAGGGGTGCGCTGGACCCGGCCCCAGGGCGGCCTGTTCCTGTGGGTGACCCTGCCCACCGGCCTCGACGCGGCCGAGGTCCTGAAGGACGCCCTGGAGCACGGCGTGGCCTTCGTGCCCGGCGGCTCGTTCTTCCCGCGCGGGGGCGGCGAGAACACGATGCGGCTCAACTTCTCGTTCGCGACGCCCGCGATGATCGAGGAGGGCATCCGCCGCCTCGGCGCGGTGCTCGCGCGGAAGCTGGGGGCCTAGCCGGTCAGGCGCGCGGCGCGCGGGGCAGCACGGCCAGGCGCAGGCCCGCGGCGGCGACCGAGGCGAGGATGCCGAAGGTCGCCAGCACCGCCGGGTTGTTGCCGTACTTCGTGAGCGGCAGCAACGCCGGCAGCAGGTAGCCCGCCACCGCGGCGCCCGCCGCCAGCGCCGCCAGCGTCGCGTCGGCGCGCGGCACGAACATGCCGCACAGCAGCGGCACGAACGAGGCGGTGAACAGCAGGTAGATGCCGTACTGCGCGAACAGCGCGACAGTGCCGCCGGTGGGGTGCGTGATCTGCCAGCCGGCGAGGCCGACCGCGACCACTCCGACGGCGACGAGGCCCAGCCGGCCGAAGCGCCGCGCCTCGCCTTCCGCCGCGTTCGGCCGCAGCCGCGGGTGGAAGTCGACGGCGAGGATCGTCGCCAGCGCCAGCAGGATGCCCTCGAGCGTCGACAGCCCCGCGCACAACATCCCGATCGCCACCAGCACCTGCGCCGCGGGCGAAAACTCGGTGGCGATCCAGGCCGGGATCACGCCGTCGATGCGCGCGGCGGCCGGCATCGCGAGGCGCGCCCACAGGCCCGTCAGCAGCACCCCGGTGAACACCGTCCCGGCGACGATCGCCGTGCCCAGGTAGGTACGCATCTGGCGGTCGTCGCGCAGGTACAGGGCCTTCGACAGCACGTGCGGCTGGCACACGATCGCCAGCCCCACCACGAGGTTGCAGAAGAAGGCCTCGAACGCGTCGCGGAACAGCGGGGAGCCGGGGTTGGTCGCGCCCACCAGCGCCGGGTCGATGGCGCCGAGGCGGGCGAACAGGTCACCGGCGAACAGCGACGGCAGCCCGGCGCCGATCAGCACGAGCGCCACCCCGAGCATGATGGTGGCCTGCACCGCGTTGGTCCAGGCGTGGGCGGTGGCGCCGCCGGCCAGCACGGTGCCGAAGCTGAGCAGGGCCAGCGCGATCACCAGCGGGAACGGCGGCAGGCCGAGCTGCCGGGAGAGCACGAGCGAGAGCGCGACCAGGATCAGCACCGCGAAGGTGACGAGGCCGAGCGACAGCACCGCGAACGCCAGCCGCAGCCCCGGCGAGCCGTAGCGGGCGCCGAGCCACTGCGCGACCGTCAGCGCCTGCACCCGCACGCCCTGGGTTCGGAAGCGGGGGGAGAGCAGGGCCAGCCCGGTCATGATGCCGAGCCCGGCGAAGACGCCGTAGCCGAGCAGGGCGGAGACGCCGTAGGCGTGGACGAGGCCGGGGTTGATCACGAACGTGGCGACGCTCGTGAGCTGGGCGGCGAGGGAGAGCCCGACGACGGGCGCCGGCAGGTCGCGGTTGCCGACGGCGAAGGAGACGAGGGACCCCGAGCCGCGGGCGCCGCGCACGGCGAGCGCGATGCTGATCGCGGCGTAGGCGAGAACCGCGACCCAGGCCAGCGGGTTGCCGGGCACTTCAGCGCTCCCGCGCGGCGGGGTTCGCCGCGGCGGCACGGAGTCTGGTAGCTTCCCTCATGCACATCGCGCCACGTTAAGCGTGGCCGCCGCGACCGTCAAACGCCGGCGCGGCGAGGAATCGGAGGCAGCCATGGCCGAGTGGTTCGTCGCGGTGAACGGGGAGTCGAAGGGGCCGTGGGACGAAGCCCAGCTCGCGGCCGAGGCGCGGGCGGGGCGGGTCGACGCCCAGACCCTGGTGTACGGACCGGGCACGGCGGACTGGACGCCACTGGGCCAGGTCGCGGCGCTGGCGCCGCTGCTCGCTGCGCCGCGCGCCGCGGTCGCCGCGGCCCCGGCGCCCGCCGCCGCT
>JAANMY010001086.1_pt1 | contig 33116 bp, 30 predicted proteins | sample 7279691 | NCBI WGS metagenome assembly JAANMY01 (sample SAMN14094543, study PRJNA606508) | bioreactor metagenome | isolation source: A lab-scale SPAN reactor treating ammonium-rich wastewater day 388 | place: Ireland: Galway | collected 2018-02-07
ACCACCAACCTGGTCATCGTCTCCGACCACGGGTTCGAAGCGGTCCCGCCGGGCCACAGCATCGCGGTCGACGACATGGCCCCGCGCGAGCTCGCGCAGGCGGTCAGCGTGGGCCAGGTGATCGGCTTCACCCCGCGCGCCGGCAAGACCGCCGACGTCGAGCGCCTGCTGCTGGGCCGGCATGCGCAGTACCAGTGCTGGCGCAAGGGCGAGTTGCCCCCGGATTGGCATTACGGCAGCCATCCGCGGATCCCCGCCATCATCTGCCAGATGGCGCCCGGTTGGGATGCCCTGTTCGCGAAGGCACACGCCATGCGCCAGCAGCAGGAACACGCGCGCGGCTCGCATGGCTACGATCCGTCGCTGCCGTCGATGCGCGCGACCTTCATCGCCGCCGGGCCGGCATTCCGCCCCGGCACCCGCCTGCCGGTGTTCGACAACGTCGATGTCTATCCGCTGCTGATGCGCCTGCTGGCGCTGCCGCCGGAGGACAACGACGGCGACATTTCCCCGCTGCTGCCGGCGCTGGAGCCAGCCCGATGATCCTGTGCCGCCGGATCGACAGCCCGGTGGGGCCGCTGATGCTGGCAGCGGATGGCAGCGGCCTGCGGCACATCGAGTTCCGCCACAACCGCCATCCCGCCAACCGCGCCGACTGGCACGGCGGCGACAACGAGGTGCTGCAGGCGGCGGAAGCGCAGCTTGGCGAATATTTCGCCGGCAGGCGCCAGCGCTTCGAGCTGCCGCTGGCGCCGCAGGGCACCGGGTTCCAGCTGCGCGTGTGGTGGGAGCTGGCGCGGATCCAGTATGGCGAGACCATCAGCTACGCGCAGCTCGCGCAGCGGCTGGACAATCCCAACGGCACCCGCGCGGTGGGCGCGGCCAATGGCCGCAACCCGCTGCCGATCGTGCTGCCCTGCCACCGGGTGATCGGTGCCGACGGCGCGCTGACCGGCTTCGGCGGCGGCCTGCCGGTCAAGGAGGCGCTGCTGCGACTGGAAGGCGCGCTGCCGGCGGCTGCCGATCTGTTCGGCCAGGAGTCGGCCACCGCCAACCTTTTCTGACGGCATCCGTGCGCTGGCGGCCCGTACAGCAGGCTCCCTATGCCGGGCGTGCAGCCTTCATGGCAGCATGCGTCACCCGATGGATCAGGCGCGCGGCGACGCGCGCGGTGACATTGTCGCGGTCCAGCGGCGGCGACAGTTCGGCCACGTCCATCAGCTTGAGCTTGCCGGTCGCGGCCACCGCGTCGAGCAGCGGTTCCACCACCTCCATCGGCACCCCGCGCGCGGCCGGGGCACTGACGCCGGGCGCCATCGCATGCGGCAGGCCATCGATGTCGATGGTCAGGTAGACCGCATCCACGTCGGCCAGCCTGTCTTTCAACTCCGCCAGGCGCTGCGGCAGTTCGAGCACGCCGAGTTCGTCGTCGCGCACGTAGTGCACGCCCAGCGCGTTGGCGGTGTCGAACAGCACGCGCGTGTTGGCGGCGGCGCTGATGCCGTAGGCCAGGTACTCCAGCGGGAGGCCCGACGCGCGCGCATGCTCGATCGCCTGCAGGAACGGCGTGCCGGAGCTGGCTTGGTCCTGCCGGCGCAGGTCGAAATGGGCGTCGATGTTGACGATGGCCACCCGCGGCCGGCGCGCGCGCAAATGCCCTGCCAGGCCAAGGTAGCTGGCGAAGGCGATCTCGTGGCCGCCGCCCAATCCCACTGCCAGGTGGCCGGCGTCCAGCAGCGCTGCCATCGCCTCGGCATAGCGCGCCTGCGCGGCTTCCAGATCACCGTCGGTGCAGGCCACGGTGCCGGCGTCGTAGAGCGGCGCCTCGTCCAGCACCGGCAGGTTGGACAGCATCCTGCGCAGCGCCGCCGGGCCTTCCGCCGCACCCACGCGGCCGTGGTTGCGGCGCACGCCTTCGTCGCAGGCGAAGCCCAGCACCGCGACCCCCGGCGCACAGCCCGGGAGCGGCGCGCGCACCCACTGGTGCCAGCGCCGGGTCGACGCATCCTCGGGCAGGTCGACGCGGCCGCTCCAGCCTTCAATGGCGCTCATGCCGGCAACTCGCAGGCGGTGACGGGGTACATGGCGGACTCCTGAGGATTCGATACGCCATTCTAGGAAACGTCGCGGGGCGGCGCCGGCATCCGCCCCGGTCCCAGCCGGTCGACCGCGTTTGCGATAATCCCCGGCCGCACGCGCATCACGGAGTCGTCGCCATGCCGGCCCATCGCTGGGACCTGCTGCTCACCCACGCCACCCTGGCGACGCTGGACGGCGAAACGCCATTCGGGCTGCTGGAAAACGCCGCCCTGGCGATTGCGGATGGCCGCATCGCCTGGCTGGGGCCGATGGACGCGCTGCCGGCGCGCGCCAGCACCGGCCGCAGCGAAGAGCTCGGCGGCCGCCTGCTCACCCCGGCGCTGGTCGACTGCCATACCCACCTGGTGTTCGCCGGCAACCGCGCCAGCGAGTTCGACATGCGCCTCAACGGGGCCAGCTACGAGCAGATCGCGCGCGCGGGCGGTGGCATCCGCTCCAGCGTGTCGGCGCTACGGCAGGCCGACGAGGACGAGCTGCTGCGGCAGTCGCTGCCGCGTGCCCGCGCGCTGCTGCACGACGGTGTGGCCACGCTGGAGATCAAGTCCGGCTACGGGCTTGACCTCGAGAACGAGCGCAAGATGCTTCGCGTCGCGCGGCGCATCGGCCAGCTGCTGGGCATCAGCGTGCGCACCACCTATCTCGCCGCGCACGCGCTGCCACCGGAGTACCGGGACAACGCCGATGGCTACGTCGATGCACTGATCGACTGGCTGCCGCAGCTGCATGCGGAAGGACTGGTGGACGCGGTCGACGCGTTCTGCGAGAGCATCGGCTTCTCGCCGGCACAGACCCGCCGCCTGTTCGAGGCCGCGCGCGCGCTTGGCATCCCGGTGAAACTGCACGCCGACCAGCTCACCGACCTTGGCGGCGCGGCGCTGGCGGCGGAATTCGGTGGCCTGTCCGCCGACCATGTCGAATACACCGGCGAAGACGGTGTGCGCGCAATGGCGAAGCGGGGCACGGTAGCGGTGCTGCTGCCAGGCGCCTTCCACGTGCTGCGCGAGACGAAGCTGCCGCCGATCGCGCTGCTGCGGGAACACGGCGTGCCGATGGCGGTGGCCACCGACTGCAACCCGGGCACGTCGCCACTGCTGTCGCTGCGGCAGGCGATGCAACTGGCCTGCACGCACTTCCGGCTGACACCGGAAGAAGCGCTGCGCGGCGCCACCGCCAACGCCGCGCGCGCGCTGGGGCTGGCCGATCGCGGCCTCCTGCGCGCGGGACTGCGCGCCGACCTGGTGGCGTGGGAAGTCGCCCATCCCGCCGAACTGTGCTATTGGCTTGGCGGTCCACTGGCCACGCGTATCTACGTGGCCGGCCTGCCACTTTCCTGACCCGGAGATCCAGATGCGCCTCACCCTGCTTGCCGCTGCCTGCCTGTTGTCCGCCCCCATCGTCGCCCATGCCCAGGCCACCGACGCCGCGCGCAGGCTGGCGCAGGATGCGATCATCGTCGACACCCATATCGACGCACCGGGCGTGCTGACCGACAAGTGGGCGGACCTTGCCGGCGAGCACAAGGACCGCGAGTTCGACTACCCGAAGGCGCGCGCCGGCGGGCTGGACGTGGCGTTCATGTCGATCTACACCTCCCCGCGGCAGGACGCCGATGGCAGCGCATGGCAGGCCGCCAACGCGATGATCGACGGCGTCGAGGCGCTGGTGCAGCGGCACCCGGACAAGTTCGCCGTCCTCACCTCGCCCAGCGATGCCGCCCGCCTGCTCGAGGGCGGCCGCGTGCTGCTGCCGCTGGGCATGGAGAACGGCGCGCCGCTGCAGGACAAGCTGGAGAACGTTCGGTTCTTCTTCGACCGCGGCGTGCGCTACATCACCCTCGCCCACAGCGCCGCCAACCGGCTGGCCGATTCCTCCTACGCCGCCGAAAAGAAGTGGAACGGACTGAGCCCGTTCGGCCGCCAGGTGGTGGCGGAGATGAACCGGCTCGGCATCATGGTGGACGTCTCGCACCTGGGCGACGCCTCGGCGCTGGAGGCGATCCGGCTGAGCAAGGTACCGGTGATCGCCAGCCACTCGGCGTTCCGCCATTTCACCCCCGGCTTCGAGCGCAACATCAGCGACGAGATCGCCAAGGCGGTGGCAGCGCGCGGCGGCGTGGTGCAGGTGCCGTTCGGCACCGCCTTCATCAATCCCGACAGCGCCGCCGACCTGCAGGCGCAGTTCCGCGCACGGGTGGCGTTCGACCAGCGCAACATCGAGCTGAAGGCGCAAGGCAAGCCGCAGGAAGATCGCGCGGCGTTCGAGAAGGCCTGGGAGGAAGCGCATCCGGTGCGCAGCAGCACGCTGGCGCAGGTGCTGGACCAGATCGACTACGGGGTGAAGCTGCTCGGCGTCGACCACGTCGGCATTGGTTCCGATTTCGATGGCGTGGGCGGCGAGCTGGCCAACGAACTCAAGACCGTGGCCGACTTCCCCAACCTGGTGGCCGGCCTGCAGGCACGCGGCTATTCCGATGCCGATATCCGCAAGATCCTCGGCGGCAACCTGCTGCGCGCCTGGGCGGCCATCGAGGCCGGCGCCGGCAAGTAACCCGCGGACTCCGAGCGCCCGGCCAACCGGGCGCTCGGCCCTGAAACGCGAAAACCCCGCCGAGGCGGGGTTTTCGTGGTCACGGCAGCGCCGGGATCAGGCAGCGGTCTTCTTGACCGCTTTCTTCGCCACGCTCTTGCTGGCGGCAGCCTTCTTCGTGACCGGCGCAGCGGCGGTGCCGGCGGCCTTGGTCACGGTCTTCAGTCGCGCGTTGCCGTAGCTGGCGTTGTAGCGCTTGCCCTTGGCGGTCTTGCGGTCGCCCTTGCCCATCGTGTTGCTCCTGGATCGATACGTGTCGGTGGATCGCGCCGCGCGCGAGAACCGGGGATTCTAGCACGCGTCCGGGGCGGCACGCGGGAGGCCTGGAATTGCCGGCTCGCTCAGTGCGAATGCGCGCAGGCCGCGTCGTGGACATGGCCGTGGTTCAGCCGCAGGTTGGCCACGTGGGCCAGCCCCACCAAGGTGCCCCCGAAGGTCATCACCACCGCATGCATCACCACCGAGTGATGCAACGGCGGGTACAGCACCGCCACCCACAGCGCACCCAGTCCCGGCAACAGCAGGCCCAGCGCGCGCATCACGCGATGGCGGCGGTAGCTCCACACCAGCACCGACAGGCCGAACAGGCTGGCGAAGGTCACGAACGCCGCCTCGAAGCCATCGTCCAGCCACAGCGCCACGCCCAGCGACGGCAGCAGCGCGACCGCCAGCGGGATCAGGGCGCAATGGATGGCGCAGATCAGCGAACCGGTGGCACCGATCCGGTCCAGCAGCAGGTGCAGGCGTGGGTTCATCGCGACATGACGTCCGGCAGGGGAGACTGTGTTTGTTATGTTATAACATATTTAGCATCCCGACATCTTCACACCTCCTCCCCCTATGTCCCGCAGCATCCCCGCCTTCCAGCCCGCCGCCCTCGCCGCCGCCCTGGCATTGGCCCTGTCCCCGGCCACGAACGCCGCCGACGCGCCCCAGCAGGCCCGGCATGACAGCACGCCCAAGGATCTTGCCGCGGTGGAAGTGCACGCGACGCCGCTGGCCGACACCGCCGAGAACCTGACCGCGCCGGTGGAAGTGCTGGCCGGCAGCAAGCTGGACGAAGCCAAGGCGGGCACCCTCGGCGAAACCGTGGCCGGGCTGCCCGGCGTGCAGACCTCCAACTTCGGCCCCGGCGTGGGCCGTCCGATCATCCGCGGCCTCGACGGCGCGCGCGTGCAGGTGCTGAGCGACGGACTGGGTTCGGGCGACGTGTCCACGGTCAGCGTGGACCACGCGGTGAGCATCGAACCTTTCCTGGCCGACCAGATCGAAGTACTCAAGGGCCCGGCCACCCTGCTCTACGGCAGCGGCGCGATCGGCGGCGCGGTGAACGTGATCGATGGCCGGATCCCGGTCGTCCGTCCCGACGTCCCGCTCTCCGGCCGCGCGGAAGTCCGCCACGACGGGGTGAGCGACGGCAACACCGGCGTGGTCCGCATCGATGGCGGCAGCGGCAGCTTCGCTTTCCACTTCGATGCCCTCCACCGCGAAGCCGGCGATTACCGCATTCCCGGCTTCGCGGAGAGCGCCGAACATCTGGCCGAACTTGGCGAAACCCCGTCGCCGGACCAGGCCGGCATCCTCGAAAACAGCGCGGTGCGCACCGACAGCGCCGCACTCGGCCTTTCATGGATTGGCGAGCGCGGCTTCCTCGGTGCCGCGTACAGCCTCTACAACACCCGTTACGGCATCCCCGGCGGCCACGCACACGCGCCCGGGGAGGACGACCACGCCGACCATGCCCTTGAAGAAGCCGGCCTGGTGCACGTCGAGATGGACCAGCGTCGCACCGAACTGCGCGGCGGGCTGGACGACCTCGGCCCGTTCGCCTCGCTGCGGGTGAAGTACGCCGGCACCGACTACACCCATACCGAATTCGAAGGCGATGCGGTGGGCACCGTGTTCAACAGCCGCAGCCGCGAGGCGCGCGTGGAACTGGTGCACCAACCGCTGGCCGGCTGGAACGGCGCATTCGGCCTGCAGGCCAGCCAGCGCGATTTCACCGCCATCGGCGACGAGGCATTCGTCCCGGGCACGGTCGCCGACGACACCGGCCTGTTCTGGATCGGCAAGCGCGCATTCGGGCCGCTGCAGCTGGACTTGGGCCTGCGCCACGACCGCAACCACGTCGACGTGGACCGCGCTGCATCGGCCGCGCCGGATCGCGACTTCAGCACCTCCAGCCTGTCCGCCGGATTGGGTTGGAAGGCCAGCGAGGCGCTCCACTTCAGCCTCGGCCTGGACCGCGCCCAGCGGGCGCCGACCGCGGAAGAGCTGTATTCGTCCGGCCTGCACGTGGCCACCGGCAGCCATGAACTGGGCGATGCCGGGCTGGGCATCGAAACCGCCAACCGGGTCGAGTTGGGCATGCACCTGCACCACGGCCCGTTCGAACTGCAGCTGTCCGGCTGGCACGCCCGCTACGACGACTTCATCTACCTGGCCAACGCCGACCTGCGCGTGGACGGCGCACCGCTGCGCCTGTGGCGGCAGGACGACGCGCGCCTGACCGGGTTCGAGGCCAAGCTGGACTGGGACATCGCGGACAACGGCAGCGGCCGCTGGTCGCTCGGCCTGTTCGCCGACACCGTGCGCGGCCGGCTGGCAGCGCCGGCCGGTACAACGGTTGCAGTACCGGTGGAGCTGCCGCACGGCGACCACAGCCACAGCGGACAGGCGCAGGTGGCCGCCGGCGGCAACCTGCCGCGGATCGCCCCCTCGCGTACCGGCGCACGCCTGCGCTGGGAACGCGATGCATGGCGTGCCAGCCTCGGCGCGGTACGTCATGCGCGCCAGGACCGGGTGGCGGCGTTCGAGCATCCCACGCCGGGCTACACCCTGGTCGATGCCCACCTGGCCTGGCACAGGGATACGGCCGGCGGCCGCGAGTGGGAGGTGTTCCTCGATGCCGCCAACCTCACCGACCGCGAAGCGCGCCCGCACACCTCGTTCCTCAAGGACGTGGTGCCGCTGCAGGGCCGCAATCTCGCGTTCGGCGTGCGGATGTTCTTCTGATTGCGACGCCTGCGCGCCAACTGCGCGCAGGCACCGGCGTCAGGCGGCGTCAGGCGGCGTCAGCGCCGGCGCAGCGCGCGCACAGGCCGTGCACTTCCAGCGTCTGCGCCTGCGGCGCGAAACCCAGCGCACGCGCCGCCGCATCCAGCGTGGCCACGATGCTGGCGTCTTCCAGCTCGGTGGCCGAATGGCAGCGGTTGCAGATCAGGAACGGCACCGAGTGCTGCGCGGCATTGGGGTGGTGGCAGGCCACGAACGCGTTGATCGACTCCAGCTTGTGGATGAAGCCGTTGGCCAGCAGGAAATCCAGCGCGCGATAGACGGTGGGGGGCGCCACGTTGGCGCCGTCCTCACCGGCGCGGAAACGGTCCAGCAGATCGTAGGCCTTGATCGGTTGCCCGGCCTGCGCGATCAGCGCCAGCACGCGGGCGCGCTGCGGGGTCAGCCGCAGCCCGCGCTCCCCGCAAGCGCGCTCCACCGCGGCCACGAACGCGTCGGCGTCGTCGACATGATGGTGTGGATCGGTGCATGCATGTGGATGGCCCATCCCCGGATGATGCGGGCTGGACTGCCGCAGCTCAAGCCGCCAGGTCCCGCGCCGTCAGCGGCGCGGTGCGAAGCCGTCCGTGTTCAGCCGATCCGGGCGAGGGCCGCGTCGATCCGCACCAGCGCTTCCTCGCGCCCGCACAGGTAGACGGTCCAGCCGATGTCGGGGCTGACCTGGGTGCCGGTGATGGCCACCCGCATCGGCTGCGCGATCTTGCCCATGCCAATGCCCTGCGCCTCGGCGGTCGCCTTGAGCGCCTCGCCGATGGCCTCCGGCGTCCACGCCGGCAGCGCGGCGATGCGGCCGCGCGCGTCTTCCAGCGGACCGCGCGCTTCCGGCTTGAGATGCTTGGCGACGGCGGCTTCGTCGTAGACCGTCAGCGGCAGGAACCATACCGCCGACTTCTCCGCCATCTCCTTCAGCGTCTGCGCTCGCTCGCGCAGGGCGAGCACGAGCGCCGCCGGCTTCGGCCCCTTGTCCAGGTCGAAACCCGCCTGCTGCAGGTGCCAGGCCAGGTGCTTCGCCACGGCGTCGGGTTCGTCGGACTTCAGGTACTGCTGGTTGAGCCAGCCGAGCTTGGCCATGTCCAGCCGCGCCGCCTTGGCGTTGACGTCGGCCAGGTCGAACAGGGACTGCATTTCCGCGATGCTGAAGACCTCCTGGTCGCCGTGCGACCAGCCCAGCCGCACCAGATAGTTGAGCAGCGCATGCGGCAGGTAGCCGGCATCGCGGTACTGCATCACGTCGGCCGCGCCGGTGCGCTTCGACAGCTTGGCGCCCTGCTCGTCGAGGATCATCGGCAGGTGCGCGAAGTGCGGGACCGGCGCGCCCAGCGCCTGGTAGATGTTGATCTGGCGCGGGGTGTTGTTGACGTGGTCATCGCCCCGCACCACGTCGGTGATGCGCATGTCGATGTCATCCACCACCACCGCGAAGTTGTAGGTGGCGTAGCCGTCGCTGCGAAAGATCACCAGGTCGTCGAGTTCGCTGTTGGCGATCTCGATGCGCCCCTTGACCTTGTCGTCCCAGGCCACCACGCCATCAGTGGGGTTCCTGAAGCGGATGACGCGGTTGGGGTCGTCGCGCCAGCCGGCGTTGGCGTCGCGATAAGCGCCGTTGTAGCGCGGCTTCTCGCCCGCGGCCATGGCCGCCTCGCGCATCGCCTCGAGCTCTTCTTTGGTCTCGTAGGCGTAGTAGGCGTGGCCGGTCGCGACCAGCTGCTCGGCGACGGCCTTGTAGCGATCGAGGCGATGGGTCTGGTAGATCGGGCCTTCGTCGTAGTCCAGGCCCAGCCAGTCCATCGCCTGCAGGATGGCGTCGATGGCCGCCTGCGTGCTGCGCTCGCGGTCGGTGTCCTCGATACGCAGGATGAACTGCCCGCCCTTGCTGCGCGCTTCCAGCCAGCAGTACAGCGCGGTGCGGGCGCCGCCGATGTGCAGGTAGCCGGTGGGGGACGGAGCGAAGCGGGTGCGGACGGTCATGGGGCGGCGGGAGTCGAGCGGAATCGCGCATTTTAGCTTGTCCTTCCGCCATTCCCCGAAAGGAGAAGTGCCGGGCAAGGACAAGTCCGTCCCAGGCCATGCCCTGCTGCGCCTACCGGATCTGCTGCCAAGGACCCAAACGCGCACGCGGTCCCTGGCGAGGGATTTACAATTTCCGCATGAGCACCCTGTTCGTCTCAGACCTGCACCTCGACCCGGAACGCCCGGAGATCACCGCGCTGTTCGGCCGCTTCCTCGACGGCGAAGCGCGCGGCGCCGACGCGCTGTACATCCTCGGCGACCTGTTCGAGGCCTGGGTGGGCGACGACGACCCGTCCGAGGCCGGCGCGTTCGTGGCTGAACGCCTGCGCGCGCTGGCCGAGGCCGGCGTGCCGACCTACTTCATCCGCGGCAACCGCGATTTCCTGCTGGGCGATGCCTACGCCACGCGCTGCGGCATGACCCTGCTGGACGACCCCACCGTGGTCGACCTGCACGGCACGCCCACCCTGCTGCTGCACGGCGACCTGCTGTGCACCGACGATGCCGCCTACCAGCAGTTCCGTGCGCAGACGCGCGATCCGCAGTGGCAGGCACAGTTCCTTGCCCAGCCGCTAGCGGCGCGGCTGGCTTTCGCCGCGCAGGCCCGCGCAGCCAGCCAGGCCCGTTACGGCGAGCTGGTGGCGAAGGGCATGGCGGAAACCGTCGGCGACGTGGCGCCAGCCACCGTGCAGGCGTGGTTCGAACGCTTCGGCATCCGGCGCATGATCCACGGGCATACCCACCGCCCGACGATCCATGACGAGGGCCGCGGCCGCACCCGCATCGTGCTGGGCGACTGGTACCAACAGGGCTCGGTGCTGCGGGTCAGTGCGGACGGATGCGACCTCGCCCGCCTGTAGCCCGTCACTTCGCCGCTTCGCCGCAACCGCCGAAATCGACGTCGCCGAAGCGGAATCTCGCCGCCAGCGGGTAGTTGTTGCCGGACATGCCATCGCTGCACTCGTCCTCGATGACGGTCAGCACGAATGGGCGGCCGTCGTGGCTGCCCGCGATCTCCACGCCACCCGGGATGGCGCGACGCCGCCCCTGCAAGACCACCCCCGCGGGATCGTCCGGGGTGCTGTAGGTCAGCCTGTCGCCCTCGACGGCGGCGTTCCAGAACGGCTCATTGCCGAACACGCGGAACACCTGCAGCGGCAGAGCCACGTCGCCGGGCACCCGCTTCCCCATCGCCACCGACCCCGGGGCAGCCGCAACGGGGGCGGCCGCGCTGGCGCCCGGTGCAGCCGCGGAGCCGGACGGCTGCGGGGCGCTGCATGCGACCAGCAGCAGCGACAGGCTGGCGAGGACAGGCTTCATGGTGGGCCTCCGGAGGTCGGGGGGCCAGTGTGCCGCAACCGCCGCCACGGCGCGGCATCGGGGATCAGCCCGCCTCGGCCAGCAGGCTTTCCAGTTCCTCGGGATCGAAACCCGCCTGCAGACGCGCTTCGGTGTTGAACGGCTTGTGCAGCACGCCGCTGGCGTAGTCGCGCAGCAATTCGCGGAAGCGCGCGCGCGGCTCCACGCCGGCGCGTTCGCAGTACCAGCGATACCAGCGGCTGCCGGCGGCGACGTGGCCCACTTCCTCGCGCAGGATGACCTCGAGGATGCCGGCGGTGGCCTCATCGCCCAGCGAGCGCAGCTTCACGATCATCCCGGGCGTGACGTCCAGCCCGCGTGCCTCCAGTACCCGCGGCACCAGTGCCATCCGCGCCAGCCCATCGTGTGCCGTCTTTTCCGCCATTTCCCACAGGCCGTTGTGGGCATCGAAATCGCCGTAGTCGCGACCGAAGTCGCGCAGGCGCGCGCGCAGCAGATTGAAGTGGCGCGCCTCGTCATTCGCCACCGACACCCAGTCGGCATAGAACGCGGGCGGCATGCCGCGGTAGCGATACACCGCATCCCAGGCCAGGTCCATCGCGTTGAATTCGATATGCGCCACCGCGTGGATGAAGGCGGCACGCCCTTCGTCCGTACCGAAGCCGCGGCGCGGCAGGTCGCGCGGATGCACCAGCCTTGGCCGATCGGGCCGGCCCGGCATGCGGACGGGTACCGGCGGCGGGGCGTCCTCCGCAATCGCCAGCTCGCCGCGCGCGAACGCCGCGGCCATCGCCAGCGTCAGCGCCGGCTTGTCGTCGGGCGTGGCGGCATCAAGGCAGGCGCGGGCGGCGGAAATCAGGTCTTTCATGTCGACAACGAGAGAGTCGCGATGGCGCGCGGCGGGCGATGCGTTTCAACCAAGCGAGTATCGGGGAGCGACTTGAAACGCATCGCCCGCCGCGCGCCTGCCTGGCGCCCGCACTCCTCGGGCCGGTGCGCGTGAGGGCTAGCAACACACTCGCCCCCTAAAATCCCGTGGGCCGTCAGCCGGCTCTCCGCTTCTTCTTCGCCTCGTCCGAGCGCTGCTGCTGGATGCGCTCGAAGTAATCGCCGTCGATGCCGGTCACGTACTCGCCGTTGAAGCAGGAGCTGTCGAACTTGCGGCCGGGGAACTTGGGCCCGGCCACCGCGGTTTCCAGGTCGGCCAGGTCTTGGTAGATCAGCCAGTCGCAGCCCAGCAACTGTTCGATTTCCTTCTCACTGCGGCCGTGCGCCACCAGCTCCTCGCGCGAGGGCATGTCGATGCCATAGACGTTGGGGTGGCGGACCGGCGGCGCCGCCGAAGCCAGGTAGACCTTCTTCGCGCCGGCATCGCGCGCCATCTGCACGATCTGCTGGCTGGTGGTGCCGCGGACGATGGAATCGTCCACCAGCAGCACCACGCGGTTGCGGAACTCCAGCGGGATCGGGTTGAGCTTGCGCTTGACCGACTTCGCCCGCTCGCCCTGCCCCGGCATGATGAAGGTGCGGCCGACGTAGCGGTTCTTGATGAAGCCCTCGCGGTACTTCACGCCCAGCACGTTGGCAATCTCCAGCGCGGAATCGCGGCTGGTGTCGGGAATCGGGATGACCACATCGATGTCGTGGTCCGGCCGCTCGCGCAGGATCTTCTCGCCCAGGGTCACGCCCATACGCATGCGCGCCTTGTGGACCGAGATCTCCTCGATCATCGAATCGGGGCGCGCGAAATACACGTACTCGAAAATGCAGGTGGCATGCGGCGCGGCGGGCGCGCATTCGCGTGCGAACAGCTCGCCATTGTTGGTGATGATGATGCCCTCGCCCGGTGCGACGTCGCGCACGCGCTCGAAGCCCAGCACGTCCAGCGCGACCGACTCCGAGGCGACGATGTACTCGTCGCCAGCCGCGCCGCTACGCTTGCCCAGCACCAACGGGCGGATGCCATGCGGGTCGCGGAACGCCACCAGCCCCAGCCCCAGCACCGTGCAGACCACCGCGTAGCCACCCTTCACCCGCCGGTTCACGCCTTCCAGCGCCGCGAATACCGCGTCCGGCGTCAGCGCGCGCTGGGTGTCCAGCTCGTGCGCGAACACGTTGAGCAGCACTTCCGAATCGGAGCCGGTGTTGACGTTGCGGCGATCCTGCTCGAACACCTCGCGACGCAGCGCCTCGGTGTTGGTCAGGTTGCCGTTGTGCGCCAGCGCGATGCCGAACGGCGAGTTGACGTAGAACGGCTGCGCCTCGTCGCTGCCCTCGCTGCCCGCGGTGGGGTAGCGGCAGTGGGCGATGCCGACCTGGCCTTCCAGCAGCGCCATCGACTTCGCATCGAACACGTCGCGCACCAGCCCGTTGCCCTTGTGCACGCGCAGATGCGAGCCGTGCACGGTGGCGATGCCGGCCGCGTCCTGGCCGCGGTGCTGCAGCATGGTCAGCCCGTCATACAACAACCCGGCCACTTCGCTGTGGCCGACGATACCCACGATGCCGCACATGCTTGGGACTTCCTGTTGGAGTTGGCTCAGGGATGCGGACGGACCATGCCGTCCTTACCCGCAGCCTTGAGTTTGGCTTTCAGCGCATCGGCCTCGGCGCGGTTCATCACCGGGCCCACCCGCACCCGCGTGAGGGTGCCATTCGGGCCGGGCACGGAATCGGTGAACGCATTGAAACCGGCCTTGCGCAGCGCGTCGCGCTGGGCCAGCGCGTCCGGCGCCGAGGAGAACGCACCGATCTGCACCACGAAACCGGTGCCGGCGGCGTTGGCCGGCTTCGCCGGCAGCGGCTCGGGCTTGGCCACCGGCGTAGTGGCGGGCTTGGCTGGCTCGACCTTGACCGGCTCGGCCTTGGGCAGCGGCTTGGCTTCGATCTTCGGTTCCGCCGGTGCCGGCTTGGTCACCGCCGGTGCGGCGGGCACGGCGGGAGTCGCGGTGGCCGTGGCATCCAGCGCCACGACCTTGGCGTCCACGTCGCTGCGCACCTGGCCGGCGCGCAGGCGCGCCGATTCGGCGGTGGCGCGATCGGCGAACGGCCCGATGCGCACGCGCTGGGCCTGGCGATCGCCCAGCGCCACCGCCTCGCGATAGCCCGGCAGGCCGCCCGCAGCCAGCGCCGCAATCACCTTGTCCGCATCGCCCGCACTGGCGTAGCTGCCGAAACTGACGGCGAAGTCGCCGGCCGCAACCGCCGCCAATGGCGCTGCTTCTGCCGCGGGCGCCCCGGGAGCGGCGGGCATCGCGTCCGGCATGCCGGAAACGCTGCCTCCGGGTGCAGCCGCAGGGGCGACCAGCGGCAGGTCCTGGGTCACGGTGCCATCGGGTGCCTTCGGCTCCGGCGGCACGCGCAGCGACACATCGGAGACGCCACTGTCGGGCGCGGGCCCTTTGACCAGCAGCGGCAGGAAGATGACGGCCAGCGCGACCAGCACGGCGGCGCCGACCAGGCGCTGTTTCAGCGACGTATCCATCGACATTCCGTGGAGCCAGGCGCGGTGGGAGGACGGATTATACCGGCATGCCGGCGGCGGTCAGTCCGCGGCGTTCAGGGAGCGCAGCGCTTCCGAGGCGGCATGGAACGACCCGAACGCGAGTACACGGCCGTCGGGCGCCGCCTGCGCAAGCGCTGCCGCCAGAGCACCGGTGACGTCGGCGTGGCGGGAGCCCCCGGCCGCCGCCGTGCCCACCAGCCGCTGCGCCAGCGCCCCTGCATCGCTGCCGCGCGGACCGGCGTCCAGCGTGCCGGCCAGCAGCCAGCCGTCCACCGTGTCGCTCAGTGCCGTCACCACGCCGGCGGCGTCCTTGTCAGCGAGCGCCGCGTACACGGCCAGGGTGCGCCGCTTGGGCTGGGCACGCAGCCAGTCGGCCAGCGCGACTGCAGCCTGCGGGTTATGGCCCACGTCAACGATGATTTCCACGCCACCGCGCTCGAACCGCTGCAGCCGCCCCGGCACCGCGGCATCGGCCACGCCGCGCGCCAGCGCTGCGTCCTCCAGCGGCAGGTCCAGCGCACGCAGCGCGGCAATCGCGCAGGCTGCGTTGCGCAGTTGCACCGGCGCACCCTGCGCCTGCATCGGCAGTGGCAGCACGATTTCGTAACCGACTTCGCGCCAGCGCCAGTGGCCGGCATCGACCGGCTCGGCAAAGAAGTCGTTGGCGATCCGCCAGGCCGGCGCACCGATGGCATAGGCGTGGCGCAGCACGCTGGCCGGCGGGTCGTCGTCGCCCAGCACCAGCGGCTTGAACGGGCGCGCGATGCCAGCCTTCTCGAAGCCGATCGCCTCGAGGTCGCCACCCAGCCAGTCCTGATGATCCAGACCTACCGTAGTCAGGATGGCAGCGTCGGCATCGACGATGTTGACCGCGTCCAGTCGCCCGCCCAGCCCCACTTCCAGCACTACCAGGTCCAGCCCGGCGCGCGCGAACAGCCACAGCGCGCACAACGTGCCGTATTCGAAATAGGTCAGCGGCGTCCCGCTGCGCGCGGCTTCGACCGCCTCGAAGCCTTCGATCAGTGCCTCATCGCCGACGTCGTGGCCGTCGATGCGTACGCGCTCGTTGTAACGCAGCAGGTGTGGCGACGTGTAGGCGCCGACGCGCAGCCCCTGCGCGCGCGCGATCGCCTCCACGAACGCCACCGTCGAGCCCTTGCCGTTGGTGCCGGCCACGGTGACGACATGCGGGGCTGGCTTGCCCAGACCCATCCGCGCGGCGACATCGCGCACGCGTTCCAGGCCCATGGCGATGGCATTCGGATGCTGGCGCTCGATGAAGGCGAGCCAGTCGGGAAGCGTGCGTAACATGCGGATATTGTAGAAGAGCGCCGACCCGCCTTACCGGCTTCGTCTAAAGCGCGCGGTGCTTCGCCTCGCCGAAGAACGGCGTATGGTGCGCGCAGTCGTTGAGGCGCACCACTTCGAGGGAATCCACGTCCGGGCCTTCGAGCAGGTTGAGCGTGGTCGGCGCCTGGCGGAAGGTCCACAGCTTCGCCAGCGGCAGGCCGAGGATGCGCGCCAGCAGCACCCGGTTGACCGCATCGTGGGCGACCACCAGCATGGTGTCTTCGGCGCCGAGGCCGTCGCAGGCGCGCGCCAGCGCCGGCCAGGCGCGGTCCAGCACGATCTGCAGCGATTCGCCGCCAGCGCCGGGCATGAGCACGGTGTCCGGCGCTTCGCGCCAGGCACGCAGGCGTTCGGGATCACGCTCAGCGATCTCGCTGGCCAGCAGGCCTTCCCACTCGCCGTGGCCGATTTCCAGCAGGCCGTCGTCGAATGCCAGACGCGGCGCCCGCGCCGGCCCCAGCGCCAGCTGCGCCGTGCGGGTGGCACGCGCCAGCGGCGAGGCCACCGCACGGTCGATGCGCAGGTCCTTCAGCCGTTCACCCAGCGCGGTGGCCTGGGCGATGCCGAGGTCCGAGAGGGGGATATCGACCTGGCCCTGGTAGCGGCCTTCGGCGTTCCACGGCGTTTCGCCGTGTCGGGCAAGCAGGATCTTCATGCGCAGCGGGCTCACCGATTGTGCAGCGCACAATCCTAGCAGGTTGCACACGGTTTACACGGCCCGCGGTAGGCTCGGGTTCCCACAGACAGGAGTCCGGACCATGCAGGCCAAGGGCGAGTTCGAAGTCACCCGCATACCGCAGGAAGAGCTGGAGATCGGCGAGGGCGCGACCATCGGCCACTCCCGCTTCGACAAGCGTTTCCGCGGCCCGCTGGATGCCGTCAGCGTGGTGCACATGCTGGCATTGATGACGCCGGTGCAGGGTTCCGGCGCCTACGTGGCGATCGAACGCATCGAAGGCACCCTGGACGGTCGCCGCGGCAGCTTCTTCGTGCAGCACAACGGCATCATGGATCGCGGCAAGCCCTCCCTGGACGTCACCGTGATCCCCGACTCCGGCACCGGCGAACTGGAAGGCCTGCAAGGGCGCATCGGCATCGACATCACCGACGGCAAGCACTACTACACGTTCGATTACGACTTCCGCAGCGCGTGACCCTGCCTGCCCGACACACGGAAACGCCGGCGCAAGGCCGGCGTTTCCTGTTGCGGGCAACGGCGCTTACTTCTTCGGCGCGACGCCCAGTTCCTGCAGCAGCTGCGGCGACGGCATGACCTCCTGCATGATCCAGCGCATGTAGCGCTGGTCCACCGAGATCATGCGGGTCATTACCGGCTCGAACACCCAGTTGCTGGCCACCGCTTCCTGGATGCCGTCGAAGGCCAGGCCCACCAGCTTGCCCTGCGCGTCCAGCACCGGCGAGCCGGAGTTGCCGCCGGTGATGTCGAGGTCGGACAGGAAGTTCACCGGCACCGTGCCCAGGCGCTTGTCGGCCAGCCCGCCATGGCGCTTGGCAGCCACCGCGTCGAGCAGCGCCTTCGGGTTGTCGAACGGCTCGGCGCCGGTTTCCTTGGCCGCCACCTGTTCCAGCAGGGTGAACGGCTGCTGCACGCTGCCGTCCAGCTTGGTGTAACCCTTGACGGTGCCGAAGGTGATCCGCAGCGAGGAGTTGGCGTCCGGATAGACCGCTTCGCCCTTGCTCTTCTTGTAGTCGGCCATCGCCTGCAGATACAGCGGGCGGGCCTGCAGCGCGGTGCCGTACACCGCCTTGGCCTTCTTCTCCATGTCCATCAGGGTCGGCATCACCGCCACCGCGTACTGGATGGCGGGGTCGGTGCTGGCCTCGAACGCGGCCTTGTCGGCGTTGAACCACTTCAGCCGCTCCTCCAGGCTGCCCAGCTTGCTGCCGTCCAGGCGCGCCAGCGCCTTGTCGGCGGCGGCCTTGTCGCTGCCGCCCAGCCAGCCGTCGACAGCGGCAACATGCTGCTCCGCCGGCAGCGCCACGTAGCGATCCAACCAGTACTGCTGCAGCTGGCGGTCCATCGCCGCCACATAGCGGCGTTCCATCTGCTTGAGGCTGCCCTCGATCACCGGCAGGTCGCGCTGCTGGTAGCCGGACTCGCGCTCGGCATCGGGCTTCTGCTTCTCGATGGCAAGGCGGTACAGGCTGACCGCGGCGCCCAGCACGCCGCTGCGGTTGAAGCTGCCCAGCACCAGGTCGCGTTCCTGGGTGCGCTTGGCGTCGTCCACCAGCTTCACCAGCGTGGCATGCGCATCCAGCGCCGGCTTGCCGGCCTCGCCCTGCCCCTGCAGCCAGCCCAGCACCGCCGCTTCCTCGCGGCGCTTGAAGCCCAGCACGTCGTTGCGGGCGAAGCCCTCGAGCTGGCCATCGAAGTTCTTGCTGGTGTTGTTCCAGCCGGCCATGGTGGCGGCGTACTTCACCGCGATGTCGGGGTTGTCCTTGCCCGCCGCCTCGACCAGCGCGATCTGGTCCTTGTACGCCTTGGAAATGGCCGGATAGCGCCACGCCTGGGTGTTCTCGAACTCCGCCGCCAGCGCGTAGCGGTCGGTGCGGCCCGGATAGCCCGCCACCATCACGAAGTCGCCCGCGCCCAGCGGCTTGTCGGCGATCTTCAGCCAGTGCTTCGGCTGGTAGGGCACGTTGTCCTTGCTGAAGGCCGCCGGCTTTCCGTCCTTGCCCACGTAGGCGCGGTAGAACGAGAAGTCGCCGGTGTGGCGCGGCCACATCCAGTTGTCGATGTCGCCACCGAACTTGCCGACGCTGGCGGGCGGCGCGTAAGCCAGGCGCACGTCCTTGATCTCGAGGTTCTTGAACAGGCGGTAGGTATTGCCACCCATGAAGCTGTAGACGCGGCAGCGATAGCCGGCATCGGCTTCGCAGGCGCTGGTGGTCTTCTTCTCGAAGGCTTCCAGCGCGTCGGCGCGCGCGACCGGGTCGCTGCCCGCCGCCGCCATCGCCGCCTTGGCGTCGGCGGTGACGTCGGTGATGTCCTCCAGCACGTAGATGCGCGCGTTCGGACCGGCCGAGAGTTCATCGGCAGGGGTCGCCGGGTTGAAGCCGTCGCGGATCAGGTTCTTCTCGGCGGTGGAGTTCAGCTGGATGGCGCCGTAGGCGCAGTGGTGGTTGGTCGCCACCAGGCCCTGCGGCGAGACGAAGCTGGCGGTGCAGCCGCCCAGCGACACCACCGCGCCCATCGGGTCACCGGTGAGGTTGGCCAGCTGCTTCGGGTCCAGCTTCAGGCCGGCCTTCTTCAGCGGGCCGGCGATTTCCGGCAGCTGCTGCGGCACCCACATGCCTTCGTCGGCATGCACGGCGGTGGCGAAGCTGGCGGTGGCCGCGGCGATGCCGGCGGCGAGGAGGGTCTTGCGCATCATCGTTGTCCTTGGTGGTTGCATCGAATGCGGGAATCGGCTTACTCGGCGGGCAGCTGCATTTCCTGCAGCAGGTGCGGCGCCGGATAGACCTTGGCCAGCAGCCAGCGCAGGTAGCGCATGTCGACGTGGATCGCACGCTTGTAGCGCGGGTCGAACATCCAGCTGGCGCTGACCGCCTCCCAGTTGCTGTCGAAGTTCAGGCCGATCAGCTTGCCTTCGGCGTCCAGCACCGGCGAACCGGAATTGCCGCCTGTGGTGTCGAGGTTGGTCATGAAGTCCACCGTCTGGGTCTTCAGCTCCGGATCGGCGGTGCTGCCGAAATCGCCCTTGGCGATCGCATCCAGCAGCGGCTTGGGCGCATCGAACGGCTCGACGCCGGTGTTCTTCTCGACGATGCCGGCCACCGTGGTCAGCGGGCGGTAGTCCAGGCCGTCGCGCGGCGACAGCGGGCTGACCTTGCCGTAGCTGATGCGCAGGGTGGAATTGGCGTCCGGGTAGACCGCCCTGCCCTGCGAATTGCGGTAGGCGATCAGCGCCTGCATGTAGGCCGGGCGCAACCGCAGCAGTTCGCCGGCGCGCTGCTTGGCTTCGGCTTCCAGACGCAGCAGCGCCGGCTGCAGGGTGGCGGCGGCCTTGAGCAGCGCGTCGTCCGAGGCCGCAAGCGCAGTCGCGTCGAGCTTCAGCGCGGCAAGACGGGTGGCCTCATCGCCCAACTTCGTGCCGGCATACAGCGCGTCGAGCCGCTGCGCCGCCTCGGCTTCGCTGGTGCCGAACACGGCATCGAACTCGGCCACGCGCTGTCCGGCCGGCAGTGCGAAATAGCGCTTCAGCGCATAACGCAGGGCGGCCTTTTCCACCTCCGGGTCATAGCGGCGCTGCAACTGCTTCAGGCCACCCTCGATCAGCGCCTCGTCGCGCTGCTGGAAGCCGGTTTCGCGCTGCGCATCCGGCTTGCCGCGCTCCAGCGCCAGGCGCTGCAGCTGGCTCGCCGCGCCCAGCAGTCCGGGGCGCAGGAACGGCAGGATGAAATCGCGCTCGCGGTTGGCATCGTCCAGATCCAGCTCCGCCTGCATCGCGCGGATGCCGGCCAGCTTCGCCTTCGCCCCCGGCTGCTTGCCCAGCCACGCCAGCATCGCCGCCTCGTCCTCGCGCCGCACCCGCACCGCGTCGCTGCGGCGCAGGCCCTCCAGTTCGCCCTGCGCGCGCTTGAGCGTGTTCTTGTAGCCGGCGACGCTGGAGGCATAGGCCACCTGCTTCGACTTGCTGCCGGCGCTGGCCTGCTCGACGGTGTCGATCAGGCCGTCGTACATCGCCACCCGGGTGGGCAGCAGCCAGTCGATCTGGCCGGCGAATTCGGAAGCGGTGCGATGGCGGAAGGTGCGGCCCGGGTAGCCGGCGACCATCGCGAAATCGCCCGCCTTCACCGGCGCGGTGGACACCGTCAGGTGCGCCGGCGGCGCATAGGGCACGTTGTCCTTGCTGTACGCGGCCGGCTTGCCGTCCTTGCCGACGTAGGCGCGGTAGAAGGTGAAATCGCCGGTGTGGCGCGGCCACATGAAATTGTCGATCTCGTCGCCGTAGTTGCCGATCGCGCGCGGCGGCGCGTAGACGAGGCGGATGTCCTTCAGCTCCAGCTGCTTGATCAGGTAGAAGTCGCTGCCGTAGTACATGTCGGCGACGCTGCAGCGATGGCCGGGGTCGGCCTCGCACTCGGCGACCGCGGTCTTCTTCGCCGCATCCACGGCATCGTAATAGGAGCGGCCGGTCTTGCCCTTCGCGCCGGCAAGGATGCGGTCGGTGACCTTGTCGAAACCCACCGTCACCCAGATCCGCGAGGCCGGGCCTGCCGAAACCTCATCGGCACGGGTGGCGGCGATGAAACCGTCCTGGATCAGGTTCTTTTCCGGGGTGGAATTGAGCTGGATCGCACCCATCGCGCAGTGGTGGTTGGTCACCACCAGGCCCTCCGGCGAGACGAAGCTGGCGGTGCAGCCGCCCAGCGACACCACCGCGGCCAGCGGCGGCTTCGTCACGTCGGCCAGCTGGGCGGGATCGCCCTTGAAGCCGGCGGCCTGCAGCTGGGCGGCCAGCTGCGGCAGCTGCGAGGGCATCCACATGCCTTCATCGGCATGGGCCGCGCCGCCGGCAAGGGTCATCGCCAGGGCGGCGGTCAGGGTGCGTTTGCGCATGGTCGGGCTCCGGGAACGGCAAACCCGTATTAGACCATCCCCGCCCCGCGCCGGCCCGTGACCTTGGTCAGGCCGGCCATGGACGGGAACGGCGGTAAAATGGCGGTCTTATCCCGACCGGTCATGGACATGACGCAAGCGAACACGATGCGGGCGCTGGTCAAGCGCGAAGCCGCCAAGGGCATCTGGATGGAACAGGTGCCGGTGCCGGTGCCGGGCCCGAACGAGGTCCTGATCAAGCTGGAGAAGACCGCCATCTGCGGGACCGACCTGCACATCTACCTGTGGGACGACTGGAGCCAGCGCACCATCCAGCCGGGGCTGACCATCGGCCACGAGTTCGTCGGCCGCATCGCCCAGCTCGGCTCGGCGGTCACCGGTTACGAAGTCGGCCAGCGCGTCTCGGCCGAAGGCCACATCGTCTGCGGCCACTGCCGCAACTGCCGCGGCGGGCGTCCGCACCTGTGCCCGAACACGGTGGGTATCGGCGTGAACCGCAACGGCGCCTTCGCCGAATACATGACCATGCCGGCCAGCAACCTGTGGCCGATTCCCGACCAGATCCCGTCCGAACTGGCCGCCTTCTTCGACCCCTACGGCAACGCCGCGCACTGCGCGCTGGAATTCGACGTGATCGGCGAGGACGTGCTGATCACCGGCGCCGGCCCGATCGGGATCATCGCCGCGGGCATCTGCAAGCACATCGGCGCACGCAACGTCGTGGTCACCGACGTCAACGACTACCGCCTGAAGCTGGCCGCAGACATGGGCGCCACCCGGGTGGTCAACGTCGCCAACACGTCGCTCAAGGACGTCATGGCCGACCTGCACATGGAAGGCTTCGACGTGGGACTGGAGATGAGCGGCAACCCGCGCGCGTTCAACGACATGCTCGACTGCATGTACCACGGCGGCAAGATCGCGATGCTTGGCATCATGCCCAAGGGCGCAGGCTGCGACTGGGACAAGATCATCTTCAAAGGCCTCACCGTGCAGGGCATCTACGGCCGCAAGATGTACGAGACCTGGTACAAGATGACCCAGCTGGTGCTGTCCGGCTTCCCGCTGGGCAAGGTGCTCACCCACCAGTTGCCGGTGGACGACTTCCAGAAGGGTTTCGACCTGATGGAGGCGGGCAAGGCAGGCAAGGTGGTGCTGAGCTGGTACTGAGCCACGAACACAAGGAAAAAAGGCGCCGGAAGGCGCCTTTTTTCATAGCCGCGACCGACGCTCAGCGCGCGAACGTCACCGTCAGCAGCACGCGGCTGTCGGCCAGCTTGCCGAAGTTGTCGCGCCCCTTGCCATCGACGCCGTAGTAGCCCAGCGAGACGTCGGCAGGGCCGAAGCTGCGGCTGAGACCCACGCCCCAGTCGGTGTAGTCCGAGGCCACTTCGGCATCGGCGAACACGCTGCGGCCCACGTTGGCGGACAGGGTGAGGTCGTTCGGCAGCGCCCAGTCGTGGGCCAGGCCGTAGTACCAGCCGGTGGTGGTGCTGCCCCAGACATCATTCGTATAGCCCACGCTCAGCGCCCAGTTTTCGGCGATGGTCGCGGTGGTGACCAGTTCGTTGTAGGCCATCTCGCTGGCACCCGGGTAGGTGTAGCGGTTGAGCACGACGTCGATGTTGACCTTGTCTGTGGCATCGAAACCGTAGCCGACGAAGTAATCCACCTCGATGTCCGGGCTGTCTTCGCCGAAGTCCACGCCGGAGGCGAAGCTCCCCACGTACAGACCCGAGGCCGAGGTCCAGGTCAGCGTGCCCTGCAGGGTCGCCTTCTCGTCGGTCTGCGACGCGCCGCGGAACAGGTAGTCGGACACCGCGCTGACTTCCCAGCTGACGGACGAGGCGGGTGCATCGCCATCGCCCGCGCTGGCGGCGAAGGGCGCGGAGAGCAGCATCAGGGCAATGGCAAGCGGGCGGCGGACTTGGGTCATGGGAGGCTCTGCATTGGGTCGTTGGGAGGAATCACAACATTTTAACATTCGATTCCGGGCGCGAAGAATCTGCCGGTTGCAGCCGCCGGACCTGAAGCAATAACGGCCGCCGGCTAGAATCTGTAGCTCCCTGGCCCACGACGAACACACCATGACCAACGCCCCTTCGCTGACCCGGCACTACGCCGAGGAACTGGACAACATCCGCGCGCAGGGGCTGTTCAAGTCGGAACGCATCATCACGTCGCCGCAGTCTGCCGAGATCACCCTGGCCGATGGCCGCACAGTGCTGAATTTTTGCGCCAACAACTATCTGGGGCTGGCCGACCACCCGGACGTGATCGCCGCGGCCAAGGAAGCGCTGGACACCCACGGCTTCGGCATGGCCAGCGTGCGCTTCATCTGCGGCACCCAGGACCTGCACAAGCAGCTGGAGAAGACGATTGCGGACTTCCTCGGCACCGAGGACACCATCCTCTATGCGGCCTGCTTCGACGCCAACGGCGGCCTGTTCGAACCGCTGCTGGGCGAGAACGACGCGATCATCTCGGACGCGCTCAACCACGCCTCGATCATCGACGGCGTGCGCCTGTGCAAGGCCAAGCGCTACCGCTACGCCAACTGCGACATGGCGGACCTCGAACAACAGCTGCAGCAGGCCAGGGCCGACGGCGCGCGCACCATCATGATCACCACCGACGGCGTGTTCTCGATGGATGGCTTCATCGCGCCGCTGGACCAGATCACTGCTCTGGCCAAGCAGTACGGCGCCCTGGTGCATATCGACGAATGCCATGCCACCGGCTTCCTCGGCGCCACCGGCCGCGGCAGCGCCGAGGTAAAGGGCGTGCTGGACCGGATCGACATCTTTACCGGCACCCTCGGCAAGGCCATGGGCGGCGCGCTCGGCGGCTTCACCACGGCGAGGAAGGAAGTCATCGAACTGCTGCGCCAGCGCTCGCGCCCCTACCTGTTCTCCAATTCGCTGCCGCCGCACGTGGTGGCCGCGGGCATCAAGGCCTTCGAGATGCTCTCGGCGGCCGGCCACCTGCGCACGCAGCTGGTCGAAAACACCGCCTATTTCCGCGAGCGCATGACCGCCGCCGGCTTCGACATCAAGCCGGGCGTACACCCCATCAGCCCGGTGATGCTGTACGACGCGCCGCTGGCGCAGCGGTTCGCCGAGCGGCTGCTGGAGGAAGGCATCTACGCGATCGGTTTCTTCTTCCCGGTGGTGCCCAAGGGCCAGGCGCGCATCCGCACGCAGATCTCCGCGGCACACACCCGCCAGCACCTCGACCGCGCCATCGACGCGTTCATCCGCATCGGCCATGAGCTGGGCGTGCTGAAGGCCTGACGCTCAGCCACCGCCGAGCGCGGCGACTTCCCCGGCGCTCAGTTCGCGCCATTGGCCCTTCGGCAGTTCGCCAAGGGCCAGCGGCCCGATCGCTACCCGCACCAGCCGCAGCACGCCGATGTCGAAGGCCGCCAGCAGGCGGCGGATCTGGCGGTTGCGGCCCTCGTCCAGTACGACCTCCAGCCATGCGTGCTTGCCACCGGCGCGCAGCAGCGTGACGGATGCGGCATGCAGCCATTCGCCATCCACCGCCACCCCGGACTGCAGCGCCGACAGCGTTGCCGCACCGGGGATGCAGTCCACCTGGACGTGATAGGTCTTGTTCGGGCCGCGCGCCGGGTCGGTGATGCCGGCCGCCCAGCGCGGGTCGCTGGAGAACAGCAACAGGCCTTCGCTGGCCTTGTCGAGGCGGCCCACCGGGGCGATCCAGCCAAGCTCTGCACCATCGAAGCAGCGGTATACGGTGTCGCGGCCACGCTCGTCGCTGGCCGTGGTGACCAGCCCTCGGGGCTTGTTGAGCATCAGGTAGCGCGGCGCGCCCTGTTCCGGCGCGGCCCCATCGATGTCGATGCGCGCCTGCTCCAGGTCGGTCGGGTGCTCGGGATCGCGCACCACGCGCCCGTCGAGGCGCACGCGGCCATCGCGGATGAGCCGTTCAGCCTGGCTGCGCGAGCACAGCCCGCGCTTGGACAATACCCTTGCCAGCCCGTGGCGCACGCCCATGCGCGGCAGAGGCCGATCAATTGGCCGACTTGGTCTCCGCCGCGGGCACGGTTTCGGGCGCGGCGGCTTCCGCAGCATCCTTGCGCCCGACCACGCGCACGCCCCGCGACTTCATCCACGCGTCGAACTCGTCCGCGGTCATGCGCTTGCCGTTCTGGGTCATGTTGAAACGCCACGGCGTGTTGTCGAACGCAGTCTGCGGCTTGTAGGCGGCGGGATCGATGCCCGCGGCACCCGGCGCGGCCGACTTCGCCATCGCACGGCAACCATCGACGCGGATCCGCGCCAGCACGTTGTCAACCGACAGCGCCTCGTCGAATGACTGCGCCAGCACCCCACTGGCACCACCCAGCTGGGTGATGGCCGGGGCGAACTCGGTGGCGACGGCGGAAATCACGGTCGGGCGGACCGGCACGGCCGAGACGGCACCGGTCGCGCACACATCGCCCCCCGCCTGCGCAAACCCCGGAACGGCAAGCAAGGACAGCACACAGGCGCGGAACATGGACGACATGGCAACGGACTCCCCGACGGACCGCGACAGTGTAGGCGCTGCCTGCGGCTAACCGCAATTCAACGCCGCACCGCCGCCACAAAAAAACGAAGCCCGGCACTGGGCCGGGCTTCGATACCTCACGAACGACAGCCGGGATTACAGGCTGTTCAGCTCGGTGCGGCGGTTGGTCTCGCTCTTGCAGCCCGGCAGGGTCTGGCCCTTGTCTTCCAGCGGACGGCTCTCGCCGTAGCCGGTCGGACCGGACATGCGGCCGGCGTCCACGCCGTTGCTGGTCAGGTAGTCATAGACCGCCTTCGCGCGACGCTCGGACAGGCTCTGGTTGTAGGTGTCGGTACCGCACTGGTCGGTGTGGCCGGCGACTTCAACCTTCAGCTCCGGATAGCGCTTCAGGATCTCGACGGCCTCGTTGAGGATGGCCACCGCGTCCGGACGCAGGGTCGACTTGTCGAAGTCGAAGTTCACGCCCTTCAGGTCGATCGAGACCGGCACCGGGCAGCCGTCCGGACCGATGGTCTGGCCAGCCTGCGAACCCGGGCACTTGTCGTTGCAGTTGTTGACGCCGTCGCCGTCGTCATCCATGTCGGCGCAGGTCTGCTGCGGCGCCGGGGCCGGGGCAACCGGGGCAACCGGCTCCGGGCCGAGGGCGATGGTCATGCCCACCGAAGCCAGCAGATCAGTGAAGCGATCCTGCTGGTTGCCGATGCGGGCCTGCTGGTCGTCGAAGTCGACGCGGGTACCGATTTCAGTGCGCAGGTCCATGCGGCCGAAATCGAACTGCAGGCCGGCGCCCAGGTTGACGGCCAGGTTGGAGTCCTTGTGATCCGCCGGCGAGGTCGGCAGGGTGGTCACGAACTCTTCTTCATGACGCTGCCAGCCCAGGCCACCGCGCAGATAGGGCCACCACTTGGAGTCGGCGTTGCGGAAGTGGTAACGGCCGTCCAGGGAGACGCCGTACTGGCTCCACCACAGGTTCGGATTGATGGTCTTGTCCGGGTTCTGGTAGTTCAACTCGGTTTCCAGCGAGAAACGCTGGGTGAGGAACTTGCCGAAACCAATGGTGCCGAAGAGCGCGTCTTCAGTGCCACGATCCTTGTCCTGGAAGTTCACACCGGTCGAACCGGAAACGTACCAGCGGTCATCGAACTCCTGGGCAGACGCAGCCTGCGCCAGACCCAGACCACCCAGAAGGGCAGCGCAGAGGAGTTTCTTGTTCATGTTCAGCTCCTTGATTCAGTGAAAGAAACCGTGACGCGGAATTTAAAAGCGCTTGCTCCAGACGGCGGTACCGGCGCTTGGCGCACGTTACAGCCGGGCACGTGAAAGCCGCGTTAACACTAACATAACGGTTAAACGCCTGCAAAGTATGCACCCCGATCGCACTCGCATAACACCGGCGCATGCGGTCCACCATACCTGACGGTATGCTTCGGCGATGACGACCCCATTCCCGCATCTGTTCGCTCCCCTCGATCTGGGCTTCACCGCCCTGCGCAACCGGGTCCTGATGGGCTCGATGCACACCGGGCTGGAAGACCATGCCCGCGACTTCCCCAAGCTCGCAGCCTATTTCGCCGAACGCGCCCAGGGCGGGGTCGGGCTGATGGTCACGGGGGGATTCGCGCCTAATATCGTTGGCTGGCTCAAGCCGTTTGCAGGGCGCCTGTCCCTGCCCTGGCACGTCCGCCGGCACCGGCAGGTCACCTCCGCGGTGCACGCCCATGACGGAAAACTCTGCCTGCAGCTGCTGCACGCCGGCCGCTATGCCTATCACCCGTTGTCGGTGGCGCCGTCGCGATTGAAATCGGCAATCAACCCGTTCACACCGCGCGCTCTGTCGGCGCGCGGCATCGAGCGCCAGATCCGCGATTTCGCCACCGCCGCGCTGCTGGCGCGCGAGGCCGGCTATGACGGCGTCGAAATCATGGGATCGGAAGGCTATCTGCTGAACGAATTCACCACCCCGCGGGTGAACCGCCGCAGAGACGCTTGGGGCGGAGACGCCGCCAGGCGGATGCGCTTCGCCGTCGAAATCGTGCGACGCGTGCGCGAGGCTTGCGGGCCGGACTTCATTCTGATCTACCGGCTGTCGCTGCTCGATCTTGTCGACGGGGGCAACGACTGGGACGCCATTGTCGCCCAGGCCAAGGCGGTGGAAGCCGCCGGTGCCACCATCATCAACAGCGGCATCGGCTGGCACGAGGCGCGTGTCCCCACCATCGCCACTTCGGTGCCACGCGCGGCGTTCACCGGCGTGACTGCCAGGCTGAAGCCGCACGTAACCCTGCCTCTGGTTGCCAGCAACCGCATCAACATGCCGGAGGTGGCCGAAGCGGTGCTGGCCGCGGGCAACGCCGACATGGTCTCGATGGCCCGCCCGCTGCTGGCGGATCCGCAGTGGGTGAACAAGGCGCGGGCCGGCCGCAGCCATGCGATCAACACCTGCATCGCCTGCAACCAGGCCTGCCTGGACCACGTGTTCGAGAACAAGCGCGCCAGTTGCCTGGTCAATCCGCGCGCCTGCGCCGAGACCGAGCTGAACTTCGCTCCGACGGCCTCGCCGAAAACCATCGCCGTGGTCGGCGCCGGTCCGGCCGGCCTGGCCTGCGCCACCGAAGCCGCCGGACGCGGCCATCGAGTGACCCTGTTCGACGGCGGCAGCGAGATTGGCGGCCAGTTCAATCTGGCCAAGCGCATTCCGGGGAAGGAGGAATTCCACGAACCGCTGCGCTATTTCCGCCACCGCATCGCAGAAACTGGCGTTGACCTGCGCCTGGACACCCGGGTGGACGCGGATGCGCTGGAAAGGTTCGATGAAGTCGTGGTCGCCACCGGCGTCACTCCGCGCGGGGTGGATATTCCGGGCGCAGAACACGCCAGCGTCGTCAGCTATCTGGATGTGCTGGAAGGCCGGGTCGAAGTCGGCGGCAAGGTGGCGATCATCGGCGCCGGCGGCATCGGTTTCGATGTCGCCGAATTCCTGGCGCAGGCCGGCGGCTCACCGACGCTGGAGCCGGCACGCTGGATGGCCGAATGGGGGGTGGACCCGACCTTCAACGCGCCGGGCGGACTGGCGCAGCCGCATCCGGAACCACCGGCGCGCCAGATCTGGCTGCTGCAGCGCTCACCGGGCAAGCCGGGGGCACGCCTGGGCAAGACCACCGGCTGGATCCATCGCGCCACCCTCAAGGCCAAGGCAGTGAAGATGCTGGGCGGCGTGGAGTACGTTGGCGTGGACGACGACGGCCTGCACATCCGGGTGGACGGCAGCAGCCAGATCCTGCCGGTCGACCACGTGGTGGTCTGCGCCGGGCAGGAGCCGCGCCGCACACTGTTCGACGCACTGCTGGCGCGCGGCCGCAAGCCGCATCTGATCGGTGGCGCCAAACTCGCAGCGGAGCTGGATGCCAAGCGCGCCATCGACGAAGGCAGCCGTCTGGCGGCGTCGCTCTGAGGCCAACGCGACGGACAAAACCGCTCCATGAAACCCTACCCCCGTCACAGACCCGCCACCCCCCATTCAGCCAACGTTCGGGAATCAACCCCTACCTTGCGCCAACTTTTGGCCTGACCCACTGCCCAGTTGCGTGATTGTCAGGTGAACCGGCACGCCGCCCGAACCCATTGACGGGACGGCGCGCCCGGGCAAAGGCCGCCATAGAGCAGCCGCCCTCCCCAGTACGCCATGACGCAGGCGTGCGGCATCCGCAACACACGATGCCTGCCCTGCGCCGCAACGGAGCAAGGAGTCCGACATGAAACTGGCGTGGATACTCTGGCTGTCGCACGTGTTGCCGCAGCCGGCCGCAGATTCGCTGTGCCTGTCCACCACTGTCTACCTGGAAGCGCGCGACCAGTCCGTCCTTGGCCAGCGGGCCGTGGCGGAAGTCGCATTGCGCCGCCGCGACAGTGGCCTGTGGGGTCACAACCTGTGCCAGGTGGTGACCGCACGCAAGCAGTTCGCACCCACCATCGTCTCGCCGCAGACCCGCCTGTCCAATATCCAGGCCTGGTCGGAGGCAGTGGGCGTCGCGCTGGAATCCGAGCGCAACTGGGCGTTGCCGCGCGACCAGCGCAAGCTGGTGGTGCCCGGCGCCAGCCATTTCGCCGCCCACGCCATCGCCAGCCCGAGCTGGAACAGCGCCTTCCAGGTGGCAACCATCGGCGACCACACCTTCTATAAGGTACAGAGCCTGCGTCCGGCCAAGCGCGGCTGATCGAAACGCGCGGCACGCTGCGTTGCGCGCAGCGGCATCGACGCGGCAGCGCGGATTGCGGGATAGTCGTGGGCCTTCTCCAACGAGGCCACATGATGAAGCTCTACAGTTCGCCGGGCGCCTGCTCGCTGACCGACCACATCGTCCTGCAGTGGATCGGCGCGCCGTTCGAAGTGCAGCTCGTCTCCCGCGAGCAGCGCAACACCCCGGAGTTCCGCGCCATCAACCCCGCCGGCGCGGTGCCGGCGCTGCAGGTAGGCGACTGGGTGCTGACCCAGAACTCGGCGATCCTGCACTACCTGACCGACCGCTTCCCCGAAGCCGGCCTGTGCGGCGACGGCAGCCCCGAAAGCCGCGCCGAGGTCAACCGCTGGCTGGCCTTCGTCAATGCCGACCTGCATCCGGCGTTCAAGCCGCTGTTCGGCGCCACTGCCTATCTCGAGGACCCGGCGCTGATCGCGAAGTCGCATGACGCCGCACGCAAGCAACTGCGCGCGTTGTTCGAGCGCGCCGACGCCCAGCTGGCGGGTCGCGACTGGCTCGCAGGAAGCCGCTCGATCGCCGATCCCTACCTGTTCGTGGTCACCCAGTGGGCGAAGAAGACCGGGGTGGACCTGTCCGGCCTGGACAACCTGGCCCGCTTCGACGCGCGCATGGCCGCCGATGCCGGCGTGCAGGCGGCGATGAAGGCCGAAGGCCTGCTCTGAGCTTCCGTCGCCGCAAGACGAAAAAGGCCGCGTGCGAACGCGGCCTTTTTCATGGATCGCAAGGATCTCAGCGCTGGTCGATCGGCACGAAGGTGCGGTCTTCCGGCCCGGTGTAGTTCGCGGAGGGGCGGATGATCTTGCCGTCGATGCGCTGCTCGATGACATGCGCGCTCCAGCCACTGGTGCGGGCGATCACGAACAGCGGGGTGAACATCGCGGTGGGCACGCCCATCATGTGGTAACTGACCGCGCTGAACCAGTCCAGATTGGGGAACATCTTCTTGATGTCCCACATCACCGACTCCAGCCGCTCGGCGATGTCGTACATCTTCGTGTTGCCCTGTTCCCCGGACAGATCCTTCGCGACCTGCTTGATCACCTTGTTGCGCGGATCCGACACGGTGTAGACCGGGTGGCCGAAACCGATGACCACTTCCTTGCGCTCCACGCGCGCCTTGATGTCGGCCTCGGCCTCGTCCGGTGTCTCGTAGCGCTTCTGCACCTCGAACGCCACTTCGTTGGCGCCGCCGTGCTTGGGCCCGCGCAGCGCGCCGATGCCGCCGGCGATGCAGGAATGCATGTCGCTGCCGGTGCCGGCGATCACGCGGCAGGTGAAGGTGGACGCGTTGAACTCGTGCTCGGCGTACAGGATCAGGCTGGTGTGCATCGCACGCACCCACGATTCCGGCGGCGGCTCGCCATGCAGCAGGTGCAGGAAGTGGCCGCCGATGGAATCGTCATCGGTCTCGACGTCGATGACCCGGCCGTTGTGACTGTAGTGGTACCAGTACAGCAGCATCGAACCGAGGCTGGCCATCAGCTTGTCGGCGATGTCGCGCGCGCCCGGATGGTTGTGGTCGTCCTTCTCCGGCGACACGCAGCCCAGCACGGATACGCCGGTGCGCATCACGTCCATCGGGTGCGCCGACGGCGGCAGTTCCTCCAGCGCGGCCTTGACCGCCGCCGGGATGCCGCGCAGGGACTTCAGCCTGGCCTTGTAGGCACGCAGTTCGGCCCGGTTCGGCAGCTTGCCATGCACCAGCAGGTGGGCGATTTCCTCGAACTCGCTGGTGGTGGCGAGGTCCAGGATGTCGTAGCCGCGGTAGTGCAGGTCGTTGCCGCTGCGACCGACGGTGCACAGCGCGGTGTTGCCGGCGGCGGTCCCGCTCAGGGCGACGGATTTCTTCGGCTTGAACGTGGGGGTTGCGGTCTGTTCGCTCATCGATGCGTCCTCCGGCTTATTTCGTCTGCGCAAACAGCGTGTCGAGCTTGTCCTCGTAGGCGTGGTAGCCCAGGAAGTCGTACAGCTCGGCGCGGGTCTGCAGGGTGTCGATGATGTTCTTCTGGGTGCCTTCGCGGCGCACCGTCTCGTAGAAATGCAGCGCCGCCTTGTTCATCGCGCGGTATGCACCGCAGCAGTACAGGGCGATGTCGACGCCGGCATCGCGCAGCTCGTCGGTGGTGAAGAACGGCGTGCTGCCGAACTCGGTGAGGTTGGCGAGGATCGGCACCTGCACCGCCGCCTTGAACTTGCGGTAGTCGTCCAGCGTCCTCATCGCCTCGGGGAAGATCATGTCGGCGCCCGCCTCGACGTAGGCCACCGCGCGCTCGATGGCGCTGTCGATGCCCTCAACGGCGGCCGCATCGGTGCGCGCCATGATGACGAACTCGCGATCCGTGCGCGCATCCACCGCCGCCTTCACCCGGTCGACCATCTCGTCCTTCGTCACCACCTCCTTGCCGGGGCGATGGCCGCAGCGCTTCTGCCCGACCTGGTCTTCCATGTGCACGGCGGCCACGCCGATGCGCTCGAAGTTGCGGATGGTGCGGCCGATGTTGAACGCCCCGCCCCAGCCGGTATCGATGTCGACCAGCAGCGGCATGCCGGTGGCATCCACGATCCGGCGCGCGTCGGTGAGCACGTCTTCCATCGTGCTGATGCCGAGGTCGGGCATGCCCAGCGAATTGGCCGCCACGCCGCCACCGGACAGGTACAGCGCGCGGTAACCGGTGCGCTTGGCCATCAGGCCGGCGTAGGCAGTGATGGCGCCCATCACCTGCAGGGGGGTTTCTTCGTTCAGCGCCGCGCGAAAGCGCGCGCCGGCGGATTGCATGCTCATGGCCTCTCCTTG
>JAANMY010001087.1_pt1 | contig 33053 bp, 33 predicted proteins | sample 7279691 | NCBI WGS metagenome assembly JAANMY01 (sample SAMN14094543, study PRJNA606508) | bioreactor metagenome | isolation source: A lab-scale SPAN reactor treating ammonium-rich wastewater day 388 | place: Ireland: Galway | collected 2018-02-07
TGACGTTACTGACCGCCTGCGCCAGCACGCCGGTAAGCCAGACCGCGATCTGTGACGGCACTGAGGCGTCCCGCAAGGCGCTGGCAGCGGCGCTGATCGAGGACGGCGGGGCACAGTCCCAGCGGGCAGGGCTGCGGCTGCTGGACCAGCTGGAGGCCGGCTGTCACCCCTGACGCCGGGCGCGGTGCTGCTGTAGAGCCTCACCAACTTCTCCCAGGCAGACGCTACTCAACGCTTCACCTGCTGTGGTCAACGCCTCCGCCATCGCGTCCGCATGCGCCCGCTCGTCGGATAGGGCGGCTTCGGCCTTGTCGGCGCGCTCGTCGGCCCTGTCGGCTTCCTCCGTCCGCTTTCGCAGCACCCCGCGCAGCCTCTCCGCCTCGGCGCGGAGGCTGGCGAGTTCGTCGCGCAGTTCTTCCAGCTCCAACTCCGTGATCTGGCATATCGTGCCGCGCATCTGCGCGTCGATGGTCTGGCCTGTGATGCCCTGACGGCGCTTGGGACGGGCGTAGACGGCGGAGAAAATTTCGTCACTCATCGCGCGTCATCCGAACACATAGCCACGATCATTGCCCATGCTTCACGCCTTTGCTGCGCGGTTTCGTGCCGCCGTGTGATCCCCGCATCATCCCGACCATTGCGGAAGCCATGGATATAGGCAGGGTGGCGGTTGCTGGACGGTTCGGGGCTGTCAGGCCGTCTGCCATCGAAATAGCCGTGGCAGCATTCAGCATCGAGCGGGTCGGGATAGATGGCGTGCCAGTCGATCTCCTTCATCGCGCGTCCTCCGGGGGCTGGGGAAGGGTGAACTGCACGGCGTCCTTGGCCGAGAACGCGCCAAGGGATGATCCTTGTCGGTCGAAAATCTCGCGCTTTCCGGGCGTCTGGCACGGTCCGTCCGTGTAACCAGCGGCATTGAGCCGGTCGCGAATGCTGCGGTTGTCGCTCATGTCCTCTCCTTCTGGTCGCGGGGGTGGGGTGGAAGCTTGCGAACCTTCCGCGTTGATTGCAGCCAAACGCTTCGCAGCATGACCTGCGGGCGCAGCGGATAATGCCATCGCTTGCCGTCCCATATGCGCGGGCCTCCCTTACGTCTCTGCCACGCCAGCCATTCCGCTGTCGTCATCCAGTGATCGTCCATGTCCCACGCAATGGCCTTCCAGCCATCAGTCTGCGGGCGCCGCAGCGGGGCGAGGTAATAAGCGGGTGGCGTCACGCCGTCGCATCGCTGGCTCATGGCGTCATTCCTCTGTGGTGGGGCGACGGGACGCGATACACTTTCAAATGCAAGTTATTGATATTAAATGGGCTGGAATTGTATCGCTTGGCGATCTTTCTGATTGAATAATCAGGATTATTTAGGTTCCTCACCGTCCGCCACTTCGGTATAAAACCGGGAACGCCGATTCCCGCCATTTCGCTCCCTTGGTGGCTATCAGCGTCCGCAACAGGGCGCTTTTTCTGCCTGATGTAGATTGCATCGTCGGCCACCTCGACGCGTTGCGCAAAAGCCCGGACGTGATCCTGCCGATAGTCGTGCTTTACGAGCCGGAGCCGGCTGCGCTCCCAGTTCCCGCACGGCGGCAGCTGTGAGGCGCGGATGGGTGGAGCTTGCGAGCATGACTTCGATCCGCGCGGCCTCGACGCGCACCTGATGCCGAAGTACCCTCTTACCTATCTTGCAGCTTCCGACAAATGCGGATGAGCGCATCGAGATCGCTTGGCGATAGCTTTGCGATCTCGGCCGGGGGACGATAGTAGGCCGCTTGCAAATCGTCCTTCGTCCCGCTTCCCTTTTCGGTTGCTCGCACGAGCTTCACCCGCCGATCGCTGGGCAACGCAACGCGGTCGGCCAGGCCGGATCGCTCCAGCCGGTCCACCAACCATGTCGCAGTCGAAGGGTCGCAGCCCCATTCGCGCGCCAACACCCCGATCGGCTTGCCATCCGCGTCGAGCGAGAACAGGGCGCGGGAATCGTTCGGTGTCAGTTCATGACTTTGCTGCGCCTCAAGAAGCTGCGGCGCCGAACGCATCAGAAAATCAAACAGCGCCAAGCCTCGGTGGCAGGGTCCGGCGCGTCGTGAGGGCGTGTCGTCATCTTCGGTTTCGCCTTGCTTCAATGTCTTGGCATACTTTGAATGGTCAAATGATTTTGTTAGTCAAAAGAAATGCCGGCAGCACGTGACCCGGCTCTGCCGGAGGCGAACCCGTTTATGCCAAGCACGGGAGAAGCCCATGAGCACGCATATCCCTGTCCTGATCGTCGGCAGCGGCCTGAACGGCCTGACGGCCGCAGCACTTCTCGCCCATCAGGGTATCGGCTGCATGGTGGTGAAGCGCCATGCCGACACGTCGATCCAGTACAAATTCGCCGGCATCTCGCCCCGCAGCATGGAGATATTCCGCGGCCTCGGGCTGGAGGCGGAGATCCGCGCCAAACGCTCCGGTGACCAGCAGGGGGCGGCATTGTGCGGGGAAGAAGCCTTGCCGATCCAGATATGCGATGGTGCCATGGCCCGGTGCCAGCCCCTACAGCCTCACGCAGCCTGCGACTTGCGACCAGTACGTTCTGGAACCGATCCTGCAGCATTGCGCAGAGAGGCTGGGTGCGGACATTCGCTTCAGCAGCGAGCGCTTGTCCTTCGAGCAGGACGCCGCCGGTGTTCGCGCCGTCATCCGAAATCGCGAAACCGGGAAGGAGGAAACGGCGGTCGCCGACTATCTGATCACCGCCGACGGTGCCGGCGGCAGGCTCCGCGAGATGTTCGGCATCGGCCGAAGCGGTCCGGGCGTGTTGCAGCACTGGATGAACGTCATCTTCGACACCGACTTGCCTTCCGAGATCGGCGGCGAGCGCTTCACCTCCTGCTTCGTTACCGACCTCAACGCCACCGTCACGCCGCGTCCTGGCGGGCGCTGACTGGTGGCATTGCAGTATTTTCCAGAGAAAGGCGAGCGACCGGAGGATTTCGACCGCGACCGTTGCCGGGAACTCGTCGAAAAGGCGGCCGGCCGATCCGGCATCAAGGCGGGGTTGGTCGACGCGCGGTTCTGGGAGATGGCGGCATGCGTCGCCAAGCGCTTCCGCGGGTAGCTGTTTTCTGGTCGGCGACGCCGCGCACCTCATGCCGCCGACCGGGGCATTCGGGGGCAATTCGGGCATCCACGACGCGCACAACCTGGCCGGGAAGCTCGCCATGGTCGTCCGGGGCGAGGCGGATGCCGGCCTGCTCGACAGCTACGACGCGGAGCGCCGGTCGGTGATCGCCGCGACGCTGGCGCAGGCGCTTGCCCGCTTGCAGCAGTGGTTCAAGGGTCCTGCGGGGCGGCTGCCGCCTGCCGTCGCCATCGTGGACGACTACGATATCGTGTTCGGGCAGCGCTACGACACGGGTGCGATCGTGCCGGAAGGTCCGCCGCCGGATCGCCCCTTCGAGCCGGTCGCCGAACTGTCGGGCCGGCCCGGCACACGCCCGCCGCATCTGGTGGTCGAGCGCAACGGAGAGCCGATCTCGATGCTCGACCTGGTCGACCGCGGCTTTGTTCTGCTTGCGGCAGAGGCCGCATGGCGCCGGGCGACGACGGCCGTCAGCGAAAGACAGGGCATTACGCTCGCCGGCGGACTACCTCTTCCATGCCGTATTGCTGGCAGTACTTGTTTCGGGGCTTGCCATTGCCTGGAGGTCGTCGCGCCAATGAACGAAGGACCGGGACGGTTAGTGGCCGGCGTTGCTGCCAGTGCGCGCGGCTTCAAGCTGATGACGGATTCATTGCGCAGCGCGGACTGATGCCCGGTTTCGCCCGGCTGTCGGCCACCGGGGGACCGTGGTTTACAGACCTCGGCGCGTGAATCTCAGATGCGTCACCCTGCTCGGCGACGAGACCACCTCGATCTCATAGCTCTGCTCCAGGGCTTCGAGACCGTCCCACAGCCGGACGCCGCGGCCGAGCAGGATCGGCACCACCGCGACATGGGCGTGGTCGACCAGGCCGGCGGCGAAGAAGTCGCGCATGACGGTCGCGCCGCCGCCGATCCGCACGCCCTGGCCCTTCGCGGCCTCGCGCGCCATCGCGAGCGCCTCGGCGGGCGAGGCATCGATGAAGTGAAACGTCGTGCCGCCCTCCATCTCGATCGGCGGGCGGGTGTGATGGGTCAGGACGAAGACCGGCGTGTGGAACGGCGGGCTGGAACCCCACCAACCTTTCCAGTCGGGATCGTCCTGCCATCCGGGGAAGCCGTATTTGCCGGCGCCCATGATCTCGGCGCCGATGCCGGTGTCGTGCTGGCGAACGAGCGCGTCGTCGATGCCGCCGGTTCCACCCTGTCGGCCAGTTCTCTCCCGCCACCATCGGGTCTCGAACATCCATTCGTGGAGACTTTCGTCCGCATGGCCGAACGGGCGATCGCGGCTCAGGCCTTCCCCGGTGCCGAAACCGTCGAGCGAGATGGCAAAGTTCTGGACTTGGGCGAGCGACATGTCGATATTCCTTCTGTCTGTCGGGCCAGGACCGCGATCGACCTGCGGCCGCTGACCCCTTCACCTTTTCAGCTGCGGACGGCATCGCCGCCGCGATGGAAGCCGAGCGTCAGCCAGGGGACGTGCAGATGCGCGACCCGGCAAGTTCCGCGAATCCTTCATGGCACAGTCTCAGCCCAAGGATATTCAAGCTGCATGGCCACCACCCTGGCCGTGCGCTGGCCATATCGCCCGGCGATCGCCTGAAGATTGAGGTCGAGGGCAGCTTCGGGTCGCCGGTCCGGGAAGATCGAGACGGTGTGCTCCTGCGGCCAGGCCTCCGCAACCTGGCCGGGCAGGATGCGAATGCCGTTCGCCGTCACGATGGCGGACGTCGAGGCAGCGAAGGTGACGGCCTTCGACTGATAGGTCCGCGACCAGGCATCGGCGACCTGAGCCAACGCAACCTCGTCGATGCCCGGTTCCAGGGCGATCCCGAACGCGTCGCGGTTCCAGAAGGCGACCAGGTTGCCCAGAACAGTGGTGGCGAACGAGCGGCTAAACCTGAATGCGCTGCTCGCATGCCGCGCGTCCCAGCGGTCGACGCCGAGATCCTGGGCCACGGCCTCTGCCTTTTTGCGGCCGGCGACGGCCTCGATCAGGGTCAGCATCATGGGCACGGATGCGGTGATGCCGGTGGTCGTCGCGACGTTTCCGTCGATCACGAAGCGCCGGTCCGCGACATACTCGATCGTCGGGCTGCGCCGAAGCAGGTCCTTCAGGTAGTACCAGTGTGTCGTGGCGCGCCTGCCGTCGAGCAGGCCGGCCGCGCCGACGACCTTGGCCCCGGCGCAGACAGCGATGACGATGGCGCCCTTGTCCGATTGCTGCCGCAGCCATGCCAGCACGGCGGGATCGTCGTCGCGGCTCATTGCCGGCACGATCACATAGTCCGCCCCGTCCGGGTGCGCAGCGTCGAATTCGGCGATCGTCGTATCCGGCTCGACCGCGTTGAGCGCGGGATAGAGATGGACCGGACCAGGGCCGGCCGCCAGCATCAGCACATCGGCCACGTCGGCGCGCCGCAGGATTCCTGTCGGCACCACGTAGTCCGTCGTCTCGGTCGCATCGTTGAGGCCGATGACGGCGATGACCGGCCGCCGCTTCCTGGAGGGCTGGAGCGCGTCCAGCATGGCCGCCGTCTCGGAGGCAGGCACCGGCGGCGCGGATGCCGCCATATCGGACGGCAACGCCGCGAGCCACAGGCCGAAGCCACCCGCCACGACGATGACGGCCCCGATGAGTCCCCACATGGCAACCATGCGTTTTCTCACTTTAGTCCTCCGGGTTCCAGGTTGACCTGATCTTACCGCGGGCCGATCATGGCTGAAATGACATAAAGCCGGCAAAAACTGCCATGATACGCAATATCGCCATTGTGCTCCATCCGGGATTTCAACTGCTCGACACGGCCGGCCCGACCGCAGCCTTCGAGATGGCGGAGCGCTTCCGGCCGGGCAGCTACCAGCTACCAGCTCAGGGTCATGGCACCGGGCATCTGCCGCGCGACGGCGCGCGTGGAAAGCTCCTTCGGCCTCAGCCTCGCGGCCGAGCCGTTGCGCGACGGCCCCTTCGATACAATCCTCGTCTCGGGCGGCGAGATCATCCGCTCGATGGCGGCAGCGCAGCAGATCGTCGCCTGAGCTGAGGAGCGTGACGGCCCGGCGCATCGCCAGCGTCTGCTCGGGCGCTTTCCTGCTCGCCGAGCCCAGCCGCCGCAGGCATTGCGACGCGCTCGGGCCTGAGCGCCCGTCGCCCGCTCTTTGCCAGATCCACGAAACGGGGCGTGATGGCCACCGGCCTCATCGCGCCGGACGGCACGCGATGGCGAACGACCTGGCGCGTGGCGGCTATCGTCTCCTGTTGCGTTGTCTCATCAAGGGGAGTGGGTGGCCTTGAACGGCCGCCGTTTCCATGTCCTTGCAGGCCCCCACGTCCAGCATCGGGTGCGGCGCGAGACAGCGGGTCTGGAAGGCCTCGAACACCGGCCAGATATCGAGAAGCGCGTCGATGCCTTCCGATGTGACGGGACCGGGGTTGCCGTAGGCATCGCCGACACCTTCCCAGCCGGTGAACTGTGGCGCGAAGTTCGCCAATGTCGCCAGTTTCCGGGGCTTTCCGCATATCCCCGGTCAGGATGCCGTTCTCCGCTACGCGACGAAGGATGGCGGGCACGACGGGAGCGTGCTGTGACGAGCCTACCGGAAGAGTGCGCTCCGCGCGGGGCCGAGCCGAACAGGGTGATCGCGACGGCGCGATCCTGGCTCGGCACACCCTACCACGACCAGGCCAGCCTGCGCGGCGTGGGCTGCGACTGTCTCGGCCTCGCCCGTGGGGTCTGGCGCGAACTCGTCGGCCCCGAGCCGTTCCTGATCCCGCCCTACAGCCGCGACTGGGGCGAGACCGGCCCGCGCGAGGTGCTGGCCGAGGGCGCGCGGCGCATGATGATCGAAGTGGGCCCGGCGGCGGCCGAATCCGGCGCGCTGGTCCTGTTCCGGATGAAGCCCCGCGCCATCGCCAAGCATGTCGGGATCTTCACCGGGCCCGGCACCTTCCTCCACGCCTACGAGCGGCTCGGTGTGATCGAGGAGCCGCTCACCGCCGTCTGGCGGCGGCGCATTGCCTTCGCCTTCCCGTTCCCGCAACGCTGAGCATCTGCCATGGCCACCCTCGTTCTCGGTGTCGCCGGTGCCGCCATCGGCGGCAGTATCGACGGCGCGACCCTCGGTGTCAGCGCCGCGACGATCGGCGGTTTCATCGGCTCCAGCATCGGTTCGGTCGTCGACAGCTGGATCATTTCCTCGCTCGCCCCCACCCAGCGTATCGAAGGTGCGCGTCTCGACACGCTGCGCATCACCGCATCGACGAAGGGCCCATGCACCGGTCCTGCCGCCGATGCTGGCGCGCCACCGGCTGGCCGCGCCTACGAGGCTGGGGCCAGAGAGGGGGCCAGGGATGGGGCCGGGCCGGCGGACATCCGCTTCAGCGGCAGCCTTGCGGCCGCGCTGGTCCGGCCCGGACCGCTCGACGGCCTCGGCGCATTCGCCCAGCAGCGCGCGCAGGGCCCGGTGAGGCTCGCGCGGCCTGGCGAAGCCGTCGTCCTTCGCGTCCCGGCCCGAGTTGGTTTGGCCCCCGCCTGCCGTCTCGGCGTCCTCGGTCGCGTCCTGCGGCTGGTCTGCTTTTCCGGACCCGTTTCTGGATGTCCCGGCCTCCTGCGCCATGTGATCGCCCCCGGCGTGGGGATGTTCCCGCAGGAAACGGCGCGCCGACCGCTGCCGAACCGGCCGGCCGCGAGGGCACCTCGGAAGGCAAGGCGGCGGCGGGCATCGCCCGAATGTGAGCGGGAATTCGCGCCCCGTTCTGCAACACTGTCGGAATATACAGCGGGGGAAGGGTCGCCAAGCGGCGGCATTCGATTAAAATAGATCAGTTGCGTGGAATATGGAGATCCTGATGGCCAACGGTGAAAGCGGCCCCATCGTCGATCCCGAACTCGACAAGGCCCTGTCCGAGCTGCTGGCGCAGACGGAGAGGGAACCGATCTCGCCGCGGCTGCGCGAACTGGCGCGGCGGCTCGAGACGGCGCTCGACGAGGCCCGGCATCGCCGCGACGGCAAGGGCGGCGGCAATGGTGGCGGCGGCAATGGCAGCGCGGGCGGGGGCCTGCGCTAGGCCCGGCCGGTTCCTGTCGATCCGGCGATTTCGCACGGAACCATCCTTCCCGGCCCGCATTGACTTTCCGCCGTCACCTCGAGGATTGCGAAGGACCGTCATGTCGGACGACATACTCGGCCATATCCCAGCGCTCCGGGCCTATTCGCGCGCCTTGTGCCGGTCGGTCCCGGATGCCGAGGACCTGGTCCAGGAGACCCTGCTGCGCGCCATCGAGAACGTCCACCGCTACCGGCCGGGCACCAACATGCGGGCCTGGCTGTTCACCATCATGCGCAACCGTTTCTTCACCAATTGCCGGAAATCCGCGCGCGAGCGCACCGGGGCGGCGGATTGCGCCTCGCTGGCGCCGCAGGTCAAGCCGGACCAGGAATGGCACCTGCAGGCCTGCGAGCTGCAGGCGGCGTTGCGCGCGATGCCGGTGCATTACCGCGAGGCGATCGTGCTGGTCGGCGCGCTTGGCGAGAGCTACCTGGACGCCTCGCGCATCCTCGACTGCGACATCGGCACCATCAAGAGCCGCGTGAACCGGGCGCGTTCGATGCTGCGCAGGGTGCTGGAACCCGCGTTCTGAAGGCCGAAGCCGAGCTGCGACGCGCTTGCCGGGTCGGTTCGGGAAGGCGATCGGGGCGGGAAGGCCGGTCCCGCTGGCCGGGGCCAGTGCGGCGTTTCTGGACGCTTGCGCCCCGCGCCCGGCCCTGCACTGGCGGCCATCCTTGCCACCGCCTACACCCCCGCGGCCGTAGGGTGCAGGGGCCGGTTCCAACGGCTCGAAATTGAAGGCATAGGATTTGAAGGCATAGGACAGGCATCGAACACGAAGATCGGGTCGCTGGGGATGTCCCCTCGACCAAGGGGGATGAACAGCCCCCGGCCGACGCAGGGTGTAACGCGACAGAAACATGGGTTTAATGCGCTTTGAGCGGCTGGTGTCTGGTGGCGTTTTTTTGACGCAAAAGCGGCGTTTTTTTTGACGCGCTACACAGGGATGGCCGGCTTTCTTGTCGCTCCTATCATGCGTGCCTGCCAGTGGTCCCGCCCGGCACCACCTGCATCGCGCCGCGACAAGGCGAGTCCGTTTCGGCCTCGACCGGCGGGCCGGGGGAGCGGCCTCGGTTTTCTCAGTATTCTTCGACAAGCCACTGTTTTATTGAGGAAATGGCGGAAGCGGTGGGATTCGAACCCACGGTGGAGTCTCCCCCACGCTGGTTTTCAAGACCAGAGCCTTAAACCACTCGGCCACGCTTCCAGGCCGGGCCGGGATAGGCCGGCGCGCCATGCGAGGCAAGGGGAATCTAGCCGCGCCGCGCTGCGGGCGCGGCAGCCCCCGGCAGCCGCAATCCGGCGCGCAATCCCCCCAGGGCGGCGCGGTCCAGCGTCAGCGCGCCGCCATGCAGCGCCGCCAGGTCGGCGACGATGGCAAGGCCCAGGCCGGTGCCCGGCGGCCCGGCCTCGTCCAGCCGGGCGCCACGGGTCAGCGCCAGGGCATGATCCTGATCCGACATGCCGGGGCCGTCGTCCTCGATCAGGATGTGCAGCTGGTCGCCCTGGGTCCGCGCGGTGATGCGGATCGCCGAGGAAGCCCATTTCACCGCGTTCTCGACCAGGTTGCCGATCATCTCCTCGAGATCCTGCCGCTCGCCGGCAAAGGCGGGATCGGCCTCGGCGCGGACCTCGACGCGCAGGCCGGTCTCGCGGATCGGGCCGCCCAGCACCAGCAGGATGTCCTGGATCACCGGCGCGACCGGCGTGCGCTGGCCCAGAAGCCGCGGCGCGGCCGAGCTGCGCGCGCGCCGCAGATGCCAGCCGATCTGGCGGTCCATGCGCGCGATCAGCGCGTGGCCGGGATGGTCTGGGGGCAGCGCATTGTCCAGCGCCGCCAGCGGCGTCTTCAGCGAATGCGCCAGGTTGCCGACATGCTCGCGCGCGCGGGCCAGCACGGCGCGGTTCTGTTCCAGCAGCGCGTTGATCTCGGCCGCGACCGGGCGCAGTTCGGCCACGGCGGGCAGGGGCAGCGCCTCGGCCTGGCCGGCGCGGATGCGGCGCAGGTCGCGGCCGAGCCGGTCGAGGCTGCGCAGCCCCGCCGCGACCTGCAGCAGGCTGGCCGCTGCCAGGGCCAGGCCCAGCACGGCCAGCGAGATGGCCAGCGGCCGGCGCAGCCGCGCCATGGCGGCGTCGATCTCGGCCCGCGGCGCGGTCACGGTGACGGCCAGGGCCGAGGCGGAACCGGGCAGGGTAAAGACATGGCGCGCGACCCGCAGCGGTTCGTTCGCCGGGCCAAGGCCGGGGCCGCCCTGGAAATCCGCCTCGGGCGGGTTCAGCACGTTGTCGAAGAGCGAGGGCGATTTCGCCATCACCTGGCCATCCTGCGTCAATTGCCAGAACCAGCCCGACAGCGGCATCTGGAAACGCGGATCGGTTGGGGCGGGACCGGCAACCAGCCGGCCCTCGGCGTCGATCCCGGCGCCGGCGATCAGGGCGTCGGCCACCGCCCCGCTCTCGGCGTCGAAGCGGCCGGTGATGAAATCCTCGAGGATGGCGGCGATGGCGAGGTAGCCTGCGACCAGCGCCACCCCCGTCAGCAGCGCCGCCAGCCCGATCAGCCGGGCGCGGATCGAATCGCGCGGCAGGATCAAGCGGCGGTCCTCAGCACATAGCCCTCGCCGCGCCGGGTCTCGATCAGGCCCTCGCCGACCTTCTTGCGCAGCCGGCCGATCACCACCTCGATGGACTTGAAGTCGCGGTCGGCGGCGGAATCATAGAGGTGGTCGGACAGTTCGCTGCGGCTGACCACGCGGTTCTGGTGATGGATCAGATAGGCGAGGATGCGGGTTTCGAACGCCGTCAGCTTCAGAGCCAGCCCGTTGCGGGTGATGACGCCCAGCTGGGTGTCGAGCCGCAAGGGCCCGGCCTTGATCACCGCCTGGGCATGGCCGGCGGCGCGGCGCACCAGGGTCTGGGCGCGGATCACCACCTCTTCCAGGCGGAAAGGCTTGACGGCATAGTCGTCGGCCCCGGCGCGAAAGCCGGCCACCTTGTCGGTCCAGTCGCCGCGCGCGGTCAGGATCAGCACCGGCATGGTCGCGCCGCCCTCGCGCCAGCGGGTCAGCACCTCGATCCCCGGCATGCCGGGCAGGCCCAGGTCCAGGATCGCGAGGTCGTAGGTCTCGGTCGAGCCCAGGAATTCGCCCTGGGTGCCGTCGGCGGCGATGTCGCAGGTGAAGCCGCCGTCGCGCAGGGCGGCTGCCAGCTGCGCGGACAGGGTCGGGTCGTCCTCGACGATCAGGCATTTCATGGCTTCGGCCCCTTTCGGCGGGCATCGGTCAGGCCCGCGCCCGCGACCTCCAGGAAAGCGCCGCTATGCGCGTCCAGCCGGATCAGCAGCACGTCGCGCCTGGGCGTCAGCAGGCGCAGCTCATGCACCAGGATCACGCCCTGCGCCCGCTCGTCGGGGGTGGGCGGCACGATGCGCGCCGCGATCAGCCGGCCGCGGAACCGTTCCGCCACGATCTCGGCGGCGCGGTTGAGCGGCAGGATGCGGGAATCGTGGCGCTGGAGGCTTTCGAACTCGGGCGCCCAATCCTCGGGCCAGGGCGGGCCGCGGTCGTGGCCGCGATCCTCGGCCAGCGCGTTCAGCCCCAGCGCCAGCGCGACGGGAAGCGACAGGGATATGATGCGCATGCGGTTCATCGGCCCTATGTAATGGGCGAAATCCAAATGAAAGCCAAACGGGTCGTTGGTCTTTGGTTGGCGCGACAGGGGCTATCACCCGATTCGTCCGGGGCCGCTGAGGATGCCCCGATAAGGAAGGAACCAGAGATGAGCAGAAAACTCTCGACCTCGATCGCGCTTTCGGCCCTGCTGGCGGCGTTCTCGGCCCCCGTGCTGGCGCAAGAGACGCCCGCCGCGCCCCCGCCCGCGGCCGAGGCCCAGGCCCAGGCGCCGGTCGCGCTGCCGCAGGTATTGCAGGATGCCGGGCTGACCGACGTGACCAGCAAGCGCGGCCCGCGTGGCGCCACCCGGCTGGAGGGCAAGCTGCCCGACGGCACGCAGATCGACGCCATGCTGGACGACAAGGGCCAGCTGCGCGGGCTGCGCGCCAAGGGCGACGGTGTGTTGCCGCAGGCGCTGGTCGATCAGCTGGTGCCGCAGCCCGTGCGCGACAGCGCGGTCTTCGGCGAGCTGGGCGGGCTGAAGGCGGTGTTTTCCGGCGAGCGCGGCGTGATGCTGGCCGGGCAGGGCGACGGCAAGCAGGGCGTGCGCGCCGCATTTGCCCAGGACGGCACGCTGATGCGCTTTGGCCGCGGCGATGCCGAGCGCGGCGGCGATCGTGGCAAGGGCTGGCAGGGCAAACACGACCACGACCGCCGGGACATGCGTCGCGGCCATCACCGCGGCGACGGCCCGCGGGGCTGGGACCATGGGCCGCGCGGGGATCGCGGGGGCGAGCGCGGCTGGGACCGGGGGCCGGGCCGCGACATGCCGCCGCCGGCCCCCGCCGGAGAGGCGCCGGCCCCTGCCGGCGAGGCGCCCGCGCCGCAGCGCCAGGGCGCGCTGTCGCCGGACCAGCTTGACCGGGGCGAGGTGCGCATGGCGCTGACCTCGGCCGGCTACAGCCGCATCGGCGAGATCATGCAGGACGGGACGCGCGTCCTGGCCCAGGCGGTGAACCCCGAGGGCGAGCCGGTCGCGGTCGAGCTAAGCCCCAAGGGGCAGGTCACGCGGGAAATCAACCGCTGAGGCAGGCGGCAGGCACATCGGGCCGCGCGGGCTTTTGGGCCGGCGCGGCCCTTTGGCGCGGCAATTCCGATCAACCTCTCGGCAAGACCCTGCCTTTCGGCGCGAAAAGGCTTGCCTGATGCGCGCGGCAATGCGAAATCCCCCCGGAATTTCCGGGCTTTCCTGCCCGAAACATGGGGTCGGTCGATGCGTCGTCGTGAATTTGTCCTTTCTGCCGGTGCGGCCGTGTCGGCCGTCAGCGCGCTGTCAGCCTCGCTGGGGGCGGCCCTGGCGCAGGAAAGCCCCGAGGCCCAGCCGGAAGCCGCCGCCGAACCGGCCGAGGAGGCCGCGCCCAGGCCCTTCGGCTTCGAGGATGTCGCCGCAATGGCCAGGGATCTCGCCGCCAATCCCTATGAATACCGCGATGCCGAGCTGGTCGGCAGCTTCGGCAACCTGACCTATGACCAGTATCGCGGCATCCGGTTCCGCCGCGACCGCGACCCCTGGGCCGGCAGCCGCGATTTCGCGCTGGACCTGCTGCCGCCGGGCGCGATCTTCCACGAGCCGGTGGACATCGCCCTGGTCGACGAGGGGGTGGTGATTCCGGTCCGGTTCGATCCGCACATGTTCGACTTCGACCCGGTGCAGTTCCCCGATGGCGTCGATTACGAGACGCTGGGCAACATGGGCTGGTCGGGGTTCCGCCTGCGCGCGCCGCTGAACCGTCCCGACGTGATGGACGAGATCGCGGTCTTCCAGGGCGCCAGCTATTTCCGCGCCGTGGCGCGCGGCACGCTTTACGGCCTTTCGGCGCGCGGCCTGGCCATCGGCACCGGCAGCGCCGAGGGCGAGGAGTTCCCGCTGTTCCGCGGCTTCTGGATCCACAAGCCCGGATCGCAGGATCGTTCCGTGCTGGTCCATGCGCTGCTCGACAGCCGCTCGGTCTCGGGCGCGTTCGAGTTCCGCATCACGCCGGGCGCCGAGACGGTCTTCGACACCCGCGTCTCGCTGTTTCCGCGCCAGGACATGCGCAACGCGGGCATCGCGCCCCTGACCTCGATGTATTGGTTCGGGCCGACCGACCGCTCGCGCGTGGACGACTATCGCCCCGCGGTGCATGACAGCGACGGGTTGCAGATGCTGACCGGCAGCGAACAGCGGCTGTGGCGGGTGCTGTCGGGGCACAGCACCTTGCAGGTCTCGGCCTTCATGGACAATGATCCGCTGGGATTCGGCCTGGCGCAGCGCGCGCGCGATTTCGAATCCTACAAGGATGCCGAGGCGCGCTATGAAAAGCGCCCCTCGGCCTGGATCGCGCCGCAGGACGAATGGGGCAAGGGCACGGTCACGCTGATCGAGATCCCGGTCGAGAACGAGTTCAACGACAATATCGTCTCGTTCTGGCAGCCGGCCGACACATTGGCCAAGGGCAATCGCTACGACTTCAACTATATTCTGACATTTGCCGCCGAAGTTCCTGACAGCGCGCCGATTTCCCGCGTGCTCGAGACCATGTCGGGCCAGGCGATCAACAATCCCAACGGCCGCACCTATATCGTGGACTTCGACCTGGGGCTGTTCGGCTCGGACGATCCGGTGCCGCAGCTGCGCGCCTCGGCCGGGCGGATCGGGCACAGCTACCTGCTGCGCCTGCCTGAGCAGGGCCGGATGCGGCTGGCCTTCGAATACCTGCCCGAAGGCGCCAAGCTGGCCGATCTCTCGGCGGTGCTGAACGGTCCGAACGGTCCGCTCAGCGAGACCTGGATCGCCCGCTGGACGCGCGAGTGACCGACATGGGCGCGACCCACAGCCAGCCGGGCGGGCATCCGGCCAGCCAGAACCGTCCCCTGCCTCTGTCCGCGGAAGAGGGCTGGGAGGCGCTGGACCTGCCGCAATCCGAAGGCCCGGCGACGCCGCCCGAAGCGCCGCTGGACATGCCCGAGCAGGATTTTCGTGCCCGCCCGCCCCTGGGGCCGGACAGCCGCTGGCCGGGCCTGGGCACGATCGCGGCGCGGCTGACCGCCTTTGGCGGCGCGGCGGCGATCGCCTGGCTGGGCTGGCGGCAGATGATGCTGACCTTCGGCACGAACATGACCTGGCTGCAATCGGTGCTGCTGGTGCTGTTCGCGCTGACCTTCACCTGGGTCGGGTTTTCCTTTACCTCGATGGTCTCGGGGATCTTCGCGCGGCGGCTGCGCAACCCGGAGGGGCCGAACCAGGCGCGCCTTGCCGTGGTCATGCCGGTCTATCACGAGAACGCGGCGGCGACGGCTGGCCTTCTGGCGGCGCTGGCGCGCGACCTCTACCGCGAGGGCCTGGGCGAGCGGGCCGAGATCTTCGTGCTGTCGGACAGCTACGAGCCGCAGGCCGTATTCGAGGAGATGGCGGCGATCAGCCGGCTGCGCGACATCTCGCCGGTGCCGGTCTGGTATCGGCGCCGCAGCTTCAACAAGGGGCGCAAGGCGGGCAATGTCGGCGATTTCGTGCGCCGCTGGGGCGGGCGCTATGACCAGATGGTGGTGCTGGACGCCGACAGCGTGGTCGGTGCGGCGACGATCAAGGCGCTGTCGGCGCGGATGAACGCCGATCCGGCCGTCGGGCTGATCCAGACCATGCCGATGCTGGTCGGCGGCCAGACCATCTTCGCCCGGCTGACGCAATTCGCCGGCCGCATCTATGGCCCGGCCGTCGCCCGCGGCGTCGCCGCCTGGTCGGGAGACAGCGGCAATTTCTGGGGCCACAACGCCATCATCCGCGTCGGCGCCTTCGCGCAATGCTGCGGGTTGCCGGAACTGCCGGGCAGGCCGCCCTTTGGCGGAACCATCCTGAGCCACGATTTCGTCGAGGCCGCGCTTCTGCGCCGCGCCGGCTGGAAGGTGCGGCTGGACCACGACCTGCGCCAGAGCTTCGAGGGCTGCCCGCCCACGCTGCTGGACATGGCCGTGCGCGAGCGCCGCTGGGCGCAGGGCAACCTGCAGCATGCGCGGCTGATCTTTTCGCGCGGCTTCGCCTGGATCAGCCGGGCGCATTTCGTCATCGGCATCCTGGGCTTCCTGATGTCGCCGATCTGGCTGATGCTGATCCTGGTCGGGCTGGCGCTGTCGGCCAATGTGCTGCTGTCGCGGCCGGATTATTTCCCGCAGACCTACCAGCTGTTCCCGACCTGGCCGACCTTCGACCCGGTGCGGATGCTGTGGCTGTTCATCGCCGCCATGTCCTTCCTGCTGGTGCCCAAGTTCATCGCCATCTTCCGCGCCTGGCTGCGGCCGCTGGCCAAGGATTCGGGCGGCAACGTGCGGCTTCTGGCCTCGGCCATGTTCGAGATCGTGCTTTCCACGCTGATCGCGCCGGTGCAGATGCTGATCCAGACCCGGCAGATCATCGAGATCCTGCGCGGCCGCGATTCCGGCTGGGAGGCGCAGGTCCGCGCCGGCCAGATGCCGCCCTGGCACGTCGTGCTGCGCCGCCATGCGCTGCATGTCGTCCTGGGGGTCGCGACGCTGGTGGTGCTGGCCTTCCTGTCGCCCTGGCAGCTGGTCTGGCTGTCGCCGATCCTGGCCGGGCTGATCCTGTCGCCCCTGACCTCGCGCTGGTCGGCCAGCCCGGTCTTTGGCCGCTGGGCGCGCCGCCAGGGCCTGCTGGTCACCCCCGAGGAGCGCCAGCCCCCCGAGGTGCTGACCGCCGCCAACGTCCTGGACTTCCGCATCGCGGGCGGCCTGCCGCGCGGGGGGCTGGAGGCGCTGGGGCGCGATGCGGCGCTGCGCGCGCGCATCCTGGCGCTGCTGCCCGCCGCGCCGCGCGGCCCGGTCGAAGAGCGGCTCGACGCCATCTCGGCCGAGGCCAAGATCGGCCATGCCGCCTCGCAGGCGCAGGCGCTGCACTTCCTGGGCCCGGCCGAGCAACTGGCGCTGATCGAGAACCGCGCGCTGATCGAAGCCTTCGCGAAGTTGCCGCAATGAAACGCATCGCCGCTTTGGACATGCTGCGCGGCTATGCGCTGGTCTGCATCATGCTGGACCACATGCCGATCGGGGTGCTGCGCAACCTGACGCTGACCAATTTCGCCGTCTTCGACGCGGCCGAGCTGTTCGTGCTGCTGTCGGGCTTCCTGGTCGGCATGGTCTGGGTCAAGGTCCAGGCGCGCGAGGGCCGCCGCGCCGCGCAGATCCGCTTCCTGCGCCGCGCGGCGCAGGTCTGGCTGGCGCTGATCGCCGGCGCCATCCTGCTGGCGCTGTTCTCGGCGCTGCTGTTCCAGCTGCACATGAACCATACCGCGGTCTGGTTCCAATATGCGCGCTGGATCATCGAACATCCCATCGGCTATGTCGCCACCGTGGCGCTGATGTGGATGCAGCCGAACCTGCTCGACGTGCTGGCGCTTTACGTGCTGCTGATCGCCACCGTGCCGGTGACGGTGCCCTTCCTGTTGCGCTGGCCCTGGCTCGCCATGGCGGTTTCGGTGCTGGTCTGGGTCTTTGCCCAGCCGCTGAACGCGCTGATCCCCAACCAGCGACCGGGACCGGGGCTGCTGTTCAACCCCTTCGGCTGGCAGCTCCTGTTCTTTGCCGGCGTCGCCATGGGTGCCTTCCGCGAGCGGATCATGCCGGTCCTGCGGCGCTATTCGGCGCCGCTGACCTGGATCTCGGTGGGGGTGCTGCTCTTCGGGCTGACCATCGTGATCGCCTGGAAGATCGGCGCGCCCGCCAAGCCCGTCAGCCAGTTCCTGCGCCAGATCACCGGCGGCATAGACAAATGGTCGTTGGATTTCATGCGCTTCACCGCCATTCTTGCAGCAAGCTGGATGGTGGCGGTGCCCCTGGCGCGGCCCTTTGCCTGGATGGCCGCCACCGTGCCGGGCGAGGCGCTGGCCGAGATCGGCCGCGGCGGGCTGTTTTCCTTCATCGTCTGCGTGATGCTGTCGATCTGGGGCGATGCGCTGGACATGACCGTGCCGCCCGGCGCGGCGAATATCTGGACCCGGCTGGCCATCGACATCTGGCTGGTGGTGGCCTTCTGGGCCATCTCGGCGGCCTGGATGCGGCGGGAAACCTGGCTGCCGCCGTTGCGGACACGCCTCGGGCTGGGCTAGGGCGTGCGGGGGCTTGCCTTGGCGGGCCCCAGCCGCTCAACTGTCGGCCGCAGACCGAGGAGGGATCATGAAATCGGACATCCAGATCGCCCGCGAGGCGCAAAAGCTGCCCATCGCGCAGATCGCCGGCCGCCTGGGCCTGGCCGAGGCCGATTTCCTGCCCTATGGCCGCGACAAGGCCAAGATCGCGCATGAGGCCATCGCTGGGCTGGCCGGGCGGCCGCAGGGCCGGCTGATCCTGGTCACTGCGATCAACCCGACCCCGGCGGGCGAAGGCAAGACCACGACCACCGTGGGCCTGGGCGACGCGCTGAACCGCATCGGCAAGCGCGCGACGGTCTGCATCCGCGAAGCCTCGCTGGGGCCGAATTTCGGCATGAAGGGCGGGGCGGCGGGCGGCGGTCATGCGCAGATCGTGCCGATGGAAGACATGAACCTGCATTTCACCGGCGATTTCCATGCCGTGACCAGCGCGCACAACCTGCTGGCGGCGATGATCGACAACCATATCCACTGGGGCAACGCGCTGCGCATCGACCCGCGCCGGGTGACATGGCGCCGGGTCATGGACATGAACGACCGGGTGCTGCGGCAGGTGGTGGTGGCGCTTGGCGGGCCGGCCAACGGCGTGCCGCGCGAATGCGGCTTCGACATTACCGTCGCCTCCGAGGTGATGGCGATCCTGTGCCTGGCCTCGGACCTGGCCGATTTGCAGGCGCGGCTGGGCCGCATCGTCATCGGCCAGACCTTCGACCGCCGGCCGGTGACTGCGCATGACCTGGGTGCCGAGGGCGCAATGACGGTGCTGCTGCGCGACGCCTTGCAGCCGAACCTGGTGCAGACGCTGGAGAACAACCCGGCGCTGGTCCATGGCGGGCCCTTCGCCAATATCGCGCATGGCTGCAACTCGGTCATGGCGACGCGCACGGCGCTGGCGCTGTCGGACTATGTCGTGACCGAGGCGGGCTTCGGCGCCGACCTGGGGGCCGAGAAATTCCTGAACATCAAGTGCCGGCTGGCCGGGCTGCAACCCGACGCGGCGGTGCTGGTGGCGACGGTGCGGGCGCTCAAGATGAACGGCGGCGTGGCCCGCGCCGACCTGGGGGCCGAGAATGTCGGGGCGCTGCGGGCGGGCTGCGCGAACCTGGGCCGGCATATCGAGAACCTGCGCCGCTTCGGCCTGCCGGTGGTGGTGGCGATCAACCATTTTGCCGGCGATACCGAGGCCGAGATCGCGGCGCTTGCCGATCATTGCCGCGGGCATGGCGTTCAGGCCGTGCTGTGCCGGCACTGGGCCGAGGGCGGCAGGGGGGCCGAGGATCTGGCCCGCGCCGTGGTCGCGCTGGCCGAGGGCGGGGCGGATTTCACGCCGCTCTATCCCGACGAGATGCCCCTGGCCGAGAAGATCGAGACCATCTGCCGCCAGGTCTATCGCGCCGGCCAGATCGAGTTCCTGCCGCATATCCTCGAGCGGCTCGAGGAATGGGAGCGGGCCGGGCACGGCCATCTGCCGGTCTGCATGGCCAAGACGCAGTATTCCTTTTCCGCCAACCCTTCGGCGCTTGGCGCGCCCGAGGGCTTTACCATCCCGGTGCGCGAGGTGCGGCTGTCGGCCGGCGCGGGCTTCGTGGTGGCGATCTGCGGCGACATCATGACCATGCCCGGCCTGCCGCGCGACCCCGCGGCGCTGCGCGTGGGGCTGGACGGCGACGGCCATGTGCAGGGCCTGTTCTAGCCGATGCGCGCCGGCTTTCCCATCGCGCGGCCGGGCATGGCCGTGGGCCTTCTGGGTGGTTCCTTCGATCCCGCGCATGAAGGCCATGTCCATATCACCCAGGAGGCGCTGCGCCGCTTCGGCCTCGACCGGATCTGGTGGCTGGTCAGCCCCGGCAATCCGCTGAAGCCGCACGGGCCGGCGCCGCTGGCGCAGCGCATCGGCCGCGCGCGGCACCTCATGCGCGACCCCAGGGTCGAGATCACCGGCATCGAGGCCCGGCTCGGCACCCGCATGACCCGCGACACCATCGCTGCGCTGCAGCGGCTTTACCCCGGCGTGCGCTTCGTCTGGCTGATGGGGGCGGACAACCTGGTCCAGTTCGACCGCTGGGATCGTTGGCGCGACATCGCGGCGCGGGTGCCGATCGGCGTGATCGCCCGGCCCGGCTGGCGGATGCCGGCGCGGTTCTCGCGCGCGGCGCGGCTGCTGTGGCGCGCGCGCCTGCCCGAGTCGCGGGCGCGTGAACTCGCCCGGTCTGGGCCGCCGGCCTGGGTGATGATAAACCTGCCGCTGAACAAGCTGAGTTCCAGCGCCATCCGTGCGCTGGGGCCGAAAGGACGCGCATGAACGGATGGACGCGGCGTGGCTTCGTGGCGGGGCTGGGGCTGCTGGCGCTGGCTCCGCGCATGGCGCCGGCCCAGCAAAGGCCGGCCGCGCGCCCCGCGGGCTTCGACGCCGAGGCGCTGATCGCCGCGGCCGGGCTTGGCGGGGCGGTGGCCTTTGCGGTAATCGACCCGGTCTCGGGCCGGATGCTCGCCCAGCGGCAGGCCGACCGGCCCATGGCCCCGGCCAGCACGCTCAAGGCGGTGACGGCGCTTTACGCGCTGGACCGGCTGGGCGAGGGGCATTGCTTCACGACCAGGGTCATCCGCGCCGGCAACACGCTGATCCTGGCGGGCGGCGGCGATCCGCTGCTGGACACCGATGCGCTGGACGAACTGGCCGCGGCCGCGGTCGCCGACGAAAAGGCCGCCGGCCGCCCGGCGCCCACCGCCTTTGCCGTCTGGGGCGGGGCGCTGCCGCGCATCGGCCGGCTGGACCCGGCGCAGGACGAGCATCTGCCCTACAACCCCTCGATCTCGGGGATGATCCTGAACTTCAACCGGGTGCATCTGGACTGGCGGCAGGGCGAAGCAGGCTATCGGCTGTCCTTGCAGGCGCGGGGCCGCAAGCTGTCGCCCAGGGCCTATACGGCCGCGATCGCGGCGGTGGACCGGGGGCTGCCGCTCTTTACCTACGAGGCGGGCAAGCTGGAAAGCTGGACCATCGCCCGGCGCGGCCTGGGCAAGTCCGGCAGCCGCTGGCTGCCCGTCCGCCGCCCCGAGCTTTACGCGGGCGACGTGTTCCAGACGCTGTGCCGCGCCCGCGGCCTGGCGCTGCCCGATCCCGAGGTGATCGAGATCCTGCCCGAAGGGGCCGGGATCGCCCGCCACGACAGCCCGCCCCTGCGCGAGATCGTCCAGGGCATGCTGGAATATTCGACCAACCTGACCGCCGAGGCGATCGGGCTGGCCGCCAGCCGTGCGGGCGACGTGGCGGCCTCGGCCGCGGCGATGGCGGACTGGCTGCGCGGGCAGGGGGTCGGTGGCGATTTCGCCTTCCACGACCATTCCGGCCTCTCGCCCGCGAACCGTGCCGATGCGCGGATGCTGGCGGGGCTGATGGCCGGGCCGGGACGGGCGCGCGGCCTGCGCGGGCTGCTGAAGCCGATCCCGCTGAAGGACGCGGGCGGCAAGCGCAAGGACAGCGACATCGCCATCGAGGCCAAGACCGGGACGCTGAACTTCGTCTCGAACCTTGCCGGCTACGCCCAGGGCCCCGGCGGGCGCGAGCTGGCCTTCGCCATCCTGACCGGCGACGAGCCGCGCCGCGCCGCCAGCCAGGGCCAGGAACTGCCCGAGGGCGTCATCGGCTGGACCAAACGCTCCAAACGCCTCCAGCAGGCGCTGGTCGAGGGCTGGGTCGCCAGCCTCTGACTTCTTCGTTCTCCAAATACCCATGCAGCCGCGAAACCGCCGGGGCGCTTCAAAGCACGCGATGGCGGGCGCGGGCGGCGAGCTCGATGGCGGCGGCGTGCAGGCGGTCGATCTCCAGCTGGTCGCGGATCTCGGCCAGCATCTCGGCCTCGATCTCGCCCAGGCGGCCGTCCGAGGCGGCGACGTCGCAGGCCAGGACATAGGCGGTGTCGAACATCTTTTCCGGCAGCGCCTCGCGCACCAGGCCGAAAAGCGCGTCCAGCCCGTCCTCTTCCTCGAAGAGCGTCACCACCGTCTGCGACACGGCACGGACGCGGTCGATGTCATAGGCGGCAAAGACCGGCGTGTGGTTCACCGCCCGCTCGATGGCGACCAGTTCGGCGGTGCGCGGGTTCTGGTCCGAGGCCGAGACCGCCACCATGACCGCGACCAGCGCGTCGCAGGGCGAGAACGAGGGCAGGCTGTCGGGCATGGCATTTCTCCTTGCGTTTTCGGGGGTAATTATTGACCATCCGGCGCCGTTTCAATACGGGGAAGTCTCGACCTAATGGAGACCCGAAAATGACCGCCCTGCGTGACGCCGCGATGAAATCCAAGGCCTGGCCCTTCGAGGAGGCCCGCCGCGTGCTGAAACGCTACGAGAAGAAGGATCCCGAAAAGGGCTATGTCCTGTTCGAGACCGGCTACGGCCCCTCGGGCCTGCCGCATATCGGCACCTTCGGCGAGGTGGCGCGCACGACCATGATCCGCCGCGCCTTCCAGATCATCTCGGACATCCCGACGCGGCTGTTCTGCTTTTCGGACGACATGGACGGCATGCGCAAGGTGCCCGACAACGTGCCCCAGCAAGAGATGCTGCGCCGGCACCTGCAAGAGCCCCTGACCACGGTGCCCGATCCCTTCGGCGAATACGACAGCTTCGGCGGGCACAACAACGCCATGCTGCGCCGGTTCCTGGACACCTTCGGCTTCGAATACGAATTCATCAGCGCGACCGAGTTCTACAAGTCCGGCCAGTTCGACGCGACGCTGCTGCTGGCCGCGGAACGCTATGACGCCATCATGGAGGTCATGCTGGCGTCCTTGCGCGAAGAGCGCCAGCAGACCTATTCCTGCTTCCTGCCGATCAGCCCCAAGTCGGGCAAGGTGCTTTACGTGCCGATCAAGCATGTCGACGCCAAGGCCGGCACCATCACCTTCGACGACGAGGACGGCGAGGAACTGACGCTGCCCGTCACCGGCGGCCATGTGAAGCTGCAATGGAAGCCGGATTTCGGCGCCCGCTGGGCGGCGCTGGACGTGGATTTCGAGATGTATGGCAAGGATCACTCCACCAACACCCCGATCTATGACGGCATCTGCAAGATCCTGGGCGGGCGGCCGCCCGAACATTTCACCTATGAGCTGTTTTTGGACCAGCACGGGCAGAAGATCAGCAAGTCCAAGGGCAACGGGCTGTCGATCGACGAATGGCTGACCTATGCCGCGACCGAGAGCCTGTCCTATTTCATGTTCCAGAAGCCCAAGACGGCGAAGCGGATGTATTTCGACGTCATCCCCAAGGCGGTGGACGAATACCACCAGCAGCTGCGCGCCTATCCCGACCAGACGGTCGAGCAGCAGCTGGCCAACCCGGTCTGGCACATCCATGGCGGCGCGGTTCCGGCCTCGGACATGGTGGTGCCGTTCCAGATGCTGCTGAATCTCGCCTCGGTGGCCGGCGCCAAGGACAAGGAGGGGCTCTGGGGCTTCATCCGCCGCTATGCGCCCGAGGCCAGCCCCGAGACCCATCCGACGCTGGACCAGGCCGCCGCCTTCGCGGTGCGCTATTTCAACGACTTCGTGGCGCCGACCCGCAACTTCCGCGCCCCCACGGAAATCGAGCGTCGGGCGCTGGAGGATCTGGCCGGGCGGCTGGCGGCATGGAGCCAGCCCGCCGATGCCGAGGCCCTGCAGACCATGGTCTTTGCCATCGGCCGCGAACACGGGTTCGAGCCGATGAAGGACTGGTTCCAGGCGCTCTACCAGGTGTTGCTGGGCGCCGACCAGGGGCCGCGCTTCGGCGGCTTCATCGCGCTTTACGGCGTGGCCGAAACCCGCGCCCTGATCGAGCGGGCGCTGGCCGGCGAGCTGGTTTCCGAACCAACCGCCTGAACCAGAACGGGAATTCCCTGTTGCGCGCGGCCTCGTTGCCGCGCGCGCATGGTTAACGACCCGTTAACGCGAGATTGCCAGATTCCTACCGGACCGCGCGGGCAACCGCCTCGCACGTTCTGGATTAGGGGAGAATTGGCATGACCATTGCGATTATCGGCAACCAGTCGTTGATGCCGCGCGCCTTCCGGCTGGGCCTGGATCAGTGGTCCCGGACGGATGGCAGGGCGGGTTCGCCGACCTGGGCGGGGGTGGCGAATGCGGCCATCGTGCCGGCAACCTGCCGCAGGTGCGCATCGCCGCCTTTGCCGGCAATGCCGCCGGCAACAACGTGGCGGGCGTGCCGCAGACCGGCCCTGCGGTCACGCTGCCGGGCTATGGGCAGGTGGTCGAGGTCTCGGCCATCGTCGGCACCGGCCGGCGCGAGGGCGTGGACATGGCCTGGGGACGCAGCGCCGCCTTTGGCCATTTCGGGTTGGACCTGACCGGGGACAACAACGGCTCGATCCGCATCGAGAGCATCGTGATCGAGGACGTGACCGCCGCCTTCGTGCCGGGGATGCTGGACTGGGTCGATGTGCGCGATTTCGGCGCCATGGGCGACGGGACCACCGACGACCGCGGCGCCTTCCTCGCCGCCGACCAGGCCGCGGCCGGGCGGCAGGTGCTGGTGCCCGAGGGCAGCTATCGCATCGGCTCGGACCTGAGCCTGTCCTCGCCGGTCCGTTTCGTCGGCACGCTGGCCATGCCACGCACGGCGCGGCTGTCGCTGACGCGCAGCTTCGACTTTCCGACCTATGCCGCGGCCTTCGGTGACGAGACCGAGGGGATGAAGCGGGCGCTGCAGGCGCTGCTGGGCTTTACCGACCATGCGGTGCTGGACCTTTGCGGCCGCAACGTGCATCTGGCCGAGCCGATCAGCATTTCGGACGCGGTGCCGGGCATGACCAGCTTTGCCAACCGCCGCGTCATCGCCAATGGCCAGGTCAGCATCGTGCCCGGCCCGGCCTGGGATACGCGGGCGGCGACAGCGGCCGCGACCTACGACCCCGCGCAGCCCCAGGTGCTTTCGGCCGTCGCCAACATCGCCAATATCGAGGTCGGCGCCCGCGTCACCGGCAACGGCGTCGGCCGCGAGGTCTATGTCCTGGCCCGGAACGTCGCCGCCGGGACGCTGACGCTGTCGCAGCCGCTTTACGGCGGGGCGGGCACGCGCAACTATACCTTCAGCCGCTATCGCTATGCCTTCGATTTCTCGGGGATGGAGCATCTGAGCCGCTTCAACTTCGACGACATTGAATTCCTGCTGGAGGGCAATGCCAGCGGCGTCATGCTGGCCAAGACCGGCAACATGAACTGTTTCCGCGACTGCTACTTCACCCGGCCCAGGGATCGCGGCATCACCTCGATCGGCTCGTCCTGCCAGGGGATGCTGGTGGACCGCTGCGAGTTTCTGTCCAACGAGATGGGCGACCTGGCGCAGAACCGCACCACCGTCGCGCTGAACGTCAACAACAACGACGCCAAGATCCGCCACAGCCGCTTCATCCGCTTCGCGCATTTCGCGGTGATGAACGGCGGCGGCCACATGATCGAGGGCAATCACTGGTTCCAGGGCGACAATGCCCAGAACGGCGTGCGCTTCGGCGGGCTGGTGCTGACCCAGACCAACCTGCAGGCGACCGTGACCGGGAACTATATCGACAATTGCTCGATCGAATGGACGAACGAGCATGACCCCTATCCGAATTTCGACGGTGAGGAATATTCCTTTGGCGGGCTGACCATCACCGGCAACACCTTCCTGGCCTCGAACACGACGCTGGGGTTCAACTGGCTGGTGGTCAAGCCCTATGGCAGCGGCCATTTCATCCACGGCTTGGCGGTGATGGGCAATGTGTTCAAGTCGCTGTTCAACAAGATCGCCCGGATCGAGAAGGTGGACACCACATTCGCCGACATGAACTATCAGCGCATGCGCAACATCCAGTTCCAGGGCAACATGTTCAACGGCGTGAACAGCTATGTCGCCAACCCGGTCGACGTGGCGCATAACCAGGCCAGCGCCTCAAACCGCTGGCTGGTGACGGTGGACCAGGCGCTGCCCTTCAACGGCTGGGTGCGCAACGTCCAGTCCATCATCGCCACCAGCCAGATCACCAATGCCGCCAATGCCCGCGTGTCCGAGATGCCCTGGGTGCAGACCGCGCTGGGAACCACGCGGCAACAGGTTGCGCTGAACTGGGGCGCGGCGGTGCGCGGCTCGGTCAGCCTGCGGCTGCGCATGGACAACCCCGACTGACGCCCCCCTTATGCCGGCCTTTGCCCTCGGCGGATCATTCCGCCGGGGGTTTCAGCATGTCCGGCGGCAGCAGCCGGAACGCCTGGCCGAAGCCCGCGTTCAGCAGGGCCGAGATCGGCTCGATCCGCCAGAAGCGGAAATCCGGCAGGTCCAGATAGACCTTGGCCTTGGGATCGCGTGCCAGCCAGCGGGCGCGGCGTCCCTCGTCCGGCGCGACGGGCGCGGCACGGCCAAGGATCGACAGGCGGGCATGGGTCATGGCGTCGCCCCTGGCTGTCTCGGCCGCGATCAGCAGCCCGGCGCGCGGATCGGCCGCCAGCGCCCGCGTATGCGCGGCAAGCCCCGAAAGCAGCGCAAGCGGCGTGCCATCCGCATCGGTCTGCAGCGCGATGCGCGTGACCAGCGGCACCCCCGTATCGGGGTCGAGCGTGCCCAGGCTGGCATGGCGCGCCCCCTCCAGCAATTGCCGGGCAAGGGTGCGGGCCTCGTCGGTGGTTTCGCGAATCGGGTCGATCTTCATGGCCGCATGCTGCGTCGGCCGCGGCCCGGCAGGCAACCGGAACCTGTAAGACAGCCGCGGCGTTTTCCGGCTTTCGCAGCGCCCGGCCTTGTGAAACAACAGCTTCATGAGCAAGCACCCGCGCATCACCCTGGTCACTGGCGGCGCCCGCTCGGGCAAGTCCGCCCTGGCCGAATCCATCGCCGCCGGCCATGAGGGCGGGCGCATCTATATCGCCACGGCCGAGGCCTGGGACGACGAGATGGCGCAGCGCATCGGCTTGCACCGCGACCGGCGCGGCAACGACGGCTGGCGCACGATCGAAGAGCCGCGCAACCTGGCCGGCGCGCTGGCGCGCACGGACGGGCAGGGGGTGCGGCTGGTCGATTGCCTGACGCTGTGGCTGTCCAACGTCATGGCCGAGGGCCAGCCCGGCCCGCATGTCCGCGCGCTTTGCCGGGCGCTGGATGCGCAGAAAAGCCCGGTGGTCGTGGTGACGAACGAGCTGGGATTGGGCATCGTGCCCGAAAACGCGCTTGCCCGCCGCTTTCGGGACGAGCATGGCTGGATGAACCAGGCCGTGGCCGGGATTGCCGACGAGGTCTGGATGGCCGTCAGCGGCCTGCCGCTGCGCCTCAAACCGCAAAGAGGGACACCGTGAAAGAGTTCGATCAATCCGCCGCCGCCGCCGCCCGCGACCGCCAGGACCAGCTGACCAAGCCCCCCGGCTCTCTGGGCCGGCTCGAGGAACTGGCGGTGTTCATGGCCGGCTGGCAGGGGCGCGAGCGCCCGCGGATCGAGCGCGCGCAGGCGCTGGTCTTTGCCGGCAATCACGGCGTCACCCAGCAGGGCGTGAACCCCTTCCCGGTCGAAGTCACCGCCCAGATGGTCGAGAATTTCCGCCAGGGCGGCGCGGCGATCAACCAGCTTTGCCGGCTCTCCGGCGCTGAATTGCAGGTGATCGCGCTGGACCTGGACCGGCCGACCGGCGATTTCACCCAAGGTATGGCGATGGAGGTCGACGACCTGGTCGCCGCCATCCAGACCGGCAAGAACGCCGTGGACGCGCAGGCCGACGTGATCTTGCTGGGCGAGATGGGGATCGGCAATTCCACCGTCGCGGCGGCGCTGGCGGCGGCGACCTTCGGCGGCACGGCCGAGGATTGGGTCGGCCCCGGCACCGGCGCCGACGACGAGGTGCTGGCCCGCAAGATCGCCGCCGTCGAGGCCGGGCTCAAGCGGCACAAGGGCGCGGCGACGGCGGCCTCGATCCTGGGCTCCTATGGCGGGCGCGAGCAGGCGGCGATCTGCGGCGCGGTGATCCGCGCGCGCGAGCTGGGCATCCCGGTGATCCTGGACGGGTTCATCTGCTCGGCGGCGGCGGGCGTGTTGCTGGTCAACGACCGCAACGCGCTGGACCATTGCCTGATCGGCCATGAAAGCGCCGAGCCGGGCCACCGCCGGCTGGTCGCGGTGATGCAGAAGAAGCCGGTGGTGACGCTGGACATGCGGCTGGGCGAGGGCTCGGGCGCGGCGGTGGCGCTGATGATCCTGCGCGCGGCGCTGGAATGCCACAACGGCATGGCCACATTCGCCGAGGCCGGGATTGGCTAGGCTTCTGGCGCAGGCGGCGCTGGCGCTGGTCTGGCTGACCCGGCTGCCCGTGGGGCGGCTTCTGCCCGCCTCGCCGCCGACGCTGGCGCAGGCGGCCTGGGCCTTTCCGCTGGTGGGGCTTGCCGTGGGGTTCATCGGTGCCGCCGTGCTGGGGCTGGCGGCCCTTGCCGGGCTGCCGGGGATGGTCGCGGCGCTTCTGGCGGTCGGCGCCATGATCCTTGCCACCGGCGCGCTGCACGAGGACGGGCTGGCCGATTGCGCCGATGGCAGCGGCGGCGCGACCCGTGAGCGCCGGCTGGAGATCATGCGCGATTCCCGCATCGGCAGCTATGGCGTGCTGGCGCTGGTCCTGGTCACGGGACTGCGCGTGGCGGCGATTGCGGCGCTGGTCGCCCAGCCCTGGCTGGCCGCGGCGGCCGTGGCCGGGCTGGCGGCGGCCTCGCGCGCGGGGATGGCGCTGGGGCTGGGGCTGATGCCGCCTGCGCGCCACGACGGGCTGGGCCATGCGGCGGGGCGGCCGACGCGCGGCGCGATGCTCGCCGCCCTGGCGCTGGGAGCCGCGGCGCTGATGCTGCCGGCACTTGACCTGCCGCATCCGGCGGCGGGCTGGCTGGTGCTGGCCGCGGCGGTGGCGGCGGCGCAGCTTTGGCTGGCGCGCCGGGCCCTGCGGGCGCTTGGCGGGCAGACCGGCGACGTGCTGGGCGCCATGCAACAGGCGGGCGAGACGGCCGGGCTGGTGGCGCTGGCCGCCCTTGCCTAAGCGCCGTTACGTCGCGTCGCCTTTTTCTTGACGGGTTTTTGCACTTCACTCATACCAAACGGCTACATGAAAGGTGGGGATTATCCGCCGCCGCCACGGCAAGGGGCGGCCATTGTTTTGGGGAGGTTTTTCATATGGGTGCCCTGCTGGGGCTTTCTCGCGGCATCGACCGCGTCAATTCGGTCATCGGCCGCGGCGCAAGCTGGCTGATCCTGGTCGCCGTGCTGGTCAGCGCCGGGAATGCGGTCATCCGCAAGGTGCTGAACACCTCGTCCAATGCCTGGCTGGAGTTGCAATGGTATCTCTATGGCGCCGCCTTCCTGGGCGCCGCGGCCTATACGCTGAAGGAGAACGAGCATATCCGCATCGACATCATCTATGGCATGTGGCGCCGCCGCCGCCAGCACTGGATCGACCTGATCGGGCATGTGTTCTTCCTGATGCCCTTCGTCACGCTGATGATCTGGTATCTCTACCCCTGGGCAATGCGCTCCTACTACCGCGGCGAGGTCTCGACCAATGCCGGCGGGCTGGTGCTGTGGCCGGCCAAGATGCTGCTGCTGGCCGGCTTTGTCATGCTGTTCTTCCAGGGCATTTCCGAGATCATCAAGAAGATCGCCGTCATGCGCGGCATCATCGAGGATCCCAACCCCTTCGTCTCGGCCCATGAGGCCGCCGCCATGGAGGGCGAGATCATGGTGCGCGAGATGACGGCCGCGATCGAGGACGAGACGAAGGACGGGGAGCCCCGCAAATGATGATCTTCATCGCGCAGAACATGGCGCCGATCATGTTCGCCTCGCTGGTGATCTTCCTGCTCTTCGGCTATCCGGTGGCTTTCGCGCTGGCGGCGAACGGGCTTTTGTTCTTCGTCATCGGCGTCGAACTGGCACCGCTGTCGGGCGGCAACATCAACCTCAGCTGGCCCCTGCTGAACGCCATGCCCGAGCGGTTATGGGGGGTGATGTCGAACGAGACATTGCTGGCCATTCCCTTCTTCACCTTCATGGGCATCGTGCTGGAGAAATCCGGCATGGCCGAGGATCTGCTGGACACGGTCGGCCAGCTTTTCGGCCCGATCCGCGGCGGCCTGGCCTATGCGGTGATCATCGTCGGCGCGCTGCTGGCGGCGACGACCGGCGTGGTCGCGGCCTCGGTCATCGCCATGGGGCTGATCTCGCTGCCGATCATGCTGCGCTATGGCTATGACCGGCGCATCGCCTCGGGCACCATCGCGGCCTCGGGGACGCTGGCGCAGATCATCCCGCCCTCGCTGGTGCTGATCGTGCTGGCCGACCAGCTCGGCCGTTCGGTGGGCGACATGTACAAGGGCGCGCTGATCCCCGGCCTGGTGCTGACCGGGATCTACATGCTCTATATCTTCGTCATGTCGTTCATCCGGCCGAACAGCCTGCCGGCCCTGCCGAAAGAGGCGCGGACGCTGGGCTCGGGCGTCACCTCGCTGCTGGTGGCGCTGGCGCTGACCGTGGGCATGGCCTGGCTGGCCTTCCGCTGGCTCTACCCGACCCATGGCAAGGATGCCGACATCCTCGCCCCCTCGCTGGCGGTGATCGTGATCTATGTGCTGGCGCTGCTGGACCGGGCGTTGAAGATCAACCTGATGTCGCGGCTGGCGCAGCAGGTCGTCATTGTGCTGATCCCGCCGCTGGCGCTGATCTTCCTGGTGCTGGGCACGATCTTCCTGGGCATCGCCACCCCCACCGAGGGCGGCGCCATGGGTGCGGTCGGCGCGCTGCTGCTGGCCGGGGTCAAGGGGCGGCTCAGCTATGACGTGATCCGCCAGGCGCTTCTGGCGACGACGCGGCTGTCGGCCTTCGTCATGTTCATCCTGATCGGGGCGCGGGTCTTCTCGCTGACCTTCTACGGCGTGAACGGGCATATCTGGGTCGAGCATCTGCTGACCTCGCTGCCGGGCGGCGAATACGGCTTCCTGATCGCGGTGTCGGTGCTGGTCTTTTTGCTGGCCTTCTTCCTCGACTTCTTCGAGCTGGCCTTCATCATCGTGCCGCTGCTGGCGCCGGCGGCGCAGGCGATGGGCATCGACCTGATCTGGTTCGGCGTGCTGCTGGGGGTGAACATGCAGACCAGCTTCATGCACCCGCCCTTCGGCTTCTCGCTGTTCTTCCTGCGCTCGGTGGCGCCGAAATCGCCCTATCGCGACAAGGTGACGGGGCAGATGATGCAGCCGGTGACCACCGGGCAGATCTATTGGGGCGCGGTGCCCTATGTCTGCATCCAGCTGGTCATGGTCGCCATCGTCATGACCTTCCCCGGACTGGTCATGCACTACAAGGGCGCGCCGGTCGATACCTCGAACGTCAGGATCGAGATCCCCTCGGGCGGCGGGCTTGGCGGCCTTGGCGGCCTCGGCGGGCTGGGCGATCCCTTCGGCCAGCCGGCCGCGCCCGGAACCGCTGCGCCGGGCGGCATTCCCGCGCCGGGCGGCCTGGGCGGGGCGCCGAACTTCGGCACCCCCGCTGCGCCGGCCGCGCCGGCGGATGGGGCGACCGCCCCGGCCCCGGCCCCGGCCGCGCCGCAGGACGGGCTGGGGGCGCTGTCAGGCCCGCCGCCGGGCCTGACCGCCCCGCAACAGCCGGCGGGGAACTGATCGGGCTGGGCGGGTTTCCCGCCCGCCTTCGCCCCCCGCGCCCCGCAACGAAAAGGGCCGCCGCGATCGCTCGCGGCGGCCCGATTGCAGGCTTGCGACGGATCAGAGCGTGCCGTTGCGCTGCTGGATCATCATGAAGGTATCATAGGTATATTCGGCGGTCTGGTTGTAGAGATACCAGTCGCCCCGCGCCCCCTTGATCGATTCCCAGATCTTCTTGAACGGCGCATTCGAGGCTTCCAGCTCGGCATAGACCTCGTTCGCGGCTTTGTAGCAGGCGTCCAGGATCTCGGCGCTGAACGGGCGCAGCTGCGCCCCCGAGGCCACCAGCTCTTTCAGAGCCGTGGGGTTCAGGTGGTCGTATTTCTGCAGCATGTCGGCATCGACCGCCCGGCAGGCGGTGTGCAGAAGCGACTTGTAGTTCTCGGGCAGCGCCTCGTATTTGTCCTTGGCAAAGAAGAAATGCACGGTCGGGCCGCCTTCCCACCAGCCGGGATAGTAGTAATAGGGCGCGACCTTGAAGAAGCCCAGCTTCAGGTCGTCATAGGGGCCGACCCATTCCGAGGCGTCGATGGTGCCCTTTTCCAGCGCCGGATAGATGTCGCCGCCGGCGATCTGCTGCGGCACCGCGCCCAGCCGTTCCAGCACCTTGCCGGCAAAGCCGCCGACGCGGATCTTCAGGCCCTGCAGATCGGACACGGCGTTGATTTCCTTGCGGAACCAGCCGCCCATCTGCACGCCGGTATTGCCGCCCGGCAGGCCGAAGATGTTATGGGTGGCCAGGAATTCGTTGTAAAGATCGATGCCGCCGCCGTGGTATTGCCAGGCGTTCATGGCCCGCGCCGACAGCGCGAAGGGCACGGCCGAACCCAGCGCGAAGGTCGGATCCTTGCCCCAGCTGTAATAGCCGACCGTATGGCAGGCCTCGACGGTGCCGTCGGTGACGGCGTCCTGGGCCTGCAGGCCGGGCACGATCTCGCCGCCGGCAAAGACCTGGATCTGGAACTTGCCGCCGGTGGCCTCGGACAGGTACTTCGACAGAACCTCGGCGCCGCCATAGATGGTGTCCAGCGATTTCGGGAAGGCCGAGGTCAGCCGCCATTTCACCTCGGGTATCTCTTGCGCGATGGCGGGCGCGGCAAGCGCAGCCCCGGCCGCTGCGGTCGCGCCGCCAACCGTGGCGCGGGTCAGAAAGGCGCGCCGGCCGAACTGGTTGGTTGTCTTCATGGGTTCCTCCGCGTTGATCGGCCTGTTCCTGGGCGGCCGATGACGGGGCGAATGTTGCATGCGACCGGACGGCCTGTCGAGACGCCAGTGCCGGATTTCCGCCGCATCCCCGCCCGCT